>JAEEGH010000766.1_pt1 | contig 100846 bp, 78 predicted proteins | sample 9134181 | NCBI WGS metagenome assembly JAEEGH01 (sample SAMN16246544, study PRJNA631951) | gut metagenome | biome: gut microbiome; feature: rumen; material: DP-attached | host: Bos | place: Iran: Karaj | collected 2018-10
CACGTTCGACTTCAGCCGCACCATCGACGAGAAGCGCTACTGGTCGTGGCAGACCAACGCCGATGCAGGCTATCATCACTCCATCGACCACGCCATGCTCACGGGCATGACGGCGAGCGAGGAGAACGTGGTCAACACCCTGACCCTGCACGACGGCGCCTACATACAATATAATAAAGGTTCGCTGAACATCCGCGCCACGGGCGACATCCGCTGGCGGCACTCAGAGGGTAAGATGCAGGACTTTGAGACACTGAACGCCACCGATTTCCAGTACGGTCTCTCCGCCCGCTACACCCTGCCGCGCCTAAACACCACGCTGTCTGCCGACGGCAACATGTACAGCCGTCGCGGCTACGGCAGCCCTGACCTCAACACCGACGACTTCGTGCTGAACGCCTCCATCAGCCAGCCGTTCTTCAAGGGCAAGCTCATCGCCCGCATTGAAGCCTTCGACCTGCTCCACCAGCTCAGCAACACGCAGTATTCCGTGAACGCCCAGGGTCGCACCGAGACCTGGTACCGCTCACTGCCGCACTACGTCATGGCACATTTAGTGTACCACTGGAATAAAAATCCGAAGAAGAAGTAAAGCAGAATGAAACGACTCCTATACATTATATTATATATGGTGCTGGCCGTCCATGCGTCGGCACAGATGCGAGTGACGGGACGGGTGATAGACTTGCAGAACAAGCCCGTGAGTGATGTCATCGTGAAGATGGTGAGCGGCACGAAGACGCTGGCGTTCACCAGCACGAATGCGAAGGGTGAGTATGCACTGGAATTGAAGAGTGCGACCAGCGGGGAGGTGTCGCTACAGTTCACCCATATCAGCTATGAGAAGGAGTCGGAAAGGCTATCGCTAAAGGAGCGGGTGACCAAGGTGGACATGGTGCTGACTCCGAAGGCTGTTTCGCTGAAGGAGGTGACGGTAAAGCCTGACCCGCTGCGGCAGAGGGGCGACACGCTGAGCCATAATCTGGCATCGTTTCTGGGTAAGGGCGACGTGACCTTAGAGGACGGACTGAAGCGGCTGCCGGGCGTGGATGTGTCGCAGAACGGCGGCATCAGCTACATGGGCAAGCCCATCTCGCAGTTCAATATCGAGGGCATGGACCTGCTGGGCGGCAAGTACAACCTGGCGACGAGGAACATCCCGGCGGACTATGTGACGAACGTAGAGATTGTGCGCAACCACCACAGCCGACGGGTGGAGAAGGACGTGCCGAGCAACGAGGTGTCGATGAACATCAAACTGTCGAACAAGGCGAAGTTCAAGCCGTTCGGGCAGGAAGAGGCGGGAGCGGGAATAGCCCCCCATTCGGCCCCCGAGGGGGCTACAATAGACCCGCAGCATGGTAACGTGTCCCCCTCGGGGGACGAAAGGGGGGCTTTGCGAGCTCTACTCGGTCTGACGGGCATGATGTTCACCAACAAGTTCCAGACCATCTGCTCGGTGAAGGGCGGCAACTACAAGGGCTTTGCACGGGCCGACATGTACGACCACTTCGGCGGCTCGGATGTGAGCACCCGCGCCACGAGCCTGTTCGGTGGCTTTGACGGCGGTGCGCCTCCGCAGGGCGAATACCTCTACCAGCGTAACGGCATGGCGACGGTGAACGGCATCCTGCGCACGGACTCGTTCACGACCATGAAGGTGAATGCCGACTACAGTTACCACCGCGCCACGCACGACATCAGCCAGAGCACGACGTACCTTGCCGATGGCGGCAACTATGTGACCGTGAGCGAACAGACGTCGCCGCTGACGAAGATTCACTTGCCAAAGCTGTCGGTGAACTACCTGAAGAACGCCGACCGCGTGTATCTCAGCGAGACGTTCGTGCTTAAAGGGAAGTTTGAGCAGAACGAGGGGGATGTGGTGGCCAACCGATGGAGCAGCGAGAGCCATCAAGCTCGCTTGGATGGCCGAGTCGTGACAGAGGTCGACGAAGTCAGCGGCTCTTTAGTGGAACAGCGACGGAAGACATCATCATTTGAGGTGGGCAACGAACTTTTCTGGATGGGCAGGACGGAGAAGGGCGCACGGCGACACGTCCATGCCAACGTGTCGTTCAAGCGGACACCGACGCTAAGGCTGTCGTTTGTGTCGGACGGCAATGGCTACGGGCAGACGGCGCAATCTTCGACACTCAGCATGAACGTAGGCTCGTCGTTCCAAATCCCCATCGGCAAGGCGTTCCGGCTGAATCTGCCCGTCAGCGTGTCCGCTATGTATGATAAGATAAAGACCTGGAGAGCCTCCCCAAGCCCCTCCCAAGGAGGGGATGTTAAGATACATGATTCCGATGCTTTATCTAATCAGACATCCCCTCCCTCGGAGGGGCTTGGGGAGGCCCTGTCTGGTTGGTCTCTGACCCCAACCCTCAACCCCGGCTTCGAGATACACTCCAAGAACCGCCGCTTCTACCTGAGTGCGGGCATCGGGGCAGCGCTGAAGGGGCTGTACTATAACCGACGGAACAGCGAGAGCCATCCAAGCTCGCTTGAAGATGGCCGAGTCGTGACGGAGGAAGGCAAAGCCAATAAACTGAACTACACCAAGCCCGTGCTCAATCCCTCGATGGGCATCAACTACACCTTCTCGGCCAACAGCAAACTGTCGTTCTCGACGGGCTACACGACTTCCATCGGCGACATGATGACGCTGCTGACGGAGCCGATGCAGGTGGACTACCGCTCGGTGCGCACCTCGTCGGGCATCATCGGCGAGTCGAACACGTGGCACACGTCGGGCGACTGGAAGTGGCAGCTTCCCATGCAGTACTTCACGCTGAGCCTCGCGGCCAGCCACAGCGAAGGCAAGCAGAACACGCTCACGTCGCAGTCGGTCAGCGGCATCGATGTGAGCAGCACGGCCCTGCTCCGCGACTCCCGTAGCCGCTCCACCAGCTTCTCCGTAGCCGCCACGAAGAACATCCCCACGCTCTTTGCCAAACTCGGTGCCGACGGCAACTACAGCTTCGGCAGTGGCGAACAGGCAATTTCCTCCTCTCTCGGGGGAGGTCAGGAGGGGGCCACCATCATCGATACCCGCACGAACAGCTACGCCCTACATGGCAACGCTACCATCACCCCCGTCCCCTGGCTCGAACTGCGGTACGACATCAATTACGGGTGGTCGCGCTCGCGTTACTCCGAAGAGAGCAACACAACCACCTCCCTCACCCACAGCGGTGCCGTCCACATCTTCCCCATCGCCGCCCTCGACCTCTCTTTGGATTACGACCATGTGCGCCGCCAACTCACCGCCGACCAATACAAGCGCATGTCCCTCTTCAACGCCTCCGCCCAGTACAAGTGGAAGCAGTGCGTCCTCCGCCTCGAACTCGACAACCTCCTGAACCAGCGCCACTACGCCTACACCATCTTCAACGGCATCAACACCTACACCTACGACTACACCCTCTGCGGCCGCACCGTCATGTTGAGAGCGACGTTTAAACTGTAATACGTCGGTAAAAAGATGTAGGATAACGAAAGAGTTCAGCCCCATTCGCAGCAATGACGAGTGGGGCTGATTCGTGCGGACTATGCCGTCTGTAGGTTCTTGAACGATGCGTTGAGCTTATTGCCAAGCATCGTCAGGTCGTTGTCAAGTTTCTGACTTGTGATGCGGGCGTAAATCTGGGTGGTTACAATGTTGGTGTGTCCCAATACACGGCTCACACTCTCAATGGGCATACCCTTTGAAAGTGCCAAGGTTGCGAACGAGTGCCGGCCACAATGGTAGGAGATGGCTTTCTCTATGCCACAGGCTGTCATCACCGTTTTCAGCTTCTTGCACATCGACCAGTAGTTCATCTTGCCGAACACCAGCTTGTCTTCTCGTAGGTGCTTGTAGCGGTCGATAATCTGCAAGGGTACATCCATCAATTTCACCTGAAATGGGATGTTGGTCTTGTGTCGCTTGCTGATAATCCACTTGTCGCCGTTGATGTCCACGATGTTGTCCGTCGTCAGGTTCTTCACGTCGATGAACGAGAGGGCGGTGAAGCACACGAATACAAAAATGTCACGCACGAAGGCGAGATTGTCGTCCTCGAACTCATGGGTTGCGACGGCTTTCAGTTCTTCCTCGGTCAGGAACTCCCTTTCCTTGCAGTTAGGGCTGATATGGAACTGCGCGAACGGGTTACGAGGAATCTTACCATTGTAGTGCGCCCTCAGCACAACACCTTTCAGCCACATACATCGCTGCCAGATAGTACCGTTAGCCAGTCCTCGGTCTGTACTGAGGTAGGCGGCAAAGTCCTTGATAAACTCTGGCGTCAGTTCCAGCATCGACATATCCGTGCGACGGTAGTGCGACTGGATGAAGTCTGCCACATCCTTCCGCGAACGTTCCATAGCCCAGAGCGTACTTGCAGCCCTGTCCTTGCCCACACGTTTCTTCTGATTGGCGATGTCCTTGTCGAAAGCACTCAGCAGAGTTTCATATTCGCTGCCGAAACCCTGATAGGAGTTGCGCACCATCTCTGCCGTAACGAAAGCCTCACGATCCGATAGGTGCTGATAATGCTTGATAATCTGCGCCTTGATATTATCAAGTTCGCGGTTAATCTGCAATGCCTCCTTGCTGCGTCCTTTGGCACAGTTGCCCTTCACGTCCCACATATCAAGCGGAATCGTCTTCTTACAACTGAACTGGCTCTGTGTGCCGTTAATCGTTACCCTGCCCATCACAGGCACCACACCGTTCTTCTCCTTACTCTTGTTCACATAGAACAGAATGTTAAAAGTACTTCTCATGTTTCTTACTCCGTTTTTAATTTTGGCTGCAAAACTACTATTTCTTTTGGCATCCATCGCTATGCAAAATGTAGCAGTTTGCGGAATAAGAAACGGACGGTGAAAGGTGCTGCGTTCTGCCCTATTTTGCTTCATGGTTTTACTCCTCTCAAGGAGTGATATCGGGTAACGATTTGGAAACCTAACTCCCTCACCAATCCTCCCAATTTTGCGTCACCTCGTATTGTATGCTTCCTCATTCTTCCCCGTTTTGCCTTTATTTTAGGCCGAATTGCGTTAATCTTCCCAAATCGCTTCGCTTTTACAAGCTTTTTTCGTAACTTTGCACGCTGAAAACGAAACAAGACAAAACGAAACAAATAAAGTAAAATTATGTGTGGAATAGTTGGATATATAGGAAAGAAAGAGGCTTATCCTATTTTGATTAAAGGACTCCGTCGTCTGGAGTACCGTGGTTATGACTCTGCCGGTGTGGCACTGCTGAACGAAGGCGGTTCACTGAACGTGTATAAGACTAAGGGAAAGGTCGATAACCTCACGGAATATTGTAGTGATAAGGATGTCTCAGGACATGTAGGCATCGCTCACACGCGTTGGGCAACTCATGGCGAACCTTCCAGTCGTAATGCACATCCGCACTATTCGGAGTCGCACAATCTGGCCATCATCCACAACGGCATTATTGAGAACTATGCTGACATTAAGGTCAAGTTGCAGGAGAAAGGCATCAAGTTCCAGAGCGATACAGATACAGAGGTACTGGTGCAGCTCGTGGAATACATCATGGTGAAGAAACAACTGTCGCTGTTAGAGGCTGTGCAAGTAGCTCTCTTCCAGGTGATTGGTGCTTACGCCATTGCTATCATCGACAAGCGCGATCCCAACCAGATTATTGCTGCCCGCAAGCAGAGCCCGCTGGTGGTAGGTATTGGCGACGGTGAGTTTTTCTTAGGCAGCGATGCCAGCCCTATCATCGAATATACTGACAAAGTGGTGTATCTGGAAGACGGCAATATTGCTGTTATCCGCTTGGGCGAGGAGCTGAAGGTGCTCAGCATCTTAGGTGAGGAGCAGGACTTGGCTGTCAAGACGGTAGATATTGACCTCGGACAGATAGAGAAAGGCGGTTATCCGCACTTTATGCTCAAGGAAATTTTCGAACAGCCGGAGTGTTTGACGAACTGCATGCGCGGTCGTATCAATGTAGAAGCTGACCATGTGACGCTATCGGCGCTGATAGACTATCGCCGCCAGCTGTTGGAAGCTAAGCGCATCGTGATTGTTGCTTGTGGCACTTCGTGGCATGCCGGACTCATCGGCAAGCAAATCATTGAGACGCTGTGTCGCATTCCTGTCGAAGTGGAGTACGCCTCCGAATTCCGCTATCGCAATCCGGTAGTGACCAGCGATGATGTGGTCATCGCCATTTCGCAGAGCGGAGAAACCGCTGACACGCTGGCAGCCATACAGTTAGCTAAGCAGAAGGGTGCCTTTATCTATGGTATCTGTAATGCCATCGGCTCGTCGATACCTCGCGCTACCGACACAGGAACGTATATCCATGTCGGTCCTGAAATCGGCGTTGCTTCGACAAAGGCATTCACCGGACAAGTAACCGTACTCACCATGTTCGCTTTGGCACTGGGTGAGGCAAAGGGAACCATCGACCGCCAGCACTATATGGAGATTGTCAAGGGACTGAGTCAGATTCCTGAAATTATCAAGGAAGTGCTGAAGACGAACGAGAAAGTCGCTGATTTGGCACGAACGTTCACCTATGCTCATAACTTCCTCTATCTCGGTCGCGGATTCTCTTATCCCGTGGCATTGGAAGGAGCACTCAAGCTCAAGGAAATCAGTTATATACATGCTGAAGGTTATCCTGCTGCCGAGATGAAGCACGGCCCGATAGCACTCATCGACTCCGACATGCCGGTCGTGGTCATCGCTACGCATAACGCCATGTATGAAAAGGTGCTTTCGAACATCCAGGAAATAAAGGCGCGACAGGGTAGGGTGATAGCTTTGGTATCGAAAGGCGACGATACCATTTCGCATATTGCTGACGAGATTATTGAGTTGCCCGACGTGCTGGAATGTCTGGAGCCTTTAGTCGCTACCATCCCCTTGCAGTTGTTGGCATATCATGTCGCTGTTTGCAAGGGAAAAGACGTCGATCAGCCCCGAAATTTGGCAAAGTCGGTCACTGTAGAGTAAAAAATGGAGCAAATATTTGGCATTTCGCCAAATATTTGCTATTTTTGCAGCCTAAAACAACTAAAACCTTTTCATAAGAATGGAGTTAAACGAGACCTTTGAGTCGGAAATAAACAGAAGTGACTACAAGATTCTGATTGTCGATGATGTGGTGAGCAATGTCCTTTTGCTTAAAATATTGTTGACAAATGAAAAGTTTCAGGTCTGTACGGCTGCAAATGGTAACCAGTGTATTGAGATGGCACAGAAGGAAAAGCCAGACTTAATACTTCTCGATGTAATGATGCCGGATATCAATGGTTTTGATACTGCTGTCATTCTAAAGAAAGACGAGGCAACACGCGATATTCCTATCATCTTCCTGACTGCACTGAATAATCCGAGCGACCTGGTGAAAGGTTTCCAGGTGGGTGCCAACGACTTCCTGACAAAGCCCTTTAACAAGGAAGAACTGGTGATGCGTGTCATGCACCAGATTGAACTGGTTGCTGCCAAGCGCACCATCGTGCGACAGAACGAAGAGTTGCGACGCACTATCAATAATCGTGACAAAATGTACTCCGTCATTGCGCACGACCTGCGTTCGCCCATGGCTTCTATCCGCATGGTGCTGAACCTTGCAGTAAACGTGGTGTCTCGTGAAATGGTTGGTGATGAAATCTTCAGTCTGTTAGACAAGGCAAACCGCGAGTCGGAAGATACGCACGACTTGTTGGACAACCTGCTGAAATGGACCAAGAGTCAGACAGGACGTCTGAATGTGGTCTATCAGGATATCGACCTCGACGACATTGTGCCTGGCGTGGTTGATATTTTCCACATGATTGCCGAGATGAAGAAAATCAATCTTCAGTATATTCCTTCGGATGAGAAACTGATCGTACATGGCGATAACGATATGCTGAAAACCATCATTCGTAACTTTATCTCGAATGCCATCAAGTTCTCGTCAGAAGGTAAGGGCGTGGAGGTGTTCTGCACTCGAGAGGGCGACTTTGCCCGTATCAGTGTTCGCGATCATGGTGTCGGTATTTCGCCAGAACGAGTAGAAACCATTTTCCATAAGGGCGACACCACCTACGGAACGAGTGGCGAGGAAGGTTCCGGTCTGGGATTGCAACTATGCGAAGACTTTGCTCGCAAGAATGGAGGCGAGGCCCAGGTAGAGTCTGTCTTAGGCGAAGGATCGACATTCAGCTTCACCGTTCCCCTGAAGAAAGACTAAAAGTTCCGACTTTTTACATTAACGCAAATTAACAGATATTCCCGAACAGATGATGGTCTGCTCGGGAATATGCGTTAATTTTGGTTAACGGGTTTTACTCCGCTTTGAACAAGTCTTTGATGCCTCCGATAGAACCTAACAGGTTCGTGGCTTCGTAAGGCAGATAGACGGTCTTCGTCTTGTCACCCTGTGCCAGTTCCTGCATCATCTGGATGTACTTCTGTGCTAACAGGTAGTTGGCAGGATTGGTCGATTTGCCGACAGCTTCCGATATCAGCTCGATAGCTTTTGCCTCAGCTTCGGCTTTGCGAATGCGAGCCTGGGCTTCACCTTCAGCATGCAGAATTGCCTGCTGCTTTTGAGCGTCGGCACGGTTGATGATAGCCGTCTTCTCACCCTCAGATGCAAGAATCTCAGCAGCCTTCTCACCTTCCGAGGTCAGAATCTGAGCACGCTTGTTACGCTCTGCCTGCATCTGTTTCTCCATGGCGTTGAGCACTGTTGCAGGAGGCACAATGTCCTGAAGTTCAACACGATTCACCTTTACGCCCCACTTGTCGGTAGCATCGTCTAACACGGCGCGCAGCTTGGTGTTGATGGTGTCACGAGAGGTCAGCGTCTCGTCCAGTTCCAGTTCACCGATGATGTTACGAAGGGTGGTCTGCGTTAGTTTCTCAATAGCATTGGGAAGGTTCTGGATTTCATAGACAGCCTTGAAGGGATCGACAATCTGGAAGTATAGCAGGGCGTTGATTTCCATCTGGATGTTATCCTTGGTAATCACGTTCTGCGATGGGAAGTCATACACCTGTTCGCGGAGGTCGATGGAGTTCGAGTAGGCATAGCGACCACGGGTCAGCACCACGATTTCCTTGGAACGGTCGATGAAGGGAATGATGATGTTGATACCAGGATTCAGCGTAGCATAGTAGCGTCCGAGGCGTTCGATGATGCGGGTCTCCGACTGAGGGATAATGACAAGAGCCATTTTGGCAAAGAGTGCCACCAATGCGATGATGGCGATAAGTACGATAGTCATAATGTCCATAGTTGTTTGATACTTAAATGATTAGAATACGTTGTTGTCATACTCTGCTTTCAGGTCTTCATAGAAGTAAGCGTGGGCAGAGTAGTTGTAAGGTACGAGGAAAAGGAATCCGATACCAAGTGTGAGGAAGGAGAGAATGAGCCAGCCAATCATGCTCAGGTCGAGCAGGAAGAGCTGCATCTTGTGGCCCTGCATCATTTTCATACTCAGACAGATAGCGTCCTCACCGCTGATTTCGGGATTGTCTTTCAAGATAAACTCCGTCATGGCGTACGAATAGCTTTTGACGAAGCCGGGAATGATGAGCAGCAGCATCCACAACAGGACGTAGATGCCTTTCAGCAGTTCGGCGAGGGTGATGCGCACATATTGACTGAAACCGTCGAACAAACGTTCGTAATCAATATTCTCTTCGCGAATCAGTAGCAGGAAATAGACGAGGTAGCCCCAGGCAAGAGGCAATAAGAGGATAGTGACGATGCCTTGTCCTACCATACCAGGAACGGGGTCAACAAGTAACGAAGGTGATGAACCTGCGACTTCCAGGATGAGGAACGCAATCAGCGAAGCCACGGCGGCTTTGGTCCATTTGCCCTCTAAGGAACTGAGGGCCATGTTTTTGTACTCAGAAATCGTTTTCATAATGCTTTTGTATTTTATGTTATGAATGTTTACAACGTTTCCACGGTGATGATGGTGCTCTCGCGACCTACTACACGCACGCTAACTCCTTGGTCTATCGGCGTTTTAGTGCTGCTGACTGCGCGCCACTGGTCGCCGTCTATCTGGACATAGCCTGTGCCGTCAGCAGGGATGGACTCCGTCACGCGGCCGGTACGTCCCAGCAGTGCATCGGCATTGCTTGGCTTGTTGGGTTCGTTCTTGTGCAGATAGCGCAAGGCTATAGGTCGAACCGTGAAGAGGGCTACCACCGTAAAGAGTGCGAAGAGTGCCAACTGCCAGTAGAAATTCAGACTTAAGGCAGCACCAATGGCAGCGAAAACGGCACCAATGGAGAAGCAGATGATGAAGAAGTCGCCCGACGACAGTTCAAGAATCAGGCAAATGACAGCCACGATGGCCCAAAGTTGCCACATGTTTTCTAAAAAATATTCAATCATAGTCATTCTGTTTAATGATGATACATTATTATATTATATAGAGAGAATGAAATCATCCCAATCTTTCGTACTTCCTTTCTTGCCGAATACCTTGTGGTAGAGTCGGCTGCGGGTAGAGGAGACACTCTCTTTGGAGTGCGCCGTCAAGGTTGCGATGTCCTTAGGTTGCAGCCGGATTTTGATAAGCAGGCTGACATGGTAGTCCTGGACACTCATGTTATAAAGGCTGAATAATTTCTCGCTGAAACCTGAGTACGCCTTGTTCACTATCTCATCCAGTTCACTCCAGTCGCTATCGTTCATATTCTTTTCTTCTTTCAGATAATCTTTGATGCGCAGATAGACGGGCGAGGAAAAAATGATATTGACATTCTGCTGGCGGGGCTCCATGACCGCCATTTTCTGCATGGCGTGGATGTTGTCCAGTCGGCTTTGCAACAGCTGAATCTTTCGGCGGTTCGTTTGCAGCACCAATATAAATATGGTGATGTAAAACACGGTACAGATGATGAGCAGAAACAGCTCGCGGTCGGTCAGTATCATTTTGCCCTTTCTTTCGTTTATTTATTTTTTTGACAATGCAAAGTTAGTAAAAAAAACTATTATTTCCAAGAAAAAGAGTTTGCAAAAAGTGTGCAGAGGCATATTGCGAACTTTTGCACAAGAAAAACAACATATTCTTTTGGATTATCAGGAATTTTTCGTAACTTTGCCATCAAACTTTAAATCAAATAACATTATGAGTAACACACCAACTCCCCATATTGGGGCAAAACGCGGCGATATTGCCGAAACAGTCATCATGGCGGGCGATCCGCTGCGTGTCAAGTTCATGGCAGAGAACTACCTTGAAAATCCTGTACTTTTTAACAACGTGCGAGGCATGCTCGGCTACACGGGAACGTATAAGGGCAAGCGTGTCAGCGTGATGGGACACGGCATGGGTATGGCTTCCATTGCTATCTATACCTACGAGCTGTACAACTTCTACGACGTGAAAACCATTATCCGTGTGGGCTCTGCAGGGTCTATCAATATGGATCTGCACGTAGGAGATCTCGTTGTGGCGATGGGTGCCTGCACCAATTCCAACTATGCTTCGCAGTATGAGATGCCTGGCCAGTTTGCGCCCATCGGAACATTCGATTTGGTGCGTGGTGCCGTGGATTCCTGCAAGCGTTTTGGCTATCGCTACATGGTGGGAAATGTCGTGTCTTCTGATGTCTTCTATCACGAAAATCCCCACAACGACAAGTGGATGAACATGGGCGTGCTGGCAGTAGAGATGGAGATAGCAGCACTTTACATGAATGCCGCCCGTGCCGGTAAGCGAGCATTGGGCTTGCTGACCATCAGCGACCACATGCTGACGGGTGAGGCCACGACTGCCGAAGAGCGTCAGACGACTTTCACCAAGATGATGGATGTCGCTTTCTCGCTGATATAGAGAACGTTTTGAATCCATCAAAAAAGAATGAAGGACTGCTGGTTAGCGGTCCTTCATGCCTTTCATGCTGAGTGATATTCGCTGGCGGCGCAGGTCAACGGCGATGACTCTCACCCGGACGTGCTGATGCAGTCGAACTACCTGTGTTGGGTCGCTGACGTAGCGGTCGGCCATTTGCGATACATGTACCAATCCATCCTGATGAACGCCGATATCGACAAAGGCACCAAAGTTCGTGATGTTCGTAACAATGCCTGGCAGTTCCATGCCTTCGCGCAGGTCGTCGATGGTCTGCACGCTGCTGTCGAACTCGAACTCTTCCATCTGCTGGCGAGGGTCGCGGCCAGGTTTTTCCAGCTCTTTCATGATGTCTGTCAGCGTTGGCAATCCTACCTCGTCAGAGACGTATTTCTTGATATCGATGCTCTCGCGCGTACCTTTATTATTTATAAGGTCAGCCACGCTGCAATGGCAGTCCTTTGCCATCTGCTCGACGACGTGATAGCTTTCAGGGTGAACGGCGGAGTTGTCGAGAGGATTCTTGCCACCGCTGATGCGCAGGAAACCGGCACACTGTTGGAAGGCAGCGGGTCCTAAGCGAGGCACTTTCTTTAGTTCCGCTCTGCTGGTGAAGGCGCCGTGTTCTTTTCTGTAAGTGACGATATTCTGAGCCAGCACAGGTCCCAATCCGCTGACGTAGGTTAGCAAATGCTGTGATGCCGTGTTCAGGTTCACGCCAACGAGGTTCACGCAACTTTCCACCGTCTGGTCGAGGGTGTGCTTCAGCTTGCTCTGATCGACATCGTGCTGATATTGTCCTACTCCAATGCTTTTGGGGTCTATCTTCACCAACTCTGCCAGCGGATCCATCAGTCTGCGACCGATGCTGACAGCGCCGCGCACGGTGACATCCTCATCAGGAAATTCGTCGCGAGCCACCTTTGAGGCACTATACACCGAAGCGCCGTCTTCGCTAACGACGAAGAGCCTCACCCCAGACCCCTCTCCTAAGGGCGAGGGGAGTGATTTGAGACAATCCTCCACAAACTCCTTCGTTTCTCTCGATGCAGTACCATTGCCGATGGCAATCGCCTCAATGCTGTATTTCTTCAGCATGTCTTGCACATGCATCGTTGCTTGCATGCGGTGGTTGACAGGCGGGTGGGGGAAGATGGCTTCGTGGTGTAGCAGATTACCTTGTGCATCGAGGCATACCACCTTGCAACCGGTGCGAAATCCGGGGTCGATACCCATGACGCGTTTCTGACCTAACGGTGCGGAAAGCAATAGCTGTCGCAAGTTTTCGGCAAACACGCGTATCGCCTCTTCGTCGGCACGCTGCTTGCTGAGAGTTGCGAATTCGGTTTCTATGGAGGGCTGTAGCAGACGCTTATAGCCGTCCTCGACTGCTTCTTCCAACAGCCGTCGGCAGTTGTTGGAGTTGTTGAAGGGGGCAGGGGGGAGGTTGCGTTTCAGTCGTCTGACGGTCTCTTCATCATCGATGGTCAGATGCAGTCGCAGGATGCCTTCGCTCTCGCCGCGGCGCATAGCCAACAGCCTGTGACTCGAACAGCGTTTCAGCGGTTCCTTCCAGTCGAAGTAGTCGCTGTACTTCTGTGCTTCGTCGCTGTCTTTCTTGGCCTTGACGACCTTCGACTCGATAAAAGCCTCGCGGCGGAAAGTGCTGCGTACCGTGTTACGGTAGCGCTCGTCCTCGCTGATTTGTTCGGCAATGATGTCTTGAGCACCCTGCAGGGCAGCGGCAACGTCAGCAACATCGCCCACAACGAAACGTTTGGCAGCCTCCTTGGGATGAGGCTCACGCTGCATGAGCAGGATGGTTGCCAGTGGCTCCAGTCCTTGCTCACGTGCTACTTGTGCACGTGTCCGCCGTTTGGGTTTGAACGGCAGGTAGATGTCTTCCAGCACTGTGGCGTCCCAACACTCTTTGATGCGACGTTCCAGTTCGGGAGTCATCTTCTCTTGCTCCTTGATGGTCTTCACAATCGTGTCCTTGCGCTTGGCTATCTCCTGTAACTGCTCCATGCGGTTGCTGATAGCAGTGATCTGCACCTCGTCCAATCCGCCGGTTCGTTCCTTGCGGTAGCGGGAGATAAAGGGAATTGTACAGCCCTCGTCAAGCAGCTTCAACGTGTTCTCAACACCGTGTTCTGGCAAGTGTAGCTCGTTGGAAATCAGCTGGGTAAATATCTTTAGGTTTTCCATAGTCGTTGCTTTTGTCCATGAAGTCTATTCGCTTTTGATGATACGGATATGCATGATGATGCCTGCAACAATCAGCAGTAGTCCTGATAACAGCAACCAGTTGCTGCCGTTCAGCGCTTTCAGCTGTGTTGCCGTCAGCGTCAGCGTACCTAAGACAATCAGTATGATGCCGATGAATGGTTTCGCTTTTTTCATGTTTTCACTCTTTTGTATATCGCCTGCAAAGTTACACATTTTTTCCGATTACAAAGAATATTTCGTGTCATTCGTTCGTTTTTAGTCGAAAATGTTTTGCGGTATCAAGAATTATTTCTATCTTTGTAGCGTCTTATTTTATTAACAACAGAAACAACTATGAAGAAAATTATGTTGGCCGCAGTTGCCTTAATCTGCATGACCATTACTACAGTAGCCTTAACCGCTTGTGGAAGTGACAGCAGTTCTTCTACGCCCACGCCTCCTCCAGCTCCTACGATGACAACCAGTGAGTGGAACATCTCCTTCACTCAAGAGAGTAACGCCGTGGTTCAGCAGAATCTCCCCGTCAAGGTATGCTATTACGATGCTGCCGGTACCCTTAAAACCGAAGATATGACGGGTACGTCATGGGATAAGACCGTTACCTATCAAGGTGAGACTTCCAACAAAGGATTTTTTGTCATTCGTCTCATCACAGGCAAAGAAGGTGTCGTTGCAGAGGATTCGTATCCAGTATCGTTGACTCCTTCAGGAACTGTTGTCAATAGTTATAGCGATGGTTCTAAGGTCACGCTCAAAGTTAACGAAAATCCCTTTTCAAAATTCTCTGGAGCAACTATTATGGGCCAGTTTAAGGGACAAGGTATCATTAATTATTTTGATAATGGCAGAAAGTATCTTAACTACCTCGGTTGCTTCTCCCTCTATAAGGATGGTACCATTAGTATAACCAATGGTACTTCTATTCCCGAGATAAAGGAACTGATGGGCAAGGAATAAGAGAAATACAATCAACTCATTTTGAGGGCCGTTCTCACAAGGCATCCGGACCGTCCGGACGCCGAGTGCGGACGGTCCTCACTCGTTGTCCGAATAGGCTTTGCTCGTTGTCCGAATAGGCTTTGCTCGTGGTAAAAATACACTTTGCTTGTGGCATCGACGGAGGGCGCTTTTTGTGAAAAAAGAGCAAAAAGCAAAGAAAAAGTGCCGTAACCTTTGGCCGTTTGGCAAAAAAGTAGTACCTTTGCAGCCGCAAATTGCAAAATAACAATTAATTAATTCATTAAAGTAGTATGAATCAATACGAAACCGTTTTCATTTTGAATCCCGTTTTGTCTGATGAGCAGATGAAGGAAACGGTCGCAAAATTCAAGAAGATTCTCACCGATAAGGGTGCAGAGGTTCTGAATGAAGAGACCTGGGGACTGAAGAAGATGGCTTATGCTATTCAGAAGAAATCTACAGGTTTCTACTGCCTGCTGGAGTTCAAGGCTGAGCCGTCAGTGATTAAAGTGCTGGAGACTGCTTTCCGTCGTGACGAGAAAGTCATCCGTTTCCAGACCGTCAAGCTTGAGAAGTATGCCATCGAGTATGCTGAAAAGCGTCGTAACAAACTTGGTAAAAAAGAGGAGGCTTAACCTATGGCACAAGACACAGAAATCCGCTATTTGAACGCTCCTTCTATCGACACGAAGAAGAAGAAGTACTGCCGCTTCAAGAAGAGTGGCATCAAGTACATTGACTACAAGGATCCCGAGTTCCTGAAGAAGTTCCTGAACGAGCAGGGCAAGATTCTGCCCCGTCGCATCACCGGCACTTCTCTGAAGTATCAGCGCCGCGTGGCTCAGGCCGTTAAGCGTGCCCGCCAGATCGCTCTGCTGCCTTACGTAACTGACATGATGAAGTAAAATAAGGAGGACGCAAGATATGGAAATTATACTGAAAGAAGATATTATCGGACTGGGATACAAGAACGATATCGTTAATGTGAAGTCAGGTTACGGCCGTAACTACCTCATCCCTCAGGGCAAGGGTGTTATCGCTTCTCCTATGGCTAAGAAGATTCTCGCTGAGAACCTGAAGCAGCAGGCTCACAAGTTGGCTGCCCTGAAGGCTGACGCTGAGAAGAAGGCTGAGGCTCTGAAGGACGTTGCCCTCTGCATCGCTGCAAAGGTGAGCGTTACTGGTCAGCTCTACGGTTCTGTAGGTGTCAACCAGGTTGCTGATGAGCTGAAGAAGCTGGGTCATGATATTGATCGCAAGATCATTACCATGAAGGAAGCTAAGACCGTTGGCGACTTTGTTGCACTGGTACACTTCCACAAGGAGGTTACCGTTGAGATTCCTGTTAAGGTTGTTGCCGAGAACGCTCCCGTAGAGGAGAAGAAGGCTGAGGCTCCCGTTGAGGCAGCTCCCGCTGTTGAGGCTGAGGCTCCCGTTGCAGAGGAAACTCCTGCTGCAGAGTAATCACTGGTAAGAACATCAGAGTTATTATACACTGAAAATTCCGGCTACCCGTTCTTGGGTGGTCGGAATTTTTTTGTGATATGACTTGCGTACTGTCGGTACTGTAACCTATAGACAAAAAAAAGACCGCCGGATTCACATCCGACGGTTTTCCTCTCAATTAGAGTTCGTACTGTTAATTACTCAGCAGCAGCGCTATCAGCAGCAACAGTGTCAGCAGCAACAGTATCGATAGCAGCGCTATCAACCATGGCGATAGAGTCTGAATCAACAGCCTCAGCCTGAGCGGTCTTGTTACCACATGAAGCGAAAGAAATAGCTGCAACAGCTACGAACATCAAAACTAACTTTTTCATTTTTTCTAAGCTTTTTAAATCTGTAAAACAATCATTTGTTTATTAAAACGCTGCAAAGTTAGGCATTTTTTTGATACGTTGTATCTTTTTTTGCGATTATTTTTGTGTCATTTTTGTAACTTTTTCGCAAATAGCTAAATATCAGCAAGTTATGAAATGTTAAATTTTTGCACTTTTTTATTACATACTGAATATTTACTAAAAAAGCGCTAAAAATGAGTTTTTTTATGTACCTTTGTGCCCGTAAACAAGACACCTTATTTATATATATAGGCAAAACGTCAGAAAAAGATGATAGATACTTCTGCTTTTCAAGGGAAAAAAGCTGCTTATTATACGCTGGGATGCAAGTTGAACTTCTCAGAGACCTCGACATTTGTCAAGATGTTGAGTGAGATGGGGGTGTCGGCAGCTCAGAAAGGTGAGCGTGCAGACATCTGTCTCATCAATACCTGCTCCGTCACTGAGGTCGCTGATCATAAGTGCAGGCAGGCCATTCACCGTATGGTTCGCGAGCATCCTGGAGCTTTCGTTGTTGTTACGGGTTGCTATGCGCAGCTGGAGCCTGAGCGTATCAGTAAGATTGATGGTGTCGATTTGGTGTTGGGCTCTAACGAGAAAGCCAACCTCATCCAGTTCCTTTCCGATGCTTTTATCCATCGCGACACCGCCGCCTCTCATGTGCTGCGCGGTTCACCTGCGCATTATAAGACTGAAAAGACGAAGGATATCAAGACCTTTGCCCCCAGTTGCTCGCGAGGCAACAGGACGCGCTATTTCCTGAAAGTGCAGGATGGCTGCGATTACTTCTGTACCTATTGCACCATTCCTTATGCCAGAGGCTTCAGTCGTAATCCGACTATCGCTTCTTTAGTGGCACAGGCTGAAGAGGCCGTACAGGAAGGAGGCAAGGAAATCGTGCTGACGGGTGTCAATATCGGAGATTTCGGCAAGACGACCGGTGAACGCTTCGTCGATTTGGTGAAAGCGTTAGACCAGGTGGAGGGCATCAGTCGCTATCGCATCAGCAGCATGGAACCCGACTTGCTGAGCGACGAGCTGATAGACTATTGCGCCAAGAGCCGTGCCTTTATGCCTCATTGGCATATTCCGCTGCAGAGTGGCAGCGATACAGTGCTGAAACTCATGCACCGCCACTATGACCGTCAGCTCTTTGCTGATAAGATACATCGCATCAAGGAAGTGACGCCCGATGCATTCATTGGTGTCGATGTCATGGTGGGCTGTCGAGGAGAAACACCCGAATGTTTTGAAGAGACCTACGAATTCCTCAAAGCTCTGGACGTCACCCAGCTGCACGTCTTTCCTTACTCGGAGCGTCCCGGCACGTCGGCATTAAGTATTCCCTATGTGGTGAGCGATACCGACAAGCGTCTTCGCAGTCAGCGGCTCTTGGAATTGTCGGAGCAAAAGACGCAGGCCTTCTACGAACGCTACATCGGGACGGAAGCTGAAGTGCTGTTCGAGAAAGCTCCTCGTGGCAAGGCGATGCATGGATTCACGCCCAACTATGTCCGTGTAGAACTTCCTGCCAGTGCCGCCCGTGAGGAATACGACAACCAGCTGATGCACGTACGGCTGGGAGATTTCAACCACGACCGCACGGCATTGAAAGTAGAACAATTACTCAATGGCGCTGACCATTGTAAGAGATGAAAAAATGAAGAATGACATGAAAGTCGCTATCGTCATATTGAACTGGAACGGACAGCAGATGCTGTCACACTACCTGCCAACGGTGCTGAACTACTCGCAGGACGAGGCTACCGTCTTTGTTGCTGACAATGCCTCGACGGATGGTTCGTTGGACTTGCTGCGCACGCAGTTTCCTACCTGTCGGGTGATAGAGCTTGACAGGAACTGGGGATTTGCAGAAGGATACAACCAGGCACTGAAGCAGATTGATGCTGAATACTATCTGTTGCTCAACTCAGACATAGAAGTCACGCACCACTGGCTGACACCTTTGGTTGAATTTATGGACGTTCATCCAGAAGTTGCCGCTTGTCAACCGAAGATGTTGTCCGTCTATAATAAAGATATGTTTGAATATGCTGGAGCCTGTGGCGGTTATTTGGACCATTACGGCTATCCCTATTGCCGAGGTCGCATCTTCGAAACTGTCGAAGAGGATGACGGCCAGTACGACTATCCTGCCGAAGTGCTATGGGCAACAGGTGCGGCATTGATGATTCGTTCCAAAGACTATTGGAGCGTCGGTGGTCTTGATGCTCGTTTCTTTGCCCATAACGAAGAGATAGACCTCTGTTGGCGGTTGCGTATCAAGGGCAGGAAGATTTACTGCTTGCCCGAGAGCTATGTCTATCATGTTGGTGGAGGAACCCTTCCGAAGTCGAATCCGATGAAGACGTTCCTTAATTTCCGCAACAATCTGACGATGCTTTATAAGTGTCTGCCCGATGCCGAGTTGAAACCCGTCATGCGCTGGCGCTGGTTCCTGGACTATCTGGCTGCCTGGGAGATGCTGATACTCAAGGGCAATTTCGGTGACTTCAAGGCCATCTTCAAGGCACGTCATGCCTTCAAGTCTTGGCGCAAGGATTTCGATGCCGATCGCAAGGTCATCCAGGAGAGTCGCATCGAAGACCACGTTCCGCAGCGTTCCCGTTTCTCCTTGTTGTGGCAGTATTATGCCAGAGGACGAAAGCGCTTTTCCGACCTTCTGATGCTGTTGGTCTTGCTGTTTACCTCATTGTCCGTACAGGCACAGGATGCCGATGTCCTGTGTGAAGACACCTGTTCGCATGTCCATGGCATAGACCTGAGCCACTATCAGGGGAATGTGTTCTGGGAGACTGTCGGCGACAAGACGCCGATGGCGTATGTCTATCTGAAGGCCACAGAGGGCGGCGACCGTATTGACGAGACCTTTGAGCGCAATATCATGCTGGCGCATCGTCATGGCATACGGGTGGGCAGCTATCATTTCTACCGACCTCGTACAGAGCAAGTGAAGCAGTTGGAAAACTTCAAGTCGCAATGTCTGCCACGTGAGCAGGACCTGATACCGATGATTGATGTAGAATCTACCGGAGGTCTGCCCGTTGAAGATTTCCGCGATTCGCTGTCTTACTTTCTGGAATTGGTGGAAGAGGCCTATCATCAGCGACCGCTCATCTATACGGGGCGCAACTTTTACAATAAGTATCTGCAGGGAATGCTGGACGGCTATAAACTGATGATAGCCATGTACACGGACGAAGAGCCAGTGTTAGCCGACGAGCATGAGATAACGCTATGGCAATATACGGGTAAGGGTCGCCTGACAGGTGTCAAGGGATATATCGACAAGAGCCGCTTTATGGGTAATCACTCTTTGTTTGAGATACGCTATCGCCACTGACGCTACTCTTCAATGTTCTGAAGATTCTGTATCAGGTTGCTGGTAAAGTTCGTCAGGGCTTCGCTGGGGTAGTAGGTAATGTGCTTCGATGTTCCCTTGGTGCTGAACAGCTCGTTCACTAGTTTTCTGGTTGTTTTATTGGCTGCCGCTTGTGTGAAGGGAATACGCTTGGCAGGGAAGTTGAACAACTCTACCAGCAGGTTTCCTTCAAGCTGAACCATACGCTGCATGTGCAACTGTCGAATCCACTCCTTTAGCAAGTCAAAGTCTAAAGGGTCTTTGGTCGTATAAAGATAGGTGGCAAGCGCCACGAACTGTCGCAGACTGATGCCCGTTGTCAATATGTGGCGAGCAATAGCTATCAGTCCTTCGAGCAGGTTGAACGTAGGATTTTCAATGCCTGCTCCTTCCTGTATCTGCTGCAGGGTGCGGTTCAGCAGCGGATTGGTTAGTTCCTGTCTGCCAGACTCCTCAATCATCTCCGTCTGATCCTCTTCGAAGCGTCTCCACAAATCGGGCTTCAGCTGCAGGAAGAAGTCGTCTTTGCTGCGTCGGATACCTTCTGCAATACAAGGAGTGACCTGATGGAGATGTGAAATCTGGTAAAGCCGTTCCCATTTCCATTCCGTCATAGGTTCTATTCTCTCGTCTTGTTCGAATGCTCCTGCTCTGAGCAGTCTCAGGAAATTGCGTCGAATGATGTCCATGATAGCGTATTGATTTGTTATTGTCGATGGATGGTGATGTTCGTCTTTTAACTGTATTTCTTAGGATATCGGAATACAATGGACATAATGGCAACGATGCCCAATGCCATTGGATAATATAAATAAGGTACAATGCTGATAGGATTCAGACTGGCCAGTCCGGCAGCCATGAGCAGTTGTGCTCCGTAAGGAATCAGTCCTTGCACGGTACACGAGAAAGTGTCGAGAATAGAGGCACACTTCCTGTTATCTACTCCGAAGCGGTCGGCAATCTGCTTGGCAATACCTCCAACGGTGATGATGGCTACGGTGTTGTTCGCTGTGCAGAGCCCTACCATCGACACCAGTCCTGCCACCGCCATTTCTGCACCACGCTTGTTAGCAATGTGGCGTGTCAGCAGGCTGATGATGTATTCGATGCCGCCGTTATACTTGATGAGCTCGAGCAGACCTCCAGCCATCATCGTGATGATAATCAGCTCTCCCATGCCGATGATGCCATCGCCCATGGCTTGAAACCATCCGAAGATGTCAAATGCTCCGTTGGTGATGCCTATCAGTCCGGTGAGGATAATGCCTAACGTCAGCACCGCCATCACATTCATGCCAGCTATGGCGGTGATGAGCACTACGATGTAAGGCAACACCTTCATGATATCCACCTCAGGGATGTCGCGTGGCGACTCGATGCCCGTTCCCATGAAGATATAGACTCCCAGCATGAGCAGCGCTACAGGAAACACCAGATAGGCATTGACGCGGAACTTGTCGCTCAGCCGGCATCCTTGTGTGGAAGTGGCAGCGATGGTGGTATCGCTGATGAACGACAGGTTGTCGCCAAAAAACGAGCCACCCACTACGATAGCTGTCATCATCGGAATGCTGATGCCTGTCTGTTCTGCTACTCCTGCGGCAATCGGTGTCAGCGCAACGATTGTTCCTACGCTGGTTCCCACGCTGATGGAGATGAAGCATGCTGCCAGGAAGAGTCCTGCTAACAGCATATTGCCGGGCAGCAAGGTGAGTGCCAGGTTGACGGTAGCGTCGATGGCTCCCATTACCTTAGCAGAATGTGCGAAGGCTCCGGCGAGGATGAATATCCAGATCATCAGCATCATCTGTCCTCTGGCGGCTCCTTGACTGTAGATGTCTATGCGTTTTGTGAAAGGAATGCCATCGCTGATGACCACAGCGTATGCTGAAGCCACCATGAATGCCACCGTGATGGGAACTTTGTAAAAGTCACGAGCAATGATGCTCGTGACTAAATACAATAGGATGAACACCACTAAGGGTGATAATGCTAACAGGCCTTTTTTCAACTGTAAACTGTAAACCGTAGACCGTAAACCGTAAACTACAGCGTCACTCCGTTCTTGAAGATAGAGATTTCGCGATAGCCGTTTTCCTCGTTGCGGGCATGTTCGCCAGAGGCAACCGCCAGCACCTTGTCGATGAACTCAGGAACAATCTCCTGCATGGTACGACCTTCCACCAGCTGACCTGCCGAGAAATCTACCCAGTGAGGTTTGTTCTTGGCGAGGGTGGGGTTGGTAGCCACCTTCATCGTTGGTACGAAAGTGCCGAAAGGCGTTCCGCGACCTGTGGTAAACAGCACGATATGACATCCGCACGATGCTAATGCCGTGGCAGCGACGAGATCGTTACCGGGAGCAGACAGCAGATTCAGTCCGTGGTTTTCCAGACGCTCACCGTATTCCATGACACCACTGACTGGAGCCTTGCCGCACTTCTGCGTACAACCCAGCGCCTTGTCCTCCAATGTCGAGATACCGCCAGCCTTGTTGCCTGGTGAAGGATTCTCGCCGACGGGCTCGCCGTGGCTGAGGAAGTAGTTCTTGAAGTTGTTGATCATCGATACCGTCTTGTTGAACAGCTCGACCGTCTCGCAGCGGTTCATCAGGATGGTCTCGGCACCGAACATCTCAGGAACCTCCGTGAGTACGCTGGTACCGCCCTGTGCTACGAGCCAGTCGCTGAACTCGCCGACCAGCGGATTAGCCGTGATGCCACTGAAACCGTCAGAACCGCCGCACTTCAAGCCGACACGCAGCTTCGACACGCTGACATCCTGACGCTTGTCCTGACTGGCTTTGCGGTACAGGTCGCGCAGTATCTCCATGCCAGCCTCCATCTCGTCGCCTTCGACACGCTGGGTTACCAGCAGCTTGATGCGGTCTTTGTCGTAGTCGCCCAACATCGCCATGAAGTCCTCCGGCTGGTTGTTCTCACAACCCAAACTCAGCACCAGCACACCACCGGCATTGGGATGCAGGCAGATGTCGCGCAGCACCTTGCGGGTGTTTTCGTGGTCTTCTGACAACTGCGAACAGCCATAGTTATGATGCCATGTCCAGATGCTGTCGATATTCTTGCAGCCCGTCTCCTCACGCAGCTTCTGTGCCATGCGCTCGGCAATGCCGTTGACACATCCTACGGTAGGAACAATCCATATCTCGTTGCGTACGCCGACGTCGCCGTTCTTGCGGACATAACCCTTGAAGGTGCGCTTCTCGTCCTTGATGTGGTTGATGTCGCTCTTGGCATCTACGGGCTGGTAAGCATACTCCAAAGTTCCCGAAAGGTTCGTCTTCAGGTTGTTCTCGTTCACCCAGTCACCGGCTTTCATGTCCTGGCGGGCATGACCGATGGGGTATCCGTACTTGATGATGTTGTCACCCTCCTTGACGTCATTGATGAGAACTTTGTGACCGGCAGGCGTGTCTTGGTTCAGTACCACCTGCTTGCCGTCAATGTCAATTACTTCGCCCTTCTTCTTAGGTTGCAGACAAACGACAACCGAATCGGCAGGATTGATTTTCAGAAATGTTGCTAATGCCATAATCTTGTACTTGTTTTAGTATTAGTGCTTAAATGTTGTTTGTTCGAATATCATTTACCCGATGTTCTTGCGGCGGTAGAAGTCAATGTTCTCACGCGTCATCAGTTCTATGGGCATATAGTTCACGGGATCCACCTCCTTCTTCAGAACAATGGCGTTGAAGAGCGTCTCTATGCAGGCGTAGCCCTGCATGTATCCGTGCTGGGCAATGAGGAATGAGATGCTGCCCTGTCGGACGCACTCTGCATTTCGAGGCACCATGTCGTAACCCATTATCTGCACATCGCGGCGGTTAGACTTCTGCAGGAAGTTGCCTACGAGATATGCTCTGGAGTTGAAGGTGATGCAATGGTGTATTTGTGGATGAGCCGTAAAGAAATTCTCCAGCACGCTGTCATACACTTTGGGATTGTCGTCTAACGACAAGTCCACCTCATGGATGACGACCTTCGGGAAGTGGTCTTTCATGTAATGGCGGAATCCCGTCTCACGGTTTTCCTGTTGCTTCGATGCCACTTTGCCCTTGCTCGTTTGCTTCATGATCATGATTTCCTTCTCTTTGGGCGTCAGCATCATGAACATGCGTGCTGCAAAGTATCCGCTGCAGAAGGAGTCCTGTCCATAGAATGACAGGGGTTTCAAGTCAGGCATGTAGGAGTCGAGCAGCACGAAGGGTATTTGTTCTTCGTGCATCTGGTCGGCAAAGCGCTTGGTGACTTCCAGCTCGGAGGGCACCACGATGACGCCGTCGGGTTTCTGGCGCATGCATTCGTTCATCACCTTCGAGAACGTCTCCGTGGAAAAGCGGTTGTAATACATGACCTTGAAGGATATTCGGAAGTCGCGCCGACGTTCGCAGGCCGCCTCCACACCTTCCTCCACTTCTGCCCAGTAAGCTTCGCTCTCATGCTTGGGAATGATGCAATAGAACGAGTAAGACTTGTTGTATGCCAATGCCGAGGCATACATATTGGGCTTGTAGTCCATTTCTGCCAAGGCCTGTTTTACCTTCTCCAAAGCCTTAGGCGAAACATTAGGGCGGACGTGCAGGACACGATCCACTGTTCCTACGCTCACGCCTGCGCGTGCAGCGATATCCTTAATCCTTATCTTACCTGTTTCCATAATTCTCTGCAAAGGTAATAAAGTTTTTCGAAACCACCAAATTTTCGTGCTATTTATCATTGACAGTGTCGTAAGTGTGTGTTTTACGAAAGCGTTTACGGGAATTTAACAGAATAAAAGTGCGGAATATTTTGCCGTTTGATTTTTTTTGCTTAACTTTGCGGACAGATTCTAAAAACTATTTTTTCACATTAAAGTAAGACTAAAACAAATGGCAAAAATTGTAACTTTAGGCGAGATTATGCTCCGCCTGTCGCCCATGGGCAACGATCGTTTCATTCAGAGTGAGTCATTCCGTATCATCCCTGGTGGTGGTGAGGCTAACGTAGCAGTCAGCGTGGCAAACTATGGTCACGAGGCTTATTTCGTTTCTAAGCTCCCCAAGCATGAGATTGGTCAGATTGCTGTCAATGCGCTGCGTCGCTATGGTGTCAACACCGACTTCGTAGCCCGTGGTGGTGAGCGTGTTGGTTTGTACTATGCCGAGACCGGCGCTTCTATGCGTCCTTCAAAGGTGATCTACGACCGTGCTCATTCTTCTATTGCTGAGGCTGATGCCAAGGACTTCGACTTCGACAAGATCATGGAAGGTGCTGCTTGGTTCCACTGGTCAGGTATCACTCCTGCTATCAGCGACAAGGCTGCCGAGTTGACTCGTCTGGCTTGTGAGGCTGCCAAGCGTCACAACGTAACTGTCAGTGTTGACCTGAACTTCCGCAAGAAGCTGTGGACTTCCGAGAAGGCTATCAGCATCATGCGTCCTTTGATGAAGTATGTCGATGTCTGCATTGGCAACGAGGAAGATGCAGAGCTCTGCTTAGGTTTCAAGCCCGATGCTGATGTTGAGGGTGGTGTTACCGATGCCAGCGGCTATGAGAAGATTTTCAAGCAGATGAAGGAAGAGTTCGGCTTCAAGTATGTCGTTTCTACGCTCCGTGAGTCGTTCAGCGCTACCTTCAACGGTTGGAAGGCTCTTATCTACGATGGTAAGGAGTTCTATCAGTCCAAGCGTTACGAGATCAATCCTATCATCGACCGCGTCGGTGGTGGCGACTCTTTCTCTGGTGGTCTGATTCATGGTCTGCTGACCAAGCCGACTCAGGGCGAGGCTCTTGAGTTTGCTGTGGCCGCTTCTGCTCTGAAGCACACTATCAACGGTGACTTCAACCTGGTAGGTGTTGACGAAGTAGAGAGCCTGGCTGGTGGTAATGCCAATGGTCGCGTACAGCGCTAAATAGTCCAATTGTAAAATCAATTGTAAATAGTAAATTGTCAAATTGTAAATCATAATGGCAAAATTTGATAAGTTCCAGGTGATGGCAAAGATTGCCGCAGCACCTATGGTTCCTGTGTTCTATCACAAGGACGTTGAAGTTTGTAAGAACGTTATTAAGGCCTGCTACGAGGGTGGCGTACGTGCTTTCGAGTTCACCAACCGCGGTGACTTTGCTCACGAGGTCTTTGGTGAGTTGTCAAAGTGGGCTGCCACAGCATGCCCCGAGCTCGCTCTGGGTATCGGTTCCGTCGTTGACGCTCCCACAGCATCGCTGTACATCCAGCTGGGTGCCAACTTCGTGGTTGGTCCGCTGTTCAACCCCGACATTGCCGTTGTCTGCAACCGTCGTTGCGTGACTTACTGTCCTGGCTGTCTGACTCCTTCAGAGATTGGTAAGGCTCAGGAGGTGGGTTGCGACTTCACCAAGGTGTTCCCTGGCGACGTGGTTGGTCCGAACCTCATCAAGGGTCTCATGGCTCCCATGCCCTGGTCGAAGATCATGGTTACTGGCGGCGTAGCTCCCGAGGAGGAGAACCTCACCAAGTGGTTCAAGGCTGGCGTCTTCTGCGTAGGCATGGGCTCCAAGCTGTTCCCCAGCGACAAGGTGAAGGCCGGCGACTGGCAGTATGTCACCGATAAGTGCAAGGAGGCTCTTGGCTACTGTGCTAAGGCTCGCGCATAAACATCCGTTATTGAAAGACCCGGTATGGCTTTTGGCCATATTGGGTCTTTTCCTTTTTTCAGCGTGCTCATCGGCTGACCAGTCAGCGATGGACAAGCTGAATGCCCTTTCCTATTCCTACCATTATCGCAGTCTCGACTCTACGGCGGTCTATGCCCGTCGGGTGTTAGACGCCGCATCGCCTGCCGATGCATCGCAGCGTGCCGAAGCCCTGAACCATTTGGCTTTCGTGGCGATGGCTCGCATGCACTATGGCAAGGCAGACAGTCTCCTTCAGCAAGTCAGTGCTACCACCGACAATCAACTGGAGCTGCTGGTCAGCTACATTCAGAACATGCGCCTTTGTCAGCGTCGCAGTGATAACCGGGCCTTCTACGAGTATCGTGAGAAGGCTGTTCAGGCTCAGAAGCGCATCGACGAGGAACGCAGCATGTTGAGCGACCATCAGCGCCAGCGGTTGTGCTATGCCGAGTCGGAAATGGCCATTGTCACTTCCACCTATTATTATTATGTAGGTTTGGAGACGCAGTCCGTCGAAGCCATGCAGCAACTCAACATCGACGAGGTGCGCCACGACACGGCACAGTATCTGAACTATCTCTACAATGCCGGCGCTGGAGGCATCGTGACCGAAGGCTCTGCCGACGATATCCGCCAGGAGGAGATGGGGCTGCTGCGTCGCTGCCTGACCATTGCCGAGCGTGGCGGCTACGTCTATTTTGTCGCCCAGGCCAAGGAAGCCCTGGCAGAACACCTGTTCAGCGCTCCCTCAGCCACCCCTGACCATCAGCTGCTGGCTATTTCCTTGGCTGACGAAGCCCTCCAGCTGTTCGACAGCTATGGTGACGTCTATCAGATTGCCGGCGCCTATCGCACCTTGGCATCATGCTATCACGCTATGGGCGAAGAGGAGAAGGCTGCCGAGAATCTCGACTGGTCGCTGTCCGACGAGCGCATTCGTCAGGCTCCCGACCTGATAGCCAGCATCTACGAGCAGCTGTCTGTCGTCTATGCTGCCGTTGATGACAAGGTCAACAGCGACTATTACCGCAACCACTATCTCGACCTGCAGGAACAGACACGTCAGGATCGTGAGTTGGAAGCCCGTGCAGGACTGCTCGATGCTGCCGTGCGCCAGCTCAACTGGATGATGCTCGCCGTGTTAGGCGCCATCGTCCTGTTAGTGCTCCTCCTGTTGCTCTTCAGTCGTCAGAATCGCAAGCGGCAGGTCAATAGCGAGCTCGACGAGCTCTTGGAAGAGAAGAACGAGCAGATGAACGAGGCACGGCTGCGGGTAGAGAAGAACGAGCGCCGCCTTTTGGAACAGCGTGCCAAGGTGTCGCTGGCAGTCAGCATCCTGCCGCTCATCGACCGCATCCTGCACGAGACGAAATGCCTGGAGCATCAGCCCACTTTAGATGCCTCTGACAATCAGGAGCGCTTAGACTATATCCGCGAGCTGACCGACAATATCAACGAGCAGAACCACCTGCTGACTGAGTGGATTCAGCTGCGACAGGGCGAACTCAACCTCCACATCGAGAGTTTTCCGCTGCAGCCGCTCTTCGACTTGGTGAGCCGTAGCAGTCATGGCTTCTCCATGAAGGGCGTCACCCTCGACGTTCGCGCCACCGATGTCACTGTCAAGGCCGACCGTGTGCTGACCCTTTTCATGCTGAACACTCTGGCAGACAATGCCCGCAAGTTTACTGCTGAGGGCGATAGTGTCACCATCAGCGCCGAGGAATCTGCCGATTACGTCGAAGTGTCCGTTTCCGATACAGGTTGCGGCATGACTGACGAGCAACTGCAGCACGTCTTCGACAACAAACCCGTCCACGACGACGGTCACGAAAAGACCAAGAGCGGCGTTCAGCGTTCTCACGGCTTCGGACTCATGAATTGCAAGGGCATCATCGAGAAGTACCGCAAGGTCAGCCAGATATTCAGCGTCTGCCTGCTGAGTGCCGAGAGCGAGCAGGGTAGGGGTTCACGCTTCTTCTTCCGACTGCCGAAGGGTATTCTTAGGTGTTTGGTGTTAGGTGTTGGGTGGTGGCTGTATGCCTCCACCGTATGCGCTTCTACTAACACCCATCACCCATCACCCACCACCCATCACCCATCACCCACCACCCATCACCCCTTATCCCAAGCCCATATCTATGCCGACTCGGCATTCTTCAGCAACATCAACGGCACCTACCGCCGTACCTTGCTCTTTGCCGACTCCTGTCGCCAGTGCCTCAATGCCCACTATCAGCAACAGCATCCCAAGGGGCGCCTGCTGATGACCCGCGATGCTGAGAACTCGTCGCTGCCTGCCGAGATACAGTGGTTGCATCAGGGCTTGGAGACCAACTACCAGATCATTCTCGACATCCGTAACGAAAGTGCCGTGGCCGCTTTGGCGTTGCACGAATGGTCTCTCTATACATATAATAATAAGGTATATACGCAGCTGTTCAAGGAGCTGTCTGCCGACAATACCCTTGCCGACTACTGCCGAGCCATGCAGCAGTCGCACATCAACAAGCGCATTGCCGTGATCCTGCTGCTGGTGCTGCTCGTGATGATTGTCCCCGCCTATTACATGCTGTATTACCGCCATCGCCTCTACGACCGTTTCCGTCGTGAGCGCCTTCAGGAGACGAATATCGAGATGACCGATGACGAGCTGCGTCGTGCCGAGCTGGAGAATGCCAATCTGCACGTTGCCAACAATGTGCTTGACAACTGCCTCTCTACGCTGAAGCACGAGACGATGTACTATCCCAGCCGCATCCGTCAGCTCGTCGATGCTGGCGACATCCATTCCTTGGAGGAAGTCACCAGCTACTATCGCGACCTCTATGCCATCCTCATTCGCCAGGCTACCGACCAGGTGGAGCGCATCCCCCTGCATGTTCGTCCTGTCGAGCTGTATGGCCGTCAGGTGCTCGGCGACGAGAACCTGCTGCGCTATCTCTTTGAACTCTTAGAGACAAGTAGTGAGATGACGAGTGAGGTGAAGGACGACAACTACGTCGTCTTCCACATTCCTCTCACCTCTAATTGGTCTCCCATCCCTTGGGGAGGGGCTGGGGGTGGGCTTCCTCTCGCCTTCTATCTCTCTCGCCAGATCGTCCGCGACCATGGCGAGGCTACCAACCGCCGCGCCTGTGGCATCACCATTTCCGAACACCAAATAGACATAACATTGCCAAGATATCATGGATCAGTTTAAACTTATTATCGTCGAGGACGTGCCCCTCGAACTCAAAGGCACGGAAGGTATCATCCGCCACGAAATTCCCGAGGCAGAAGTGATAGGTACGGCAGACAATGAGGCTGCTTATTGGAAACTGCTCAAGCAGTCTGCCTCCAGTGAGGCTGGGCTGCCCGACCTTGTCCTGCTCGACCTGGGACTTGGCGGCAGCACTACCGTAGGTGTGGAGCTGTGCCGTCAGACCAAGGAGATGCATCCCCAGGTGCGCATTTTGATATTCACCGGCGAGATTCTCAATGAGAAGCTGTGGGTCGATGTACTCGATGCGGGTGCCGACGGCATCATTCTCAAGACTGGCGAGCTGCTGACCCGCCGCGACGTGATGGCCGTCATGGAGGGCAAGCAGTTAGTGTTCAACGAACCCATTCTGCAGAAGATTGTCGAGCGTTTCAAGCATGCCGTCTCCTCTCAGCTGGCACGTCAGGAAGCCCTTGTCAACTACGAAATTGACGAATACGATGAACGTTTTCTGCGCCACCTGGCATTAGGCTATACCAAGGAGCAGATAACCACGCTGCGTGGTATGCCCTTCGGCGTCAAGAGCCTGGAGAAGCGTCAGAACGAACTTGTCAAGAAACTCTTCCCTGGTGGCGAGAGCGTCAATGCCACGCGCCTCGTTGTCCGTGCCTTGGAGCTGCACATCCTCGACATTGACAACCTGGAGGCGGATCCGGCGTAGATAAAGTTTAAAGTTTAGAGTTTAGAGTTGAAAGGTGAAAAAGTATTTGCCACATATTGCTTTGGGGCTCTTTGCCGCACAGCTGCTGCTCATGCTTGTGTCGTGGCTGTTGTCGGCAGCCTTCCCCGCCAGCGGCTACCATTCGCTGCTCTCCAGCGAGGGACTGCGCTGGTTCCTCGGCCATTTTGTCGATAGCCTTTCCACGCCTTTGCTGGTATGGCTCGTCCTCTTGTCGCTGGCATACGGCGTGCTGCGCCATAGCGGACTGCTCCATTACGGCAAGAGCTTTCGCGAGCGCCGGGCTTTGCTCATGACGCTGCTGCTCCTCGTCGTTATCGTTGCAGTCATCGTGCTGCTCTCTGCCGTACCCCATGCCGTGCTGCTCTCCGCTACCGGGCGCCTCTTTCCGTCGCCCTTCTCGCAGAGCCTTGTTCCCGTGGTGGCTTTCAGCGTCACGCTGCTCAGCGCCTTCTACGGCATGGTGTCAGGAAACTTAGAGACCCTGCCGCGCGTCTATGACGCCTTGTTGGACGGCATACGCCGTGCAGCGCCCCTCCTGCTGTTCTACATACTTCTCATTCAAATTTATGAGTCGCTGTGCTACGTCTTTCAGTAAAAATCCCATCTTTTAGGTATTGCGGCATTGCTGAAAACTCCGTACCTTTGCCAGCAGAATCATAAAGTATTTGTTTAGTTTAGTATAGGAAATTCGGGCTTGCTGTGAAGCAAGTCCTTTTTCATTTGTTGCCAGTCATAAAACCGTGTCTGTTTAGTATGACAATACAAAAATATAGGCTGCCTTTGAGCAGCCTATATTGATGATGACAGCTTACGGGGAAAGCCCCGTGAGCTTAAGGTGTTACTTGACAAACACTTTGCGCTTGTTTACGACATAGATGCCTCGGGGCAGTCCTTCAAGTGATGTGGCTTGGTGGCGTACCATGGCACCAGAGACAGAATAGACGTTGAAGGTCTTAGGCTCGTTATTTTCGATAACAACCTCCTCAATGGCGGTGTCTGTCGGACGCTCACCGTTGGTCTTGAAGGCGCACTCCTCACCATAGACCACTCCAGAAGCAGTCTCAGCGAAGGCACGATATGCGTACTCAGTACCAGGAATCAGACCCGTGATTTCTGCTGTCAGATTGTCACCGGTGATGTATATGGTCTGGTGCTCACGGTTGGCGCTGACACGACGGACTGTACGTGCGGCAACGTCGTTGTCAGTCTCCCAGTATTCGAAGCCTTGCTTGATGATATTCTCAGAGCCCTCAAACAATACACCCTTCAGCTGTACGGTGGTATTGGTGGGCTGTACGTCGTCATAGGTATGGATGATGGGCTCGAAGGTCCCTATTTCATCAGCATCGAAGGTTATCCAGCCATTGTCGCTGCCATTAGAGGCATAGATGCGGGTACTGGTACCACCGTCGATATAGTCGTAGAAAGCGCGTACCTTATAGTACGTCTGGCTCAAGTTCTTGAGCTGGCCTTGTGCCGTACCATTGAAGACTTGTCCGTAGGCTTCGTAGGGTAGCATGGTGCTTGGTGCATTATACTTAATCCACTGGAATCCAACGTGTCCTTCACCGTCGCCGGCATTGGTCGTAGCTCCCACGATGGCGCGGCCACGTTCTGGCACTTTCGGCGTATCGGTGATGATGGTCAATGTGGGTGTCTCGAAGGTGTTGATAATGCTGTAGTAGTTGTTGATTGGGGAGTAGTTATTCCTGTTAGTGCCCTTATTCTTCAGATAAATGGCACTGACTTTATATTGCTTGCCAGGAATCAGACCTGTGAAAAGGTTTTCCTTTACAGAGGTGCGCAGCGTGTCGTAAACGGTCTTGGTCGAGTAGGTACCTGTCTTGACTTGATCGTAGATGACCAGCAGCACACTGTCGGGAACAGCATCAATCTCCTTGTAGGTGTAGTTCAGTCGCAGCGTGGTGGGTGTAACCTTGTAGTCTATGAGGCTTGGACTGTATCCTAGAGTAGTAAAGTAACTGCTCATGGTTAGCAGCTCACCATCCTCATACTGAATGTTGAAGGTGACAGGGAACGAGGTCTGTGGCAGCAGTCCTGTAACCGTTATAGGAACGTCGATTACGTAGCCATTCTCTTTGCAGGCATACTCCTTATCCTGAATCGTTACCGACATCTTTCTGGGTTTTCCAGTCGTTATGTCGCTGTATTTTCTGAAATAGGCTGATTTCAACGTGTAGGTGGTTTGTGTGGCGGTTCCTTCTAGTTTGCAACTTAAAGAATTCGTAGAATAGTTGCCATAGGATATAGAACTGGCTTTACCGTCAATTTGATAGTTCACGACGATTTCGTAGCTGGTGCTGGTCTTCAGTCCTTTTATCAGATAGGTACCATTGTCCTGCTTGACCGCAACACTGTTTCCTGCCGTGATGCTCACCAGGGTCTTGTCGTTGGTTATCAATTCATTCTCTGCGAGCTTGAAGCTCAGTCCCTTGAGATATTTGGTGATAGCTCCAATGCCGTATGGCTTGCTGATGGACATAATGATGATATTACTTATATCATAGCTGTAGCTTTTGAAGCTATCAAAGTTTTTGTCGTTCACATAGACGACACACTCGCTTGAAGGCTTAATCCTATTTAATAAATTATAGGGCTCAACTTTTTCACTGGTTCTAACGATAAGTTTTTTCAATGATTGTAGATAATACAGCGCATAATTTGTGGCAATTTTGGTCACGCTGGCTGGCAAGTCAAGTTCCGTCAGGGGTAAATAGCCAAAAGCATAATTTTGCAAACTCACCACACCGTCAGGAATCGTGATTTGTTTCAGCGAGTCACACTCATAGAAAGCGTACGAGCCAATAGTTTCTGTGCCGGTCGGTATGGTGTAGCTGCCTTTGCGACCAGCAGGGAAATGCATCAGCGTCTTCTTGTCTTTCGAGAAGATGACACCATCGATGTCGCAAAGATAGGCATTGTTGGGGTCAACCTTGATTTGTTCAAGTTGCGGACAGTAGCGTGTGATGGCTTGCCCTATTTTTTCCAGATGGGCAGGGAGGGTCAGGCTGACCAGTGCGCTGTCGCTTTGGAAGACATAGTTGCCAATCGAAGACAGATTCTCGGACAATTTGATATCCTTCAGTTTGACACAGTTGGCGAAAGCGTTGTATTCAATGGAAGTAACTGTATTGGGGATGGTGATACTCTCCAGACTCCTACAGTTGTAAAAAATATTGCTGGGAATTGTGCTCACTTCCGGGAGAGTGATGGTCTTTAGTGACGTACAGCCTTGGAACATGCTAGTTCCTAAAGCCTTCACTGACTGCGGAATGACGACCGTTTCCAGTTTGCTGCAATACGAGAATATATTACCTTCAAGTTTATATGAGACGTCAGAAAGGGTGACCGACTCGAGATTGGGACACCAAGCGAAAGCTTCGGAATCTAACACATACACTGTGTTAGGGAGGGTGATACTGGTCAGCCGTTGGTTGCTGTAGAAAGCTCGACTGCCAATTGCCGATGTGCCCTCGGGAATTGTCAGTGAGCCCTGGAAATGGCGAGGCACACATAATATCGTTGACCTTTTGATGTCCATCACCATGCCGTTGACGTTACAGAAATTGCTGTTGCCATCCTTGATGATGACCTGTTCCAAGTAGTAACAATAATAATTAAGATCGCTGAACAGGTTTTGTTGGAAGGAAGCTGGTAGGGTAAGTATCTTCAGGTTGGGGAATTTCTGATAATATGACCATGCCCATATACTTTCCGAAAAACTCTGCACACCATCGGGAATCGTCAATGATTCGGTGTCGGAACCAATGGCAACAATCATATTCTTTCCGTCTGCGCTGAGGATGAAACCATCCTCGTATTTGTAGTTTGGATTCTCTCCAGAGAAGGTTATTTTAATATTCCTGGCACCATTCAGGAGTGTGCTGAACTCGTGTAAAGTAGTAGGAATGACCACTTCCGTCAGTTTGGTGCAGTTGGCCAGGCTGAAGCTGCAATAGACGATGCCCTCGGGAATAACCAGCGTACCCTCCATGCCCTCAGGGATGTAGTTGATTTGTTTGGGGGTGCCATCGGTTTTAATGCATAGCAAACCATGATACATGATGTAGGAGGGGTTCTCAGGAGATACCTCGACATTGGTCAGATTGCTGTTTTGAGAAAAACTGAGAGAAATAACCTTTTCCGGTATGTAGAGTGACGACAATCCCGTGTTGTTGAGATATATCGAGGTTAGGCTTTCTGTGTTGAGCAGTTCCAGTGACGTCAGGTTGGGAACGTTGCTGAGGGATAAAGATGTCAGCGCTGCCTCCACCCTTACTGCAGTGAGTTCCGGGTTGCTCCCTAATCCGTTGATATCAGTCACCTTGTACGTCTCGTTCTGGTAGAAAACGCTGGCAGGGACGTTGACACTGCCTTTATAGGCAGGAAATATTTCTTGCTGAGCGTTGTAGTCATAGCCCGACATGTCGCCGTTGTGCTCAATGTAGTACTTGGCTATAGGACCTTGTACAATCTGAGCTGTCTTCTGACTAAGGTAGAGAGCATAGTACAATCCATCTTGCTCAACCACAGCAAAGTCTTGCTGCTGGGATTGTGCCATGCTGTTCACGGCTCCACACAGCAGGAGTGCTAAAAAGCACACAAAAGTTTGTAATTTTTTTGTCATAGCTTAATTGTTATTATGAATTTAGTTAAAAAGATATTTCAACACAACTGTTGTTAAGATAGGTTAGACTATCACTTGATGCTGCAAATATAGTGGTTTTTGTCGAACGTTATAGCAAAAAGATACAAATATTAAGTTAAAAAAGGCTAACCTTTTCGCCCCTCAGTTGCAGCAGATGGTCTTTCACCAGATAGAACCCTAAGACAACGTGGAATTTGAATGGACACAATAAAAGTAAGGAAAAGCTGTAGTGTCTCTTCTGATTTTGTTGTCAATTAGTTGACAAACAGCAAGAAAAAGACCCTATCCTTCTTTTAGACGATTTTTTTTTCGTATCTTTGCATCCGTAAATACAAATATAACAGGTAGATATATTTAACAATGAAAAGAATTTTCCATTTAGTCGTAGCACTGATTTTCGTTGCCACAAGCGTTCATGCACAAAAGATTGACAACAGACTTGTAAACCTTTTGTCAGGTAATCGCAGGACGATGGCTGCCCAAGGCTCTGCTGCGGATATGCCGATTGATACCGCTGCCGTGAAGCAGGACATCAACGTCAGTTTCAACAGCGACTGCTCAGTCAAGAGCTTCTGTGTCATTGCCACGTTGAAGGAAGGAGCTGAGCGTCCTACAGCACAGTTGCAGCAACTGGGCGTCAAGACGATAGAAGAGATAGGCCGCATGCTCATCCTCCAGGTTCCTGCCGAGAGTCTGCTGGCACTCAACGACATGGACGAGATAGAAAGCGTCGGTGCCGACACGATGAACAAGGTCATGAACAACAATGCCCGCGAGAAGAGCAACGTGTCCATCGTCTCCAACTGCATATTGGCAAGGCTGTCCGGTCTGCCGCAGGCCTATACCGGCAAGGGTGTCTTGGTAGGCATCATCGACTCAGGCATCGACTACAACCACGCAGCTTTCCGCAACTGTGACGGTTCGTCGCGTGTGAAGTATGCCATTAAATATACAAGTGCTGTCGATTGCGTTGAGTATAAAGATCCGGAAGAAATTGCTGCTCTGACCACTGACACAGAGTCTGGCTCCCATGGCACACACGTTGCCGGAATAGCTGCCGGAAGCGACATCTTAGGGCTGAACAAGCAGGGCATGGCTCCCGAGGCAGACCTCATGCTGTGCGGTTTGGGAACCAATCTGTATAATTCGGCTATCTTAGGAGGCGTCAAGAAACTGTTAGACTATGCCAAGGAGCAGGGCCAGCCTTGCGTTATCAACGTCAGCATAGGCTATATGTGCGACTTCCATGACGGCAAGGCGTCAGATACCGCACGAGGACTGTACGAGCTCTTCAAGGAAGAGGGCGACAACAAGGGTAGGATAGTAACCTTCTCGGTGGGCAATAACGCCGGCAAGCATGCTGCCATCTATGCCACGCTGCCTGACGCCAGTACTGACGGATATAACCTCAGGACGCTGGTGGGCATAACGAGCACGGTGAGCTATGACAGTCAGGTCGTCAACTCCTATTCCACACTCGAGAACTTCTTCTACCTTACTGACGGCAGCGAGTTCGACGTTGACGTAAAGGTGGTCGATGTGAAGACAGGAGCCGTATATACACTCGAGGAGAAGCCGCTCTATTCCATATCGGATAAGACACTGACCAGCCTGAGCAAGGAAATGGGCGTGAATGTCAATAACAACAAGCATTACATCAGGTACAAGCTGAATGGCACCTACAGGTTCCACGAAGCTAACCTCAAGTTAGCATACTTCGTCAAGAACGCTGCCGGCAAGACCTTCAGAGCCATCGACAAGAGAGACGACAGCACGGCAGGATACTACTCCGACGGCTTGGCAGAATTTACGGAGGGCGAGGACAACGGAGCCTTCAACATTCACACCTGCACCGACGAAGTGATATCAGTAGGCTCGTACGTCTCTGCCCCGAAATGGCGTAGCATCTATGGCCTTTCTCACAGTTTGGACAATCCAACCATGAAAGTTGAAGACGGCATCGCAGGAAACTCCTCCTTTGGCGTGGAAGACGACAAGAACGTAACCCGTCCTGACGTCATTGCCCCGGGCAGTGTCATCCTCTCAGCCTACAACCTCTACGACGTCAATTTCTTTAACAACGGCTCTATGCTGTTCGGAGCCAGCAGCGCCATCTCTGACGTCAAGAGCCTCCACGGACGCAAGAACTACTATGGTGTCGATGCAGGCACATCCATGGCGGCCCCCCACGTGGCAGGCATCATCGCCCTGTGGCTCCAGGCCAACCCCGACCTCACCTACGAAGACGTGCGCAATCTTATCAGAGAGACCAGCCGCAACGACAAATACACCACCTGCACCGAAAACATTCCTTCCCATAACCTTCTTCAGGCAGGTGCCGGCAAGATCAATGCCCTCGAAGGACTTCGCACGCTTACCCACACTACCGACATCCAGGCTGTTGATGCCGATGGCTTCCGCCAGGCTACTCCCGCCACGATGTTCGACGTTGATGCCGACTGCTACAACACCCTCGGCCAGCGTGTCAGCAAGAATGCCAAAGGTCTTGTCATTTACAAAGGAAAGAAGTACGTCAATCAGTAACAACTGCTGATAGACCCTACTTGACGATAAAAAGAAGAGAAGCCCCCTGACTTAGGAGGCTTCTTTCTTCATTTTCTGTAGCTCCATTGAAGAATTGCTGAACTGAGTGGAAAGAGGTAAAAGGTGTGGGAGTAAAACTCGGAAGGGAATAGAAGTATTGTTAGCCGTTTCAAATAAGCGACGAGAGTAGCTCTTGTAAGGACGATAGTGAGGAGGGGTAAAAGGCAAGACCTATGTTAGCCTTGAAATTCTCTAGAGAATTTATTGACAAGGACGGCTTTTGCAATCATCGAGGACTGCTTTCGCGGACAAATTCTCTAGAGAATTTTTCGGCATGAAGTATATTTGTATGACGCGAAGCCTGTTGTTGAGGCTTGCACGGGGTACTCAAGCGGGTTGCTAAAGGTACTTAACAGCTTGTTAAAGTACAAGGGAATGAGCATACCACACCTTATTATTATTTTATTCGGAGCGGATAGGTGTAAAAATTGCTTAAATGTTTTGATGATGTTTCGTTTTTCTTGTAGAAAATGAGTAACTTTGTACGGTTTTTAAAAAGTAAAAATGCGTCAGCGGGCTCGAAAATGGCCTTAGACGCGAAATTTGATGTTAGAAGTAAGAGATTATAGCAAGAAAATTTTATATAGTAAAAATCGTAAATAATAAAAATGGATCAGACTTTAGACAACGACAGAATTGTCAAAATCAACATTGAGGAGGAGATGAAGTCCTCGTACATCGACTATTCGATGTCTGTGATTGTGGCTCGTGCCCTCCCTGATGTTCGTGACGGCTTCAAGCCTGTCCATCGCCGTATTCTCTACGGTATGATGGGCATCAACAATGTATCAACCCAACCTTACAAGAAATGTGCGCGCGTCGTCGGTGAGGTACTTGGTAAGTATCACCCCCACGGCGACTCTTCCGTCTATGGTGCCTTGGTTCGCATGGCACAGGAGTGGAATATGCGCTATACGCTGGTCGATGGTCAGGGTAACTTCGGCTCGGTCGATGGTGACTCGCCAGCAGCCATGCGTTATACGGAGTGCCGCCTGTCGAAGATGGGTGAGCACATCATGGACGACCTGGAAAAGGAGACCGTCGATATGGTGAACAACTTCGACGACTCGCTGGTAGAGCCCAGCGTGATGCCGACGAAGATTCCTAACCTGCTGGTGAACGGCGGTAACGGTATTGCCGTGGGTATGGCTACGAACATGCCGACGCACAACTTGGGCGAGGTCATCGACGGTTGCTGTGCCTATATTGACAATCCTGACATTGACACCGACGGTTTGATGCAGTATATTCCCGGTCCTGACTTCCCCACGGGAGCCTATATCTACGGTCTGCAGGGCGTCCGTGATGCCTACGAGACCGGTCGAGGCCGTATCGTGATGCGTGCCAAGGCTGAGATTGAGACCACCGAGACGCACGACAAGATTGTGGTGACCGAGATTCCCTACGGAGTGAACAAGGCTGACCTGGTGAAGTACATCGCCGACCTTGCTAACGAGCACAAGATTGAGGGTGTTGCCAACGTGAACGACGAGTCGGGTCGTCAGGGTATGCGTATCGTCGTGGATTGCAAGCGCGACGCCAATGCCAATGTGCTGCTGAACAAGCTGTTCAAGATGACGGCGCTGCAGAGCTCGTTCTCGGTGAACAACATTGCGCTGGTGAAGGGCCGTCCCCGTTTGCTCAGCCTGAAGGAGTGCGTGAAGTATTTCGTCGAGCACCGTCACGACGTGACCATCCGCCGCACGCAGTACGACCTGAAGAAAGCTCAGGAGCGTGCCCACATTTTGGAAGGCTTGATCATCGCCGTCAACAACATTGACGAGGTGGTACATATTATCAGAAATAGTAAGACCCCCAGCGACGCCCAGCGTAACTTGGAGGCTCGCTTCGAGCTGGACGAGCTGCAGTCGAAGGCTATCGTCGATATGCGTCTGAGCCAGTTGACCGGTCTGCGTGTCGATCAGCTGCACCAGGAGTATGACGACCTGATGAAGCTTATTGCCGACCTGGAGGAAATCCTGAACAACCCCGAGCGCTGCAAGGAGGTGATGAAGGAAGAGCTGCAGGAGGTGAAGGAGAAGTACGGCGACGAGCGCCGCACGGAGATTATCCCCTTCGACCACGAGTTCAATGCCGAGGACTTCTATCCCGACGATCCTGTGGTTATCACTATCTCGCACATGGGATACATCAAGCGCACCAAGCTCGACGAGTTCCACGAGCAGGGCAGGGGAGGCGTCGGCGCCAAGGCTGCTCGCCACCGCGACAACGACTTCACGGAGTATATCTATCCTGCCACGATGCACAACACGCTGCTGTTCTTCACGCAGAAGGGCCGCTGCTACTGGCAGAAGTGCTACGAGATTCCCGAGGGCGACAAGACGTCGAAGGGCCGTGCCATCCAGAATATGCTGAACATCGAGCCCGACGATGCCATCAATGCCGTGCTGCGCATCAAGAACTTCAACGACGAGGAGTTCCTGAAGTCGCACTACGTGGTGTTTGCTACGAAGAAGGGTATCATCAAGAAGACCTGTCTCGACCAGTATAAGAACGTTCGTGCCGCCGGAGTCCGCGCCATCAATATCAACGAGGGCGACGAGGTGGTAGGCGTTCGTTTGACCAACGGTAGCAACGAGTTGCTGCTGGCGAACCGCAACGGTCGTGCCGTACGCTTCGACGAGAACAATGTACGCACCATGGGACGTGTCTCTACCGGTGTCATCGGTATGCGTCTCGACGGCGGCGACGACGAGGTGGTAGGCATGGTATGCGTCAACGACCCGAATACGGAAACCATCATGGTGGTCTCGGAGAACGGCTACGGCAAGCGCTCGGAGGTAGAGGACTACCGTAAGACCGCCCGTGGTGCCAAGGGCGTGAAGACGCTGAACGTCACGGAGAAGACCGGTCGTCTGGTAGCCATCAAGGTGGTCACCGACGAGAACGACCTGATGATCATCAACAAGAGCGGTATCCTGATTCGCCTGAAGGTGGCTGACGTTCGTGTCATGGGTCGTGCCACGCAGGGCGTCCGTCTCATCAACCTCACGAAGAAGAACGACACCATCGCCAGCGTCTGCAAGGTGATGTCCAGTCAGGAAGAGGACGTCGAGGAGGCAGAGATTGTCGATGAGGAGCTTCAGGACGAAGCTATCGATACCCCGACAAATGAGTAGTTTACTGTTTACAGTTTACAGTTTACGGTTTACGGTTTACGGTTTACAGTTTACGGTTTAGAGAATGTAATTATTTAACCAATATTGAAGACTTATGAAAAAGTTAGTGATGATGGCAATAGCGCTCATGGCAAGCACCATGACCTTTGCCGGTGACAGCGATGCCCTTAAGGCAATTATGAAAACAAAGAACTATGCGGAAGCAGCACAGCTGGTAAGCACCAGCCTCGCACAGCTGGCTGACAACGGTGAGAAGGCGAAGGCCTACAACCACCTCGTGGATTTGGCTATGGACAAGGTCTCTAACGAGACGGGTATCATCGCCGAGAACATGGTGGCAGCACAGACGGGTGGAAAGGCGAAAGCCTACGATACCCTGGGACTGGCTGATGCCATCACCGATGCTATCTATATGGCTATCGAGTGTAACAAGTACGACCAGCTGCCCAACGCCAAGGGCAAGGTGGCACCGAAGTTCGAAAAGAAGAATGCTGACCGCATCTGGCAGGTGCGCCGTCAGCTCATCAACATCGGTCAGGACCAGGCACAGAACGGCAAGGACGCCTTGGTGCTGAAGTACTGGGGTGCGCTGGTAGATTCTGAGGTGGACCCCTTGTTCGCTTCTCAGAACCACGCTGCTGAGGCTGAGTGGACAGGTCAGGTGGCTTACTTCGCCGGTCGCTACGCTTTCCAGGAGAAGGCTTTCGACCGTGCCAACAAGTATCTGGACGTGGCCATGAAAGACCCCAACCAGAAGGCTGACGCCCTGAACTACAAGCTGTATGCCATGCGCAGCAACCTGAAGAACCACGAGGACTCTGTGGCTTGCATCAACCAGCTGAAGACCATGTACGAGGCTGAGCCCGAGAACGATGTCATCCTCGACGCGCTGAACTCTATGTACGAGGCTCAGAAGGACAAGGCTGCCCAGAAGGCTCTGCTGGACGCTCACCTGGCAAAATATCCCACCAGCTTCACCGCTCTTGCCGGCAAGGGCTTTATGGCTATGAACGATAACGATGCTCCCACCGCTATCGAATGGCTGAAGAAGGCTGCTGCCTCTAAGCCCGACAATGCCGTCATCTGGACGTATCTGGGCATCTGCTACAACTCGCAGGCTGCCAACAGTGACGATGCCGCCAAGCGTAAGGAGTTCTACACCGAAGCCATTGCCGCTTTCGACAAGGCGAAGGAGCTCGACCCCAACAAGCAGATGGTGAACTGGGGCTACAACCGCTATCAGGCTTACTATGCTCTCTATGGCGAGGACGATCCCCGCACGAAGGAGGCTGAGTACGACAAGTAAATAACGGCAACAGAAAACGGTGAGGGTGAACCTCACCGCACATCACAAAAGCGACCGCTCCATCGAGCGGTCGCTTTTCTCTTAAGAAGCTACAAGTTTTGCTTAAACTTCTTAAACTTATTTAATCAACTCCACGCTGCGCTTAAGGAAGCGGTCCAGGGCTTCGCCTTTCAGCATGCCGTTCTGCAGCAGTGCCAGGTCGATGAGCTGGTGGACGATGGCGTTCTCAGCGGCAAAGCCGTTGAGCACCTCTTCCTTCTTGTGCTTCTGCTCCTCGACAGCCTTCTCGCAGTCGGCCTTCATGTCCTTGTCGTCCTGTGTCAGTTCGTCAGCCTTCTTCTTCTCCTGCTGCTGACGGATGGCAGCCAGACGGGCCTCCTGACCCTTCAGCTCGCTCTCGATAGGCTTCAGTGCCTCTTCGGTGTTGCTCTTGCAGTCGTCAAGGACGCGCTTTACCAACGGGTGGTCGCTGTTGAGAACGAGGTTCAGCGTATCGGGCATCTGACCGTAGAAGCTCATGCCCTGCTGGAAGCGGCTCATCTCCTTCATACGGCGCATCCACTCATTCTGCGTGATGACGACGGGACGCTGCTCAGCACCCAGACTCTGCACCTCGACCATGAACTCCGTCTTCTCCATTTTTGGCATCTGTGAGCGGAAGACCTGTGACAAATTGGCAGACTCGTCCTCTGACAGGTTCGACTTCGGAGCGTCGTCCTTGACAATGAGGCGGTCGATGATGTCGCTATCGACACGTGTGAAGCGCGACTTCTCGAACTTCTGCTCCAGCATCTGGATGGCGGGAACGTCCAGCTGACCGTCGAGCAACAGCACGCTGTAGCCCTTGTCCTTGGCAGCCTGGATGTAAGAGTACTGCTCCTCCTTGTCGGTGGCATAGAGGTAGATGAGGTTGCCGTCCTTATCCTTCTGGGCGCCCTCGATGAGCGTCTTGTACTCGTCGAAGGTGAAGTATTTACCCTCCGTGTCTTTCATCAGGGCAAAGTCCTTGGCCTTGTCGTAGAACGACTCCTCGCTGAGCATGCCGTAGTTGATGAAGAGCTTCAGGTCGTCCCACTTCTCCTCGTAGGCCTTGCGGTCTTCCTTGAAGATAGCCTGCAGGCGGTCGGCCACCTTCTTGGTGATATAGGTCGAAATCTTCTTCACCTCACGGTCGCTCTGCAGATAAGAACGCGAGACGTTCAGGGGGATGTCGGGAGAGTCGATGACACCGTGCAACAGCGTCAGGAACTCAGGAACGATGCCTTCCACCTGGTCGGTGACGAACACCTGGTTGCAGTACAGCTGAATCTTGTTGCGCTGCAGGTCGATGTTCGACTTGATGCGGGGGAAGTAGAGGATACCCGTGAGGTTGAAGGGGTAATCGACGTTCAGGTGAATCCAGAACATCGGCTCGTCGTGCATGGGGTAGAGGGTGCGATAGAACGACTGGTAGTCCTCGTCCTTCAGCGTAGAAGGAGCCTTGGTCCACAGCGGCTCTACATTATTAATAATATTATCCTCTGCGGTATCGACCATCTCTTTCTTCTCGCTCGACCACTCCTGCTTCTTGCCGAAAGCCACGGGAACGGCCATGAACTTGCAGTACTTGTTGAGCAGCGACTCGATGCGGGCCTTCTCGAGGAATTCCTTGCAGTCGTCGTCGATGTAGAGGATGATGTCCGAACCACGGTCGTCCTTCTCAGCCTCGTCAATCTCGTAGGCAGGACTGCCGTCGCAGCTCCACTTCACCGCCTTGGCACCGTCACGATAGCTCTTGGTGACGATCTCCACCTTCTTCGACACCATGAACGAAGAGTAGAAGCCCAGTCCGAAGTGGCCGATGATGTTGTTGGCATTGTCCTTGTACTTCTCCAGGAAGTCGTTGACGCCCGAGAAGGCTATCTGGTTGATGTACTTGTCGATTTCCTCCTCGGTCATACCGATGCCTCGGTCCGAGATGGTGATGGTGCCCTTGTCGGTGTCCAAGGCAATGTGGACCGTCAGGTCGCCTAACTCGCCCTTGAACTCGCCCTGCTGTGCCAGCGTCTTCAGCTTCTGCGTGGCATCGACAGCGTTAGATACCATTTCACGAAGGAAAATCTCATGATCTGAATAGAGGAACTTTTTGATGACGGGGAAGATGTTCTCTGTAGTAACCCCGATGTTGCCTTTTTGCATATTACTTATTTACAATTTAAAAATTTACCATTTACAATTTATTTTATGAGATTTTCTGCAAATACCGTGCCAAAATAGATTTTTTCTTCGTACCTTTGCAGAAAATTGCATATACATTATTAATATATTAGGAGAAAACTATGGACTTTAAGGATTTAGTACAAGTGCGCCGGTCACACCGTAAGTTTACGGAAGAGGAAATCAGCGGTGACGACGTGAAGATGATACTCCGTGCGGCACTGATGGCACCCACATCGAAAAGTCAGCGTGCCTGGCAGTTTGTCGTGGTTGATGACAAGACCGACCTCGAAAAGCTCTCCGACGCCAAAGACCTCGGCGGACAGTTCCTGAAGGGTGCTGCTCTCGCCATCGTGGTGCTGGGAGACCCCCTGCAGAACGACTGCTGGGTGGAGGACGGCGCTATCGCTGCCATCTCCATGCAGTATCAGGCTGAGGAGTTGGGACTGGGCTCTTGCTGGATACAGATGCGCGGTCGTGGTCTCAGCGACGGAACGTCTGCCGACACGGTGATTCAGGGTGTGCTCGACATTCCCGAGAACCTGTCGTGCCTCTGCATTCTTGCCATCGGTCATAAGGCCGACGAGCGCAAGCCGCAGAACGAGGACAAGCTCAAGTGGGAGAACGTTCACGTGGAGAAGTATTAATCGACATGTCGGAATGTCGAAATATCGAGACGACTAAGATGAAAATAGCTCTGATAGGAAGAGGCCGCCTAGCAACGAATCTCTTGCCCGCCTTGCAGCAAGCCGGTCATGACGTGACGAGCGTCAACAGCCGGACGCTGGAGGAACTGCCGTCCCGTGCCGATGTCTATATCATTAGCGTCAAGGACAGTGCCTTGCAGGAGGTAATCGCCAAGGCTACGAAGGGTAGGGAGCAGCAGCTCTTTGTGCATACGGCAGGATCGATGCCGCTGGACGTCTTTGCAGGATATTGCGAGCACTATGGCGTGTTCTATCCCATGCAGACCTTCAGCAAGGAGCGGCTGGTAAGCTTTCAGGAAATCCCTGTGTTTTATGAGGCTTCCGATAACGATACGCTTCAGGCCGTCAAGCAGCTGGCTGATTCCGTTAGCCAGCAGGTCTATGAGCTATCCACCGAAGAGCGGAAATACCTGCACTTGGCAGCTGTCTTTGCCTGCAACTTCGCGAACCACTGCTATGCCCTCTCGGCAGACATTCTGGCACAGCATGGGCTTCCTTTCGATGTCATGCTGCCCCTCATCGATGAAACTGCCCGCAAGGTGCATGAGTTGCATCCCCTCGATGCCCAGACGGGACCTGCCGTCCGCTACGACGAGAATGTCATCAGCATGCAGGCTAACCTCATTGATAACCCTGCCGTGCGCAAGCTCTACGAGCGCTTGTCGCAAAGTATTCACCAGAAAGCAATCCAAAAGAATGATCAACTACGACTTACAGAAGATACGAGCCATCGTGTTTGACCTCGACGGCGTGCTGTCAGGTTCTACTATTGCCCTCGACTTGGAAGGAACTCCGTTGCGAACGGTCAATATTAAGGACGGCTATGCCATCCAGCTCGCCATGAAAATGGGGCTGCGCATTGCCATCATTAGCGGTTGTAGGATAGAAGCAGTCCGTATGCGCTACGAAGGTTTGGGCATGGAGGACATCTATCTGGGTGCTGCCGTGAAAATCAAGACTTACGAGGAGTTCAAGGCCAAGTATGGCTATGCTAACGAGGAGGTGATGTTCATGGGTGATGATATTCCCGACCTGGAGGTGATGCGCCGTGTCGGTTGTCCGGTATGTCCGAAAGACGCCTGCCACGAGGTTCGGGAGGTGAGCATCTATGTCAGCGACCGCAACGGCGGGGAAGGCTGTGGCCGTGATGTCATCGAGCAGACGCTGCGTGCTCAGGGTAAATGGCTGAAGGATGAACATGCCTTTGGATGGTGAGTGGAAAGTGAAAAGTGAAAAATGATAAGTGAAAAGTGATGAATTCGCTACCGCATTATAAGATTATATTGGCCTCTAATTCGCCGAGGCGGAAGGAGCTGCTGGAGGGCCTGGACGTTGACTTTGAGGTGCGCGTTCTGAAAGGTATTGATGAGAGTTATCCCGCCGACCTGCCCACCAAGCAGATTGCACAATACATCTCACAGAAGAAAGCCGCCGCCTATCGGAATACGATAGCAAGCGACGAACTGGTCATCACCGCCGACACCATCGTCGTCTTAGGCGACGAGGTGATGGGAAAGCCGAAAGACGAGGCAGACGCCTGCCGCATGTTGCGGGAACTGAGTGGAAAGACGCATCAGGTCATCACTGGCGTCACCCTTACCACCACCGAGAAACAGCATAGCTTTTCCGTGGAGACCGACGTGACCTTCAAGGAATTCTCCGAGGAAGAGATTGCGTATTATGTCAAGAAATATCAGCCGATGGACAAGGCGGGCTCTTACGGTATTCAGGAGTGGATAGGATATGTAGGTGTCACCAGCCTGCAAGGCAGTTACTTCAACGTCATGGGCTTGCCCGTCCAGCGCATCTACGAGGCGCTGAAGAACTTCTAAGCGTTAGCCTTTCCCCCTGCGTCTGAATTCTGAACAGGTAATGGCTGTTGCGATTGCAACATTCAGAGACTCAGCGGTTTCCTTTTCTTCGTGAAAGTTTGGGATGAATAGCTTGTGGGTGATGAGCTGTCGCACGGCAGGCGAGATGCCATTGCCCTCGTTACCCATGACGATGATGCCTTTGTCGCTCTCTAAGGTCTGCTGATAGATATCTTCTCCGTCCAGCAGTGTGCCATAGATGGGAACGTCGGCATGGGTCAGCAGTTTAACTAAGTCCGTGTAAATAATTCGGACGTGCGCCAGACTGCCCATGGTAGCCTGCACAACCTTGGGGTTGTAGGCATCGGCAGTGTCTAAAGAACAGTAGATGGTCGTGATGCCGAACCAGTCGGCAATGCGGATAATCGTTCCTAAGTTTCCGGGGTCTTGTATGCCGTCAAGAGCGAGAGAGAGCCCAGCCCTGACCCCTCCCCAAGGGAGGGGAGAAGGGATCTCGAAGACGGCAAGCACCTGTTGGGGATGCTGCAGGAAGGAGAGCTTGCGCAGTTCCTCGTCAGTAATCTCTTGGCAGGAGACGTCGTGATGCTGCTCCATATATCCTCGGGTGGCAAAGAGAGAACGGGGAGTGAATCCGCCTCTCAGCAAGTCGCCCACAACCTTTGGCCCTTCAGCGACAAAGAGCCCTTCGGCTTTGCGGTTTTTCTTTAGTTCCAGCGATTTCACCCATTTAATTTGATTCTTGCTAAGCATATTTTTCGTATTTTGGTGCAAAGATAGGGATTTTTTTTGTACTTTTGCAACAAAATGCGAGATAAAGTCATTATCATCATCAGTTTTGTCCTGTTGCTGGCAGGCTGTTCGGAGACGAAATACGTCCCCGAAGGTCAGTATTTGATGGATAAGGCAAAGGTGGTAAATGACTCAAAAGAGCCGCTGAGCACGCTGGAGTTGCGACAATATGTCTTGCAGCGTGGCAATTCGCAGTGGTTCTCGACGGCCAAGATTCCATTGATGACCTATTCACTCTCAGGACGAGACACGACGAAATGGTACAACCGGACGCTGCGGTCTATTGGTGAACCTCCACAGCTGTATGACTCGCTGAGCACGCTACAGTCGATGGTCAACCTGCAGACACAGATGCGGAATATGGGCTACCTGCAGGCTGGCGTAGAGACGCAGATGCTGATGAAAGGTCGCCGCATCAAGACCACGTATATCTTGCATCCAGGAATCCTATACCGTTTGAGAAAGGCGGACTATGTGGTGCAGGATTCCACTATTGCCGACCTGCTGCGCCAGAATGGCGAAGGACCCCGACTGCACAGAGGAGTGCCTTTCAGCGTGGAGCTGCTGGACGGCGAACGGAAGCGCATCACGCAATATCTGACGAATCGCGGCTACTTCCGCTTTAACAAAGACTTTATCACTTATCGTGCCGACAGTGTCCGCGGCTCTAACGAGATAGACCTGACGCTGGTGCTGCATAACTACCGTCAAAACGGCGAAGCCGACAGTAGTACGGTACATCCTGTCTATAGGATGGGGAATGTCCGGTTCAGTAGCGGCAATCCCGAAGACTCCATCATCCCGCTGCGAAAGAACGTGTTGCGTGCCAACAACTTCCTTGCCGAGGGCGACTTGTATTCCTCGGAAGACCTGCAGAACACCTATCGCCACTTTGGACGACTGGGAATCGTTCGCTATACGAACATTACTTTCCGTGAACGACCGGACGAGAATATCCTCGACTGCGACATACAGCTCTCGACGAACAAGACCTCTACGATTTCCTTCCAGCCGGAAGGCACCAATACTGCTGGAGATCTCGGCGCTGCGGCCACCCTCTCTTACCAGAACCGTAACCTCTTCCACGGTTCGGAAAACCTCACGATAGACTTGCGTGGTGCTTTCGAGGCCATCAGGGAACTGGAAGGCTACAAGAACTCCAACTTTGTGGAATACAGCTTGGGAGCGCGTCTGAACTTTCCGCGATTTATTGCTCCTTTCCTGTCGCATAACTTCCGGCGGCGTGTCAATGCCACCTCCGAGGTCTCTGTGCTTTACGACAACCAGAACAGACCGGAATTCCGGCGCCGCGTCCTGACCGTCGGCTGGAAATACAAGTGGAACGACCAAGGGCATCACGACCGCTATCAGGTGGATTTGCTCGACCTGAACTACATCTCCATGCCGTGGATTAGTGATACCTTCCGCAAGGAATACTTGGATAACACCCGGTCGCGCAACAGTATTCTGCGATACAACTATCAGGACCTGTTCATCATGCGCGACGGCTTTGGATATTCCTATAACAACGGGCGATGGGCTGTCAAGGCCAATCTTGAGACTGCCGGCAACCTGCTGAACCTGGCAGCCACCACCCTGGGTTTCCATAAGAACGAGCAGGGACAATATACCTTTATGAATATAGCCTATGCCCAGTATGTGAGAGGACAGGCGGAATATACCCGAAACTTGCAGTTAGACTACAACAACCAGCTGGTGTTTCACATCGGCTTGGGCATAGCCTATCCTTACGGCAACAGCAGCATCCTGCCGTTTGAGAAACGCTTCTTCTCCGGTGGTGCCAACAGTCTTCGCGGATGGAGTGTACGCTCTATAGGTCCCGGATCGTTCAAAGGCCACGACGGACGCATTGACTTCATCAACCAGACGGGTGATATGAAGTTAGACGTCAATCTGGAATATCGTGCCAAGTTGTTCTGGAAGTTCAGCGGCGCGTTGTTTGCTGATGCAGGAAACATTTGGACACTGCGCTCATACGCCGAACAGCCGGGAGGACAGTTCCGTCCGAGCACCTTCCTCAAACAGCTGGCTGCCAGCTACGGACTGGGCATCCGTCTGAACTTCGACTACTTTATCGTGCGTTTCGACATGGGTATGAAGGCCATTAATCCGGCCTATGAGACGGAGAAGGAACACTTCCCGATTATCCATCCAAAGCTCAGTCGCGACTTTGCCTTTCACTTCGCGGTAGGCCTGCCATTCTAACCAGCCATTGGCCGCCACGCTTGACCACGCAAATGTGGAATACCCCTTCTTCCTGAAGAACCGACGGAACGCCTACGACAGTAGGTTGCAGGAAGTTTCGCACCTCTACCTCCACCACTCGCAGCGTGTCGTTGGCATCAGGAAAGAAATCGGTAGCGGCCACTTTCAAGGTCTTTTCCTGCAAGAGTGCTAAGTCTTGCTCCGTGGTGTTGGAAGCAGCAAAGCGCAGCCAGCGCTCACTTTCTGGAGTACACAGCGCTGCTGCCTCATGGTAGTCGCAGCTGAAGAATGCCGTTGCCCATTGCTCCGCAATGGCGGTGGCAGCACTGTCGTCAGCCGATGTCAGCGAGCAGCTTGTCAGGACGATAATCACACTTGTCAATAAAAGCTTCTTCATATCCTATCTCAATTATTTGCGGCAAAGATACAAATTATTCTCAAAATGTGACATGCGTTTCACATTATTTTTGTATCTTTGTACGCAAATAAAAAACTAAATATCATGCTAAAGTTAATCTCTTTTGGCAGTGGCAGCAGTGGTAATTGCTATTTCTTGGCGACGGCTACTGATGCATTGCTTGTAGATATAGGGGTGGGGCTCAGGGGCCTGAAGAAGGACTGCCGCGTTTATGGTGTCAGTCTGCAGCAGGTGAATCATGTGCTCGTTACCCACGACCATGCCGACCATATCAAGAGCGTCGGCTCCTTCAGTGCTGACTTCATGGTGCCGGTCTATGCCACCCGTGAGGTGCATGACGGAATCAACCGCAACTATTGTGTCACCAAGAAGCTGTCTGCCGACATGGCAAAGGTGTTGGAGAAAGGAAAAACGGTGCAACTCGGCGATTTTACCGTGACCGCCTTCGAGGTGCCTCACGACAGTACTGATAATGTTGGTTATTTTATTGAGGCTGGCGGCACGAATCTCTGTATCATCACCGATGCCGGTCTCGTGACCGACGAAATGAAGCAGTACATCTGCCGTGCCCGCCACCTGATTATCGAAGCCAACCACGATGTGGAGATGGTGCTGAGTGGTCCTTATCCTAAATTCCTAAAAGACAGAATCCTCTCTGGCACGGGACATCTGAACAACCGTGAGTGTGGCGTCGCCATAGCAGAGAATATGAGTGAGCAGCTGAAAAACGTGTGGCTGTGTCATCTCAGCGAGGAGAACAACCATCCGGAACTGGCTCGCAAGACCGTTGAGAGCGTGTTGCGCAGCTATGGCATTATAGCGGGGACAGACCTGCACCTTGAAGTGTTGAAACGTACTACGCCGTCAGGACCTTACGAACTAGAATAAGGTGTAGTGCAACGGACAGAAGAAAGTATAATATATAAATCATAGACCACATGAAAAGAAGACAATTGTTGAATCAACAAAGCACGGGTCGGTGGCTCGCCCTGTTCATCGTTGCGTTCATGATGCCGTTAGCCCTCTGGGCACAGCAAGACTACGGCATTACGGTTGGCGGTGTTCAGGTAACCAGCGAGAATGCCGGCAATGTCATGGGGGATGAGTATCACTCGGTGACTTACGATGATCAGACAAAGACGTTGACGCTGAAAGGTATCGAGCTCTCGTCTGCCGTCACGGCTCCTGACGACACGCAACTGACGGTTTATCTGATAGGCTTTAGTCAGATGACCGGCGGATTTGATGACCAGTGGAATAATCTGCCCTGCTTCCAGATTGGAGGAAGTCAGGCTTCGGTGACTTTTAAAACCAGCGAATTGTTCCCTGGCACTTTAGATCTCCTTGATTGTGAACCAGCCACGTGTAGTGTCGTTTATCAGAATGGATTGGGGAATCACGAGAATGTCATTTGTGTTCCTGAAAGTGACGAAACGAGGGTGTGTTCATTTGCTGGCTACGTCAGTGACCAAGGCATCCACGACTTTATGTATGCACGAGGAGGCGATTTCTACGTTTCGTATGTAGCCTTCAACCAATCGACACCTGTCATCTCTACCCAGACGGACGAGACGACAGCATTCATGCGGCCATCGTCTATTGATGCCAGTTCGCTGAAGAAAGTGACCTTCCAGTTCGACTGGGGAACCTGCACGAACCAGAACGTGACGGTTCAGGTGAGAGGAATGCGTCAGAATCAGGACAACTATGAATATGAGTTTGACGGTAATGCCTATTCAGATGCCGTCAGCCTTTCCACCGCCGATGCGGACGGCATCGTAGAAATTCCATTGACCAGTCTTGTAACTTCCGAGACCCTCGAGCTGTATTTCTCTTCCAGTGAGGCGTTCTCGTTTGTGCCCTTGAGAATTGGTTTTATGGATTATCCAGGCTATGGCATTCGTGTTGGCAGAAAAAGTGTCAACGAGCTGAATGCTGCAGATGTCTTGGGTGACGGTAAGGTGAGCTTTGATGTAGAAAAGAACACGCTGACGCTGAACAATGCGGTGCTGGACATGTCTAATGAATATGCCACCAGCCCTGTTGAGAGTACCCTTCAAAACTTGAAGGTAATCCTGAAAGGTAACACGAAGGTGACGATAGCCGACGGCAGCGACAATCCTTACGTGTTCCGTTATGTTGGTGAGGAAGAGACCGCTTCGCTCACCTTACAGACGGAAGCTGATGAATATGGAAACTTTGGCTCGCTGGTGGCTCAGGGTGTTGAGGAGTTGGAAAATCTCAGTCCAGGTTATACGCTTACCAACGATATTCATAAGGCAGCCGACGAGCTGACCGGTTGGGAATATACGATTGAGTCAACAGGGTTTACTTCTACGCTGACACTTTCCTATAAAGAGTATTACGACATCTGGATTAGTGGTTCACGCCTGAATTCATCGAACCGCAACGGCGGCTTCTCAGGCGACATTGACTACGATGACAGCAAGCATACACTTTTACTGGGAGGCATTTCCTATAGTTTTGTCGTCACGAGCAAGATGTCTTCCCTGACTATCGAGTTGGCGGGAGAGAATATGATTTCCGACGTACAATTCGAAGCAACTAACGACGTACAGACGGGTACGCTGACTTTCGTAGCCAAAGAGGGAGCACCTTCTCTTAAACTCTATACGACAGATGACGCACAGCCTTTTGCAGGCTTCAGCAATGTCTTATACCAGAACAAGCTGCATCTGACACATATCGGAGGAGGAGAGATAGTCTATTATCTGGTAGATGTCAAGGTTCCTCAGGAGCCCGACTATCATTTCTCTGACAGTCCTACGGGACAAAGTTATTACTCAAACGGCTCTACGGTCTATAACCTGAACTACGGACAGGAGAACACGCTGCCTTGGCTGATCAACGTTCCTGATGGTTTGGCGATTACCTATAGCACCAGCGATGTAGCTACCGCTACCATTGATCAGGAAGGTCACATCACACTGACGGGTGCTGGTCACGTTTGGATTTATGCATCCAACGAAGAGACGGATGACTATGTAGCTCATACAGACAGTATCAGACTGGAAATCAGACCTTCTGACCCACAGCCGTCCATAGAGCAAGGCGCTTACTATGCTGGACAGACGCTGACACTGATATCGACCGTGCCTAACGGTGAGATGTACTATCAGATTGGCTGGAGCGGTGAGAAGGTGAAATATTCGGAGCCCATCGTTCTGGAGAAGGGTAAATGGGTCGTATCTCTCTATACGCTGTGTACTTCAGACGATGAGGAAATGTGGTCGTACGGCAACGTTCATCCTGAGTTCTATGTCTATGACGAGCTGACCCTCTCACCAGAGAGTGGGGCAGTGTCGAATGACGACATTCAGGTGGAGGTAGGCAACTTGCCTACCACGACAGAAGCCAATCCTAATGAGGTCCACGTGTATTACTTCTTCGGTGAAGATGATGGTGACGACTCCAACGACCTGTTGTACGATGAACTGACGAAGGTGAACGTTTCCGAATCGACGAAGGTGAATGCCTATATCAAGGTAGATGGCGACTCCGGCTATGTCTATAAGACGGAGCCCGTCGAGGCAGAATACACCGTGATGGCAAAGACGGAGCTGAACATTTCGTATGCCAACAACAGTCGCGAGTGGGCTTCCTACTATGCTGAAGAGCAGAGCTTGGAAACACCGGAGGGCCTGCAGCCCTACATCGTGACAGCTGCGGAAGGAAATGCGCTGACCGTCAGTGCTATCGACTATATTCCACAAGGTGTCGGTGTGCTGTTGAAGCGAGTCACAGAAGACCTTCCGGAAACCATCTTGGCAAAGGCCTATATGGGTGAGGAGACGGAAATCATAGGTAACCTGTTGAAGGGTACCGCTGCTGCGAAAGCCGTTGCTACGGAGACCGGCAGCGTCTATGTGCTCTACAACGATGGATTTACCCGTGCTTATAAGGGCAGCATTCCTGCTCATCGTGCTTATCTGACGCTGGGCTCAGCAGACGGCAGTGCGCGTCTGATGATCTGGGAAGGTGAGACGACAGGCGTTCTGGAAATGGAGAAATGTAGAAATGTAGAGAATGAGACATTCTACAATCTCAATGGTCAGCGCGTTCAGCAGCCCGCCAAGGGTCTATACATCACCAATGGTAAGAAAGTAGTAATCAAGTAACAAGAATAAAAAGTAATCAACAATAAATATTAGCATTATGAAAACAAGTAAGAGATTTTTCAGCATGATGGTTGCCACGCTGTTGATGGCAACAGGCACTTGGGCGCAAGGCATTACAATTGTCAAGCAGTTGAATGGCGTTGCCAACGAACAAGCAGGTGAGGTGCAGTACAAGGTGGGACAGGACACAGGCAACTGCTCGCTGGAGGTGACTCCTGCTCAGGGTAACTATGCTACTGTCGGGAACATCACTGCAGAGCTGGTGGTAGATGGTGGTATGGCACAGGCTCCCAGACGTCGTGGAGGTACCCCAGGAATTACTGAAAACCTTGAGGTAACGGCAGATATGCCTGACAGCGACCCCAGTGGTACGACGACCTATACGTTCGCCATGCCCTCGGATGCGAATTACGACATTCAGGTGACCGTCAACTTCCAGACGCGTACTTCTATTTCCAATGCTGTGGTGACACTTGCCACCAGTTCTTTCACTTATGACGGTCAGGCAAAGACACCTGCAGTCCAGAGCGTGGTGCTCGGTAGCACGACGCTGACGACCTCAGACTTTGCGGTCTCTTATGAGAATAACGTCGAAGCCGGTACGGCTACTGCCAAGGTGACGGGCCAACGCACCTATCAGGGTGAGGCTACTGCCAACTTCACCATCAGCAAGGCTGCCCTGCAGCTCTCTGTGACGATGGATGGCTGGACGTATGGCGAGGCTTCTCCTACGGAGCGTGTTCCTGTGGTCGATGGAAACTTGGGTCAAGGCACCCAGACTATTATGTATAAGGCAAAGAATGATCCTGATGATTCCTATACTGCTGAACAGCCTGTGAATGCAGGGACCTATACCGTCAAGGTCACTGTTGCCGAGACTGATAACTACCAGTCTGGCTCTGCTACGGCAGACTTTACCATCAGCAAGGCTAACCTGAGTCTTTCTGTGAACCTGACGGGCTGGACTTACGGTGATGATGCCAATACTCCTACCATTGTGGGTAATGAGGGTAAGGGTGCTGAGACCTTTACGTACAAAGGTGCTAATGAGGAAACGTATTCTGCCACCGTTCCTACGAAGGTGGGTTCTTACATGGTGAAGGCATCGGTTGCCGAGACTGACAACTACAATGCTGGCGAGGCTACCGCACAGTTTGCCATCGCTCAGGCAGACTTCTCGCAAGTCGTCATTGGCGATATTGCTGCACAGACCTTTACCGGCAGTGCTATTCTGCCTGCTGTAACAGTGACGTTCAAGGGTGTTGAGGTCGATGCTTCTGAGTATAACGTCAACTATAGCAATAATACGAATGTAGGTACGGCTACCGTTACGCTGACCACCAAGAATGTGAGCTTCGTAGCCGGTGAGACGAATCCTACGAAGACCTTCCAGATTGTTGCCGACAAGGTGACTATCACGGGTCAGAACCAGACCGAGACCTATAGCGGTTCAGCTATCGACTATACCAATGGTTCTGTTGAGAAAGGTGTGCTCGTCGTGACTTATTACAACAGCGAGGCTGACCGCCAGAAGGGTAGCAACGGTACGACCGAGGCTCCCGTCAATGCTGCTGTTTACTACGTACAGCTGACTCAGGGCGACCTGAACTACGTTTCCGATCCTGTTGACGTTACGTTCACTATCAATCCGAAGTCAGTTACCAACGATATGTTCTATATCGATGAAGACTACCAGCAAGTTATCTATGAGGAGAAGGCTGTCACTCCCGTTGTGTATGGTATGGACGGTGAGCTGGAGATGAGCGAAGACGACTTCGAAGTGTCTTATGATTTGAACAACCAAATTGGTACTGCAATCATCTATGTTACCGCCAAGGGTAACTATCAGGGACAGGCCGTGCTTTACTTCGAAATCCTGCGCGACATGAATCTCAGCTTTGGTCAGAACACTTGGGTGACCTATCTGGCTAAGGAGAATCTGACGAAGCCTGAGAGTGTGAAGGCCTATATCGTGAAGAACGTCACGGGTAGCACGGTAACGGTTCAGGAGACAGAATACATTCCTCAGGGTGTTGCCGTACTGCTGGAGCAGGTAGCGGTTTCCGATTCTTACATTGCCTCTGCTTGGCAGGGTGAGGAAGGCAGCTTCGACGACAACCTGCTGCAGGGTTGCGCTACGGCTACTGCCGTTTCCAGCCTGACCACTGCCAACGACATCTATGTGCTGTACAACAACGAGTTCGTAAAGACCATCAGCGGTACCATTCCTGCTAACCGCTGCTATCTGCCCGTCAGCAAGAGCCTGAATGCCGGTGCTCGTCTGGCTATCGGTATTGAGGACGACTTGACTGGCATCTCTGCTGTGAACAGCAAGGCTATTGCTACAGAAGGTAATATTTATAATCTGAATGGTGTTCGCGTACAGCAGCCTACAAAGGGTCTGTACATTATCAATGGCAAGAAAGTGGTTGTAAAATAATCGCTTATGAAGAGTCGTATCAGATATTGGATGATGATAGCCGTTGGGCTGCTACTGTCTTTGACAGCGGCGGCTCAAAGGCAGGTCGTCATTCACCAAACAGGCCAGGGCGACGTGTCGTACTCCTTGAATGAGGGGTATTGCGAGTTGTCCATGACGCCTGCTTCCGGATTCTATATCACTGGCGACCACATAACGGTTTATAAGACCATTGCTGGCGGCAGTGCGCAGAGTCCGAGGAGATCTCCTGGCATCGCTGAGCCTATAGCACTTACTATTGGCGAGCCTGATGCAAATCCTACGGGGAAGACCTGGTACAGGTTCTCTACGGAGGGTGATTTCAACTACGAAGTCTATGCCGATTTCCAGGAAGCCAGCAGCAACAAACTGTTACTGGTTGGTGGCAAGATGGTGACCGATGCCAACCGTCTCGACATCCTGAAGGATGGAGGAAGCCTGAAGTTTGACGGCAAGAAGACGCTGACACTCAATAGCGCTTCCTATAACGGTGGAAGCATTGAGACGTGGATAGAGGATTTCGTCATCTATCTGAACGGGGAGAATACCCTGACGACACAGGGCGATTTCCTCATCAAGGGACATGGCGGCAAGCTGACGTTCTCTACCGAAGGTAACACACCTGGTAAGCTGACGGCAACCATCTATTCAGAGAATGCCGTTGTCAGTGGCTTTGCGGAAATAGGCTTCGAACAAAACCTGGCGCTACTGTCAGGTAGTTTCGAGGGAAATACCTTCTCGGTGGGTACGCCGGTGAAGCCTATTGTCGATAAGAGCGGCGATGAGAATGTGGTCGATGTCGGTACCGTGGATGTGGAAACTCCATTGGACAATACGATCATCGACGATGTGCTCTATACGCTGGACAAAAATAACGACGACGGTATCGACAAGGAAGATAACTGTGTGGTATTGGGTTCTACGATGGTCGAAGAAGACGTCGAAGACATCATCTCCAACTATTCGCCTGGTACCGAGGAGTTTGCCGAACACTTCGCAGGTCTGACGTTTATGGTTCCTGCCGGTTACGGTAAGGTCTTCGTCACGGCAAGAACGGGCGAGGAAGGTGTGCTGAACGTGAAGATTGGCACACAGGAACCTTATGTCATTACCGGTGCCCTCGAGTTCCAGGAGTTCATCTTCCCTTATGCTTGTACGGAGGCGACTTATGTCTATGTCTATAGCAGCAGTCCCAGAAAAGACGCTGAGGCTGTGGAGCATCACGCAGGAAAGAAGACGACGGTGACCATCGGCGTGGGTAGCGTGGGTGTTTCTTCAGGAGCGGTGCAGAGTTCTAACGGTACCAACGAAGATACTTTCGACAATGATGACGTGCTCCTGTCTGACGACAAGGTGGTGTATGATGGTGAAGGCGGTACGCTGGTGGCTACCGATCCGACCGTCAATACCATTGCCGACGATGCCTTCATCACGTTCCCCTTCTTGAAGTACATCGACCTGAGCAACACCTCGATTACAGGATTGAAGGTGAGCCGCAGCGAAGGTCCCTTCAAGGGCGTGTCGAAGAATACCTTCATCTATCTGCCTGCCGGTAACAGCAGCGATGAACCCAATGTGGTGATTGGTAATGTCTGCTCGAATGTCGTGTTGGACGGACAGATGAGCCACGAGGAGAACGAGTCGTTCGGACTGTCTTCCAGTTTCGTCGCACAGCAGGTGGTCTTTGACCGCTCGTTTGCCGACGGAAAGATGGTGCCCGTCTATCTGCCGTTCTTCATGAATGTGGAGCAGGCAGGACAGTATGGCACGTTCTATGCCTTCGATAACATTGATAATGGAAAGGTCGTCCTGGAGCTTCACGAATATGACGTGGAGTCTCACACGGCATATCTGTTCAAACCTAATTGTCCCGACGTACAGCTGAAGGCACTCGGCGTAGAGCTGTCGATGCCCGATATCGATACTGGTGCCCGACAGTTTACTGCTGCCAAGCGCCGTGCGGGTGAACTCCCAACAACCTTCTATGGTACTTATGACTTCTTCAATTACCAGACTTCCGACGGCGACATCTACCGCCTCACTACTAAGGAGAGTGGCGATTTCGTCTTCGTAAGAATGAAGGAAGGCGACTGGCTGCGTCCTTTCGAGGGCTTCCTCTACGCCAATGGTGAGACGAGGGATAGCTTCGACGTGGAAGGTGAAGGCATTACCGGAATCGTGCGGACTATGCGGACGGCTGGTGCGGACTATGCGGACGGCTGGTGCGGACTATCCGGACTGCGCTTCCGGACTATGCCCACTCAGAAAGGTATCTATATTCATAACGGACGCAAAGTAGTAGTCAAATAAAGAACACGTGGCATTCGCATGAATGAACAACTATTAGAACAGTTAAACGATAGTCAGCGAGAGGCCGTCACGTATTGTGACGGCCCTCAGCTTGTGATAGCTGGTGCAGGCTCTGGCAAGACCCGTGTGCTGACCTACAAGATAGCTTACCTGCTGGACCATTACGATATGGCTCCTTGGAATATTCTTGCGCTGACCTTTACCAACAAGGCGGCACGCGAGATGAAGGAGCGTATTGGCAGGTTGGTAGGGCAGGAGCGTGCCATGAGGCTGCAGATGGGAACGTTCCACTCGGTCTTTTCCCGCATCCTGCGTGCCGAGGCGGAAGTCATCGGCTTTAACAGCAATTTCACCATCTACGACCAGGCAGACTCGCGGTCGCTGGTCAAGAGCATCATCAAGGAGATGCAGCTGGACGACAAGACCTATAAGCCTGCATCGGTGGCCGATCGCATCTCGATGGCTAAGAACCATCTGCTCATGCCGCAGCAGTATATGACGAGCTCGTGGGCTGCCGACGATGCACAGAAGAAACGGCCGCAAGTATCTAATATATATAATAGGTACGTGGAGCGATGCCGTCAGGCGAACGCCATGGACTTCGACGACTTGCTGGTGCAGACCTTCCTGCTCTTCCGCCATCATGAGGATATCCGTCAGAAGTACATCGACCGTTTCAAATACGTGCTGGTGGATGAGTATCAGGATACCAACTATGCCCAGCAAGAAATCGTGCTGCAGCTGACGAGGGAGCATGGGCGTGTCTGTGTGGTGGGTGACGATGCGCAGAGCATCTACAGTTTCCGCGGTGCCAACATTGATAACATTCTGGACTTCCAGAAGAAGTATCAAAACACACAGCTCTTCAAGCTGGAGCAGAACTACCGCTCGACACAGCTCATCGTGCAGGCGGCAAACAGTCTTATCCGCAAGAACGAACGACAGATCAGAAAGGACGTCTTCAGCGAGAACGAGCAGGGCGAGCGCCTGACCTTGAAACCGGCCTATAGCGACAAGGAGGAGGCTATGATTGTCTGCAACGACATCAAGCGCATTCGTCGTCAGGAGCATGCTGAATTCTCCGACTTTGCCATCCTCTATCGTACCAATGCGCAGAGCCGTTCCTTTGAGGAACAGATGCGCAAGGACGGTATTCCTTACCGCATCTATGGCGGTCTGAGCTTCTATCAGCGCAAGGAAATCAAGGACGTGATAGCCTACTTCCGCGTTGTGGCAAATCCCAAAGATGAGGAGGCGTTGCGCCGCATCATCAACTATCCTACACGAGGCATCGGCGACACGACGGTGGGTAAGATTGTGGAGACGGCAAGTCTGCATAATGTCAGCCTCTGGCGCGTCATCCAGCAACCGATTGTCTTCGACCTGAAGCTGTCTGCTGCCACGATGAACAAGATTGCTGCCTTCCGTCAGCTGGTGGAAGGGTGGTCGGCACGCTTGGAGCAAGAGGATGCCTACGAGCTGGGCCATAGCATCATCATGGAGAGCGGCATCAGCAAGGACATCTATAGCTCGAACAATCCCGAAGACCTGTCACGCCAGGAGAACTTAGAGGAGTTCCTGGGCGGTATGCAGGACTTTGTGGAAAGTCGCAAGGAAGAGGATAGGGAAGGAGAGACCCACCTGAATGACTTCCTGCAGGAGGTGGCGCTGCTTACCGACCTCGACAGCGAGGGTGATGAGGACCAGCCGAAGGTAACGCTGATGACCATCCACGCCGCCAAAGGCTTGGAGTTTCCTACTGTCTTCGTCGTCGGACTGGAAGAGAATATCTTCCCTTCTCCGATGTGTGTGGGTTCGGTGCGTGAGCTGGAAGAGGAGCGCCGCCTGCTCTATGTCGCCATTACTCGTGCCGAGAAACATTGCATCCTGACGTGTGCCCAGAACCGCTTCCGCTATGGTAAGATGGAATATGACACGCCGAGCCGTTTCATCAAGGATATCGACCCCAGTCTGCTGTGCGTGGAAGGTGCCGCACCAAGCATTCCTTCTAGATATTCTAGTCCTTCTAGTTCTTCTAGATATTCTAGCCCTTCTAGTCTTTCTGGATATGCTAGCAAGAATAGCACCAACGCACAGAATCCGCGTCCTGTGGCTACGCAGTTCATTGCCGACGTGAAACCTCGGCTGGTGCCTGTCCGCAGAGAGGCGCCCGCCCCGCAGTCGGCCATTGGCAATATCGGGTTGCGTGAAGGAAATGTCATTGAGCACCAGCGCTTCGGCATCGGCACCGTCACTAAAGTGGAGGGTGCTGGAGAGAATACGAAAGCCACGGTGGAGTTCAAGAATGCTGGCACCAAGCAGCTGTTGCTAAAGTTTGCGAAATATACGATTATCAGGTAACTTCGACATATCGATATATCGACATATCGATATTTCGACATTCCGAAATCCCGCATCAATTACAAAGCCTCGTCTTCCGGTCGTTCCAGAAGACGGGGCTTTTGTTTGGGCAGATGGCGCTTCTTGCGGAGATAGGCTGCCTTGCGCGCCTCATACTCCTCGTAGTGCTTCTCTAAGAAGTTGTCGGCCATCGTTATTATTCGTTCTTGTTAAACATCACGCTCATGGTGATGGCACCATGCTTGCTGTTTGGGCCACCCACCAGACGGACGCTGCTGATAGCCATTGAGTTGAAGACCGACGAGACGCTCGATGAAGTGCTGGAACTATATGTCTGCGTATAGTCGATGGGAACCAGCACCACCTTGTTCCAGTTAGGATGCGCTTTCTTGTAAGCCTCCAGCTTGCTCTGGTTGATGCTGCCGTCGGCATTGGTGATGTGCGGCTTCATGCTGCCAAAGATAGAGTTGATGAGGTTGGTCAGCGAGTTGAAGCTATAGTTCCTCTGCGTGCTGTTATACGTTGCCAGATAGGTCGTGATGTTGTCTGGAATGCTGTTGGTCTCGAAGAACGAGTAGAGCCTGTCGCGCGGCACCATCAGCAAGTCGGTAGGCTCCTCTAACAGTTTTCCCGAAAGTGTCGGGCGCTGGTATCGCATGGCTTGGAAAGTCAGCTTGGCAGACATGATGGTATCGTTCAGGTGCGTGATGGAGTCGCCTTTCGCATCGCGGATGAGTTCGCCTTTTGCATCGCGTATTCCATACCACTTGATGCTGTCGATGGGCAGCGTTACCTCCGTAAAGAGCGCTGCGGGAGTCTTCAGGAAGGTGCAGGTGTCAATCTTCTCCAACCGTTTGATGGTCTCCTTGTCGTTGATAATGTGGTTGGTCTGCAGCACCTCTTCTGTGGAATTGATGACGCGTGAGGCATTCACCTTATTGCCGTCCTTCATGTAGTTGTAATAGACGATAATCTGTGTGCTGGCCACCTCAACCATACAACCCTGTCCGTCAATGGACTTGACATAAAAGCCTGGGCAGACGTTGCGGGCAAAGACGTTGGAGTTCTTGAAATACTCCGGATGGTCGTAGTAGCTGCGCAGGAGGTAGGTACCGAAGCCGGTGCCGCATTTCAATTCGGGGTCATAGCCGTCGTAGATGTTTTCGTTTTTGTCGATATACTGTTGGGTCAGCGGTATCGAGATGTACTGGTAGTAGCCTTCGCCACGCAGCACGTTTCGCAGACTGTCGCTTTTCGTGAGGTCGCTGACGGTGTACATCTTCTCCAGATTGATGGCATAGGTGGTACGCAGATATCCTTCCTCTTCGGGGTCGAAGTCGGAGTAGTATTTCGAACTGTTGGGAACGGGCTTGGCGAGTTCGCAAATCCGCAACTTCATGGCTGCCAAGGAGTCGCCCTGGAAACTGTTAATCATGATGCGGATGACGCAGGAGTCGGCAACAGGCTCATCATCCTCGCCTTTGGCGATGTCGTCAATATCGGGGAAGAGGCCCGTGGACTCGTTTTCCAGCATGTTGAACTGGGTCATGTAATCGCCAGTGATGTACGCTCCCGTTTCCGGGTCTTTGATTTTGCCAAGGTAGCGGAAGAGGCTGTAAGCCAGCACTGAGTCGGTTCTTATGGTCTTGGTATGTACCTGGTACGACTGGGATACTGACTTGAACTTATCGATATTGCTGGTCAGCGAGTCTCCTAACGTCGCGGTGTCTTCACTACATGAAGAGATTGCAATGGTCATCATTGCAATCCCTGCCATTATCAGTTTTCTCATCATTGAAGCTGTCTATTCTTAATGGATGATAGTTGTTATTCTTCTTACTTAAATCTTCTCGTAGAACTCTTCGTAGGCTGCACCGAAGTCCTCACCGGGATATGCCAGGGTGGGGATGTTCTGGTCAGCAGCATACTGCAGCAAGTCCTGATTGATGTCTTCGCTGCCGGCAATGACGCCGTCGCTGAAGTCTATGGCCAACTTGTTCAACTCGTCGAAGGTGAAGTCGTCAGCGTACTTCTTCAGCAGGTCGGACTTGGCGTCGCGGAAGGGAATGCAGTTCTTGAAGTTGCAGCCCAAACCCGCCTTGAGGTTGTTGGGGAACAACGAAGTGACTACTTTGACATTGGCAAACGACGGCTCCTCGTTGTAGGCCTTCTTGATGTAGAGGGGAACAACGGCACCCATCCAGCCCTGGATATGGATGATGTCGGGCACCCAGCGGAGCTTCTTCACCGTCTCTAACACGCCGCGTGCAAAGAAGATGGCACGCTCGCCATTGTCGGCATAGTCCTCGCCGTGCTCGTCTTGAGTCATCTGGCGCTTGGAGAAATAGTCGTCATTGTCAATGAAATAGACTTGGACGCGCGTGCCGACGATGGTAGCAACCTTGATAATCAGCGGATGGTCCGTGTCGTCGATAATCAGATTCATACCAGACAGGCGGATGACCTCGTGTAACTGGCCTCGGCGCTCGTTGATAGTGCCCCATTTGGGCATGAAAGTACGTATCTCGTGACCATTCTCCTGAATAGCCTGCGGGAGTGCTTTTCCCATCAGCGACAGAGCGCTATCGGGGACGTAGGGGGTGATTTCCTGATTGATAAAGAGAATCTTTTTTGCCATATCTTGCGTTCTTTTGATTGCAAAGTTACGAAAAATAATTCACAAAAGACGCCTTTCCGTGCATATTTTAGATTTTTTTGCCCCCTTTTTGGTATATTTTCACGATATTTTTTTCTTATTTGGTAAAAATGTTGTTATTTTGCACCCCGAAACCGTAAAGGTGTTTAAACAATTAGTAAATCATTAGTAAGTAAATGCTTCAAGTTTTTGATAAGATTGCAGATCTCCAGAACCAGTTGTTTGATGACCGCAAGCAAGGTAAGACTGTTGGCTTTGTTCCAACAATGGGAGCTCTGCATGAGGGACATGCTTCGCTGGTGAAGCGGAGCGTGAAGGAAAACGATATCACCGTCGTGTCGGTATTTGTCAATCCTACACAGTTTAACGATAAGAACGACCTGAAGAACTACCCCCGCACGCTGGAGGCTGACTGCCGCTTGCTGGAGGAGTGTGGTGCCGACTACGTGCTGGCTCCTTCGGTGGAGGAGATGTATCCCACACCTGATACCCGCAAGTTTGAGTATCCTCCCGTCTCGACCGTGATGGAGGGCGCTCATCGTCCCGGTCACTTCAATGGCGTCTGCCAGGTGGTGAGCCGACTGTTCTATATCGTGAAGCCCGACAAGTCTTACTTCGGCGAGAAGGACTGGCAACAGATTGCCGTCATCAAGGCGATGGTGCGTCATCTGGGCATCAAGGTGCAGATTGTGGAGTGCGACATTGTTCGCGACAAGGACGGACTGGCCAAGAGCTCGCGCAACACCCTGCTGTCTGCCGACGAGCGGGCGATAGCTCCTGCTATCTACAAGGCGCTGAAGGATAGTGTGACCTATGCCAAGAAGCATACTTTAAAGGAGACCCACGACAAGGTGGTGGCAGACATCAATGCTGTCGAGGGCCTAGATGTGGAGTACTTCTCTATTGTCGATGGCAACACGCTGCAAGACATTGAGAACTGGGAGAACAGCGACTACGTGGTGGGCTGCATTACCGTCTATTGCGGCAAGACGCCTATCCGCCTGATTGACCATATCAAATACAAGGAGTAAATTGTCAAATCGTAAATTGTCAAATCGTAAATCAAGATGATGATAGAAGTATTGAAGTCGAAACTCCATTGCGTGACGGTGACCGAGGCCAATCTGAACTATATGGGCAGCATTACCATTGACGAAGACCTGATGGACGCCGCCAATCTGATTGCCGGCGAGAAGGTGCAGGTGGTCGATAACAACAATGGCGAGCGTTTCGAGACTTATATTATAAAAGGTGAGCGCGGCTCGGGCTGTATCTGTCTGAACGGTGCTGCGGCACGCAAGGTTCTGGTGGGCGATGTATGCATCATTATCTCCTACGCCATGATGGACTTCGAGGATGCGAAGCAATTCAAGCCTACCGTGGTTTTCCCGAAGGAAGGCAACAAGTTATAAAGATAGCAATAAACAATCAAGAAAGCCGCTCAACAATTGAGCGGCTTTCTTGTTGCTATGAGCAGCGGGCTTTACCCGGCAGCTTACTCGATGACTACCAGCGCGTCGTCCTCCATGACGGTCTGTCCGGCTTTCACACAGATAGCGGTGACCTTACCGTCTTTCTCCGACTCGATGTTGTTGGCCATCTTCATGGCTTCCAGCACGAGGACGGTCTGTCCGGCCTTCACCTCGTCGCCGACGTTCACCTCGATAGACGTGATAACGCCAGGCAGCGGAGCCTTGATGGCGTTGTTGGTGTTGACGCTTGCTGAACTTTCGCCAGCAGCAGAGCCACTGTCGGCAGGCTCGGCAGCGGTCTTGCGCACCACCACCTTCTTCTCAGGCTCTGCCTCGGGTTCCCATTCCACCTTGTACTCCTCGCCGTTCACGACGACGGTAGCCACGGTGTCTGCTATGTCACCAATGGCTACCTCGTACTGGTTGCCATTGATAGTGTATTTATATTCTTTCTTCATGGTCTTTCTTTTTCACTTTTCACTTTTTCCTTTTCCTTAATTCAAGGATGAGCTGTCATGGTCTGGGCATAGCCGTTCCACTGAGTCTGCTTCTCACTGATAGTGATGATGCCCGGCTCCTTGTCGTGGACGTTGTTGCCCTTGAACTCATAAAGTGCCATTGCAATGGCGGCATATACCTCGTTCTTCATACCCAAAACTCTAAACTCTAAACTTTAAACTTTAAACTTTAAACTCTAAACTCTAAACTCTACATAGGTATGTTACCATGCTTCTTGGCGGGCAGCGAGTCACGCTTGGTGGCCAGCTGTGCCAGGGCGCGGCAGACGCGGAAACGAGTGTTGCGCGGCTCGATGACGTCGTCGATGTAGCCGTACTTCGCAGCCTGATAGGGATTGGCGAAGAGTTCGTTGTACTCCTCCTCCTTCTCGGCAATGAAGGCGTTGACGTCCTCGCCGGCCTCTTTCTTAGCCTTGGCTTCCTTGGCGTACAGCACGGCGGCAGCACCAGAGGCACCCATTACGGCAATCTCGGCAGAAGGCCATGCGTAGTTCAGGTCGGTATGCAACTGCTTGGAACCCATGACGATGTGTGAACCACCGTACGACTTACGCAGCGTGACGGTAATCTTGGGAACGGTAGCCTCGCCGTAAGCATAGAGCAGCTGGGCACCGTGCAGGATAACGGCGTTGTACTCCTGACCAGTTCCAGGCAGGAATCCGGGAACGTCAACCAGCGATACGATAGGAATGTTGAAGGCGTCGCAGAAACGAACGAAACGGGCTCCCTTGCGAGAGGCGTTGACGTCGAGCACACCAGCATAGCATGAAGGCTGGTTGGCGACGATACCTACGCTCTGGCCGTTGAAGCGGGCAAAGCCGACGATGATGTTCTTGGCGAACTTAGGCTGCACCTCGAAGAACTCGCCGTTGTCGGTGATGGCCGAGATGACCTTGTACATATCGTAAGCCTCGTTGGGGTTCTCGGGGATGATCTCGTTCAGCGAGTCCTCCAGACGGTCGATGGGGTCGTCGCACTTCTTGCGGGGAGCCAGCTCCATGTTGTTGGAGGGGATATAGCTCAGCAGCATCTTCAGCATCTCGACAGCCTCTTCCTCGGTCTTGGCGGTGAAGTGGGTGACACCCGACTTCGAAGCGTGAACCGATGCACCACCCAGATGCTCCTGGTCGATGTCTTCGCCGGTAACGGTCTTCACCACCTTCGGACCGGTGAGGAACATGTACGATGTGCCTTCCATCATCAGGGTGAAATCGGTGAGGGCAGGGGAGTAAACGGCACCACCGGCGCAAGGACCGAAGATACCTGAAATCTGGGGAATAACACCCGAGGCAAGGATGTTACGCTCGAAAATCTCGGCGTAGCCTGCCAGCGCGTTGATACCTTCCTGGATACGGGCACCACCTGAGTCGTTGATGCCAATGACGGGAGCACCCATCTTCATAGCCATGTCCATGACCTTGCAAATCTTCTGCGACATGGTCTCCGACAGCGAACCGGCGTGTACGGTGAAGTCCTGTGCGAAGATGAATACCAGACGACCGTCGATGGTACCTGAACCGGCAACCACACCGTCGCCCAGGAACTGCTTCTTCTCCATGCCGAAGTTATGGCAACGGTGCTCCTTGAACATGTCGTACTCTTCGAAGGAACCCTTGTCCAGCAGCATCTCGATGCGCTCGCGGGCAGTATATTTGCCCTTGTCGTGCTGCTTCTGTATGGCTTTCTCACCACCACCGAGACGAGCCTGTTCGCGCTTCTCGATGAGCTTCTTGATTTTTTCTAATTGCTTTGACATTATATTCTGAAATTAAATGTTTAATCTTTAATCTTTCATTTTTAATCTTTCATCTTTGATACTTCGTATCGAGCCTGCTCACGCTCGGCAATTGGTGCAAGCACCATTGCTCTTGCTGAATCGCAGCCTTCATCTTTCCCCTTACTCCGGGTGCTCGCAAAGCTCCGTCAGCACACCGGCAGTTGACTTCGGGTGCAGGAAAGCAATGTTCAGACCCTCGGCACCCTTACGGGGCTTCTCGTCAATCAGACGGACACCCTTCTCGCTCACCTCGGCCAGTGCCTTGGCGACACCGTCCTCTATGCAGAATGCTACGTGGTGAACACCCTTGTTGCCCTTGTCCAGCCACTTCTGGATAGTGCTCTCAGGCGATGTGGGCTCCAGCAGCTCCAGCTTCACCTCGCCGCACTTCAGGAAGGCGGTTTTTACCTTCTGGTCCTCTACTACTTCTGTTGCATAACACTCCAGACCCAGCACGTTCTGGAAGAACGGCAGGCTCTCTTCGATGCTCTGGACAGCAATGCCCAGGTGCTCAATGTGAGAAATCTTCATATCGTTTTTCTTTGCTTATTATTAATAATGTACAAATATTGTGCAAAGGTAGTAAATTCTGTTCAGAAAGAAGAATGAAAACGGAATAATTAAGCATTATTAAAACATCGAGATACCCTCCTTGCCGTTGCTGTCCTCCGCTTTCGCCAACCGCAAGCACGGCTTTCGCTAACCGCAAGCACGGCTTTCGCTAACCGCAAGCACGGCTTTCGTCCATCGCAAGCACGGCTTTCGCCAACCGCAAGTACGGCTTTCGCCAACTTCAAAGTGTATTCTCGTTATATTCTTGACTATAGTCAACAGATATTAAATTTTTATCACATTTTGTTGGAATGTTCGGAGATTGTCTGTATCTTTGCAGTCAACAAGGCGAAGAGGATGAAGCCACTTCGCCCGCATAATGATTAGTAGTACAAAAAGAAACATTGATGCCTACCTCTAAAGAAGAACTGCTACGCAGAGGAATAACGCCTCATGACATTCAGCACAACCAGCACCGCCGTGCCGAATGGCAGGACTATAGCGGTAGCGGATTGTACATGGTTACGCTGTGTATCGAGGGACGACAAGCGCTCTTCGGTAGGCTTGAGGGAAATATCAGGGCACAGCGCGACACAGCGGATTTTCCACACATCGTGTTGAGCGATTTGGGGCGAATAGTCGTTGAGGAAGAGCTGCCGAAGATGCATCAGTTCTATCCTGAAATCGAGGTGTGGAAAGCAGCTGTGATGCCCGATCATCTGCACTTGCTGCTCTATGTTTCCAAGCCTTTGCCAAAGGGGAAGAGGCTGGGGGACGTCATTCGAAGCTTTAAAGGCGGCTGCAGCCGCGCTTGGTGGGCGCAAGCGAGCGCTGCAAGGGAAACCGCGCTAAAAAGCGCGGGCACCGCCGCCGCCCCTGCACCCGCCGCCCCTGCACCCGCCGCAGCAGCCGCCGCCACCGTCGCACCCGCCGCCCCTGCACCCACCCCTCCACCCGCCGGCGGCGCACCCGCCGCCGCAGCGGTGCCCGTGCTTTCTAGCACGGTTGTGGGGTTTAAGCAGCCCTCGCTTTTCGAGAGCGGGTTCCACGACCGTATCATTAAGCGCCCAGGAATGCTTGAAAACATCAAGCGCTATATGGCTGACAATCCGCTGCGTGCTCTGATGCGGCGACAGCTGCCTCGCCTGATGGAGCGGCGGCTGCATCTGCGTATCGGTACTCGCGATTACGCAGCCTTTGGTGCCCTTTTCTTGTTGAAACGGGCCGAGAAGGAACAAGTGTTTTATCATCGGCGCGACAGGGCTACGGGGCTTCCGACAGAGCAGACAGAGTGGTATAAAAACGAACGAAAGCGACAGCTGGCGGAAGCCCGTGAAGGAGTGGTGCTGGTGTCGCCCGCTATTTCAAAAGGCGAGAAGCTGGTGATAGATGCCGCTATTGAGGAGGGGCTGCCTGTTATTCACTTGCAGAAGGAGCCGATAGGCCCTTATTGGAAGCCTGAGCGCAAGCGCTTTGAGGCTTGTGCCCGAGGGGCGCTACTGGTTTTGTCGCCCTGGGGGCTGGAGGAAGATCTGGAAGCAGGAACCGCGCTAAAAAGCGCGGGCACCACCGCTGCGGGCACCACGGCCGCGGGCACTGCGGGAACGGACACCGCACTAAAAAGCGCGGGCACCACCGCCACTACCACGGCAGCGGCAACCACCGTGACTGACTATGCGCGGTTTCATCGGTTGAATGATTTGGCAGCGGAAATCTGCAATACTACCGATGTGGTTTTGTTAGACTTGGCTAACCTTGGTTGAGGTGTGCAAGTGCTGTTCGTTTACTCGTAGTCGTCGATGACGGCGTTCATCATGTCCATCATGGGCTTGGCTGCGCGGAACATGGGTACGATGTCGTCGAGCCAGCGGTCGCCCTGGAAGAAATCGTCGGAGATGTGATGCCAGCAGCAGTAATCCTTTTGGCGCAAATAATCGACATACTTCCAATCGCGGGGAAAACCGACGGGACATTTCTTTAGTCGCTCGATGCCGAAGCCCTGCGGCTGGTCCCAACTGGAGACGTCGGTGGGCGAGGTGATGTTGCTCTCCACGGGATTTCCGTAGTATTTCTGGAATTCGGGGTTCTCCACGCAGCGCAGCCACTCCTCGGTATTGGCCATGATTTCATTGCGACAAGAGGTGAGGATATTGGTGGGAAGCCAGTAGTTGCCACATGCCACCATGCAATGGTCGGGTTCCAAGTGCAGGTAGTAGCCTCCGTGCAGCGCTTTCTTGCCGTGAGCGGCAATATAGGCGCCGAGATGGTTCTTGTAGGGCGACTTGTCGTTAGAGAAGCGGGTGTCGCGATTGAAGCGGTAGGTGCAGTCCTTCACGGTCAGATGGGCTATGGAAGGGTCGAAGGTCATGATGCGGCTCATGGCTTGCTCCACGCCGTGTTCGAAGTCTGCGCGGATGGCGTCATATTCCTTTTTATGCTCTAAGTACCACGTGCGGTTATTGTTTGCCATCAGCTGGCGGAGGTATTTTAAGATGCGTTTTGCGTCCATACTTTCTGTTGTTTGAAGGGTTATTTTTTGATGTATATCTTGCCGTTGCGGATGACGAGCCCTCTGTAGGCTGCGTTTGTTCTTGTTCCCATCAGCGTGTAGGTGGCGTCATCAGACGAACTGCGGCGGTCGTGATGGCTGCTGATGCCTGTTGGCGAAGGATCCGGGATGTGGGTCAGCAAGAAGTCGTACATCATCTGCAGCTTGTCAGTCGTCTGCGGAACGTTATGACCAGAGCTGTATCCGGAAAGGACTTCGGTGGCGGTGCCTACCTCGTCGAGCTTTGCCTTCATCAGCGCAGCCTGTGAGGAGTAGAGCCCTTGCGCGTTTTTGTTGTTGTCCTTGTAGTAGTCGTCGGTGTTGTAGAAGAAGAGGGTGGGAGCCGACGCATTAGTCTTAATCGTTGCCAAGGCGCCCTGCATAGACCATGGGCAGTTGGGGTTAGCCGTAACGTAACTGTTCATGTGCGAATATTCTGTTGACGAAGTCAGGGCTTGGCTGTAATCGAACATGCCCGGTCCTAAGACGGCACATTGCACCAGACTGCTTTCCTCGGGGTGTTTTCCGCGCGACGTATCCTCGAAGGCCTCTACCGATGCGTCGCCAACAGCCAATGCTGCTGCCGTAGAACCGCGAGAGAAACCCGTCACGGCGACGTCGCCGTTCAGTCCCAGTTCACGACCTATGCCACGAACGGTGCGGACGGCAGACTTCACCTTGCGGGCAGCATCGGGGTTGACCTCAATGGCCCCCAGGCTCTTGTTGGCGCCCCCCGTGTATTTGCCTTGTCCCCAGTCGCAGTATTTGGGGTGGTCGCAGATGGCCCAAGCAAAGCCTAATGCCGAAGCACCCTCCACGAAGCTGTCCTTGAAAGCTCCCCAGCAGTAGGGCAGAAACAGGCGCTTGTGCTTGTTGGCATCTGTCAGCTTGCCACTGCTGTTAGTGGCGTAGCTGTTGCTATAGGAAAACGTGACGAGCACGGGAACGCTGACCGACGGATTGGCGGGATAGATGAGGTCGAGATAGAGATTGTCGCCCTGGCTGTCTTTATAGACGTCGGGGAAGTTATAAATGGTAGGGTCGTCCTGATAATAAGGAATGTCGCGCTGAATGCGGTAGCCTTCCATCAAGATGTACGACCTGCTAGTGGAACAAGTACAGCCACAGAAGCTGCCGTTCTGCAAGCTGCTGTTGATGGCGATGATGTCGAGATTCAGCGTAGGAGAGATGGCTTTTTCATGATTCTCGTAGTCGAGTTCTATCACCTGATAGCCAGCGTTTTGCAACCATGCCACGTCATCGGCATTGCTGTTCTGCCCCATCTTGGGGACGCTGAGGTTTTCCAGATAGACGATGGTCATCAGTTTTCCTGAAGCATCCTTGGCTGGTGTGCCTGATGCTGAGGAAGTCTTGTAGTTGAGCGACTTGCCGATAGCAGGACTCGTCCACTTTCCTGTGCCAGCCATGGCGGTGGCTGCGGTGAATAACAATATGAGGGAAAGCAGTTTTTGCATGTTGCAGTCTTTATGTTTAGAACTCTACGAGAACCCTGCCGTTGATCTGGCGTCCCGTCAGATAGTTGGGTACGGCATACTGGTGGTTAGTGACGTCAGTAACCCAATAGTAGCTGTTGACGTTGCTGATGCCGAAGATGTTGAGACCGTCGATGCCTAACCAGATGCGCGGCTTGCGAATGGAAGGTGTCTGGTCGGGCTTTCCTAATGCTAAGAAGCTCATACCGATGTCTGCTCGCTTATAGGCAGGAGCACGGAATTGCGAATACTCCAGACCGCGATGAGGAGGACCGAAAGGCAGTCCGTCAGCGTATGCCAAGCGTAGTGTCATCTTCCAACGCTCCGTGCCGGGGAAATAGTCAGTGAAGTGCAGGTTGACACCCCACCGCTGGTCCGTAGGCATCGGCACGGTGACGCCGTTCAGCTTATGTTTGGTAGACATCACGCTGAAGGTCAGCCAGGAGTCTGTTCCTGGAACGAATTCGCCATAGAGTTTCAGGTCAAGTCCGAAGGCATGGCCGGAGGCTTTGTTCTCGCCATAATAGACAACCTTCATGTTCTGCACATTATACGGCACGAGGTTGTTCATGATTTTGAAGTAAGTCTCAGCAGTAAAGCGGAAGGGACGCTCCATCATGCGGAAACGGTAGTCGAAGGCTCCCACGATGTGAATGCTTCGCTGGCTGCGAATCTTCTGGTTGAGTGTTACCACGGTTTGTCCGTTGACCTTGGACGTGTCGCGCAGCTCCTTGTAGAACGGCGATTGGTAATAGAGTCCCGTTGCCAGACGGAACGTGATGTCCTCGTTGAACGAGGGGATGGCTGCCAGCGAGATGCGCGGCGACACGATGGTCTCTTTGTTGTAGCTCCAGTTGGCCAGGCGCAGACCGTAGTTCAGGGTGAAGTGCCACGGTTGCTCGCCGTTGGTAGAGAAGCGGTAGGTATCCTGCACGTAGCCTTCGATGCGTGTCGTCTTGAGCGTATTCTTCGACACCAAGGAATAGATAAGGTCCAGACGATTGGCAGAGTGGGGAATGGAGTAGCCGCTGGAGTCGCGCATCTCGTATTCACGAGACTTTTCTTCTATCTTCTCCCATTTCATGGTCAATCCTGCTTCCCAGTCGTGACGACCGCTCTTGTGGTTCAGCATCAGCTTGGCGCTCTCCACGTTGGCTGTCAGGTAGTTGCGGGCATGCTCCATATAGGTTCCGACGCCCAGCTGTTCCTGAGTGTTTGTCTCGTTCAGCCAGTATTGTCCCTGAATGTCGAAGGTCTCCTGTTCTTTGGTGTGGAAGGCAGAGAACAGCAGACTGACGCGGGTCTTGGGTGAAAAGATGCGCTGAAGGCGTACCGAGCCAAATAGCGTGCGGAAAATATCCTTCTCCTGTCCGTCGAAATAAACCTTGAAGGTCCGGACGTTCTGCATGGTGCCGAACGAAGTCTCGCGGTCCTCGGGCTTGAAGTTGTAGTGGTTCTCGGAGATGTTGCCAATGACGTCGAGGCTCCACCGCTCGTTAGGCTGCCACGTTATGTATGTCTGGTAGTCCAGGAAGTTCGGGCGGTATTCACCTTTTGTCTCCAGCGAGCCCAGCAGATAGCGGTTGGTCTTGTAGCGCAATCCGTGGCTCATGGTGAATTTGGGCGACTGCCCGTTGGCAGCTGACGGGTCGTTGACTTTTGCCTTAGAGCCATAGCCTAAGAAGACCGTTCCCCCTAACAATGAGGCATGCACGTTGCCTTCCAGTCGGGTAGGGCGGCGGTATTGAATGTCGAGTGCTGAGGACATCTTGTCGCCGTATTTCGCCTCAAAGCCTCCGCTGGAGAAGTTGATTTTCTCCACCATGTCGGCATTGATGACAGAAAGACCTTCCTGCTGTCCGCTACGAATGAGCAGCGGACGATATACCTCCACGCTGTTGATATAGACGGAGTTCTCGTCGAAGGAACCGCCACGGACATTGTATTGCGACGACATTTCGTTGTGGGTTGACACGCCAGCCTGTTGCTGCACCAATTCTTCTACGGCATTGCCCGTCGTTGAGGGCGTGTGCCGGATATTCTTCACGTCCAGCTGCTCGGTACCTGTAGTCTGACGGCGCTTCTCCGTGACTACCACTTCCTGTAGCGACTGCATCGGAGGCAGCGTCACCTGCAGCTTCTGATTGCCGCGAGGACGCCGCAGTACACGGGTCTTGGTCTGGTAACCCACCATGGAGAAACGGATAACCACCGAGTCGGCGGAGTGCAGCGTCATCTTGTATTCTCCTTTCAGGTCGGTCATTCTGACAACGCCCTGCTCCAGACAGGCGATGGTACAGAGCTCGATGGCATTGCCGTCCTGGTCGATGACCTTTCCAGACAACGTGAAGCTCTGTGCCTGCATCGTCAGGGTTCCGACAAGCAGCAACAATATGATGATAAACTTTCTTGCGTTCATTGTACTTAATAACGTACAATTCCTCCTTTTATTGTAAATGGGGTCAATTCATTATTGCGATACATGCTCAAAAGGAGAATGTTTGGAATGCTACTCACGCCATAGCCATGATGCCAATCGGTTGACCCATCCGATGCTGATGCGGAACCAGCGGAAGGTGCTGACTTCCTTACCGCCAAAACTCAGGATAAACTCGCGATAAGGGTTGCGGCGGAAGGGTAGTCCGACGTCCATAAAGCGAATGTGCTGTACTCCCTTGTTGTGAGCATATACAATAGTGTTCCAGTAAGTTACGGCGTTTGGGTGTAGTGTTGCGAAACTCTTGCGCCGTGAGGCGGAGTACCACAGATAAGCATCGCCCTCAGCATAAACCAGACACGAACAACCCACCACATGACCATTGTATTGAGTGAGGAAAAGCGTGCAACGTTGTTGTTCCATCATGGCATGGAAGAAGTCCTTGTGGGGTACATAGCGGCGCGGTTTCAACCAGTGGTGGTGTCGTAGCAGTTTCATGAAAGCCTTGAACTCCTTGTCGGTTTCTACAGGCTTCGTGGTGACGCCGTGTGCGATGGCATGTCTGATACGTTTCAGTTGTCGTTTGTTGATGCGCTCCTCAGGGGTCTTGGAATGCAGCGAGTTGTGGATGCTCATCCACTTGACGGGGAAATAGCCTGCGGCCCGTAGCGGGGCATAGCCGAACATCTTCTGCGAGAGATTGCTGACCTCCATATATAAGGTGTGAGAGCCCAGGTGGCGGGTTAAGGCGTCGAGCATCATGGAGAACAGCATGTTCTTTGACTCGTTGTCGTTGGGCTGTGTCGATATGTCCGATGGGTCGCGATAATAGCCTTCGCCGAGTATTCTGACATGCTTATAGATATAGGGAGGCAACCATGAGCGCCGACTGCGTTCCACAGCCAACAGGGCGGCAACGGTTTCTCCGTCGTCGTCAGCGACAATAGCCATGAACGGTCGCTGGTGTGGCGTCCGCTCGCACAACTCCATGAGTTCACGACTGTGGAAATAGCCCGTATTAGGGGGGAGTGGCGGTAGTAGTTCGGTTTTTTCGTATATGGTAACCTTCATGTGAGAAACAAAGCGGCACTTTGTCGTTGGTAAAGTGCCGCTTTGTCAATGGTAAAACGGCGTTTTGTCGGCGACAAAGTGCCGTTTCGTTCGTTGTTACTTGTTGACTTGGAATTTGGTGTCGCCGTCCTTGAAGAAAGCGTTGATCTGCTTGGCAGCAGCAATACCGGCATTGGTATTGGCTTCAGCAGTCTGAGCGCCCATCTTCTTCGGGGTTGAGAAGTAGCGACCCTCGAACTTCTGGAAGTCGGCATTGGCATCGGGCATGATGTCGGTGACGAACTTCAAGTCCTCGCGCTCGGCCATCAGCTTCAGCAGTTCAGGCTCGTTGATGACTTCCTTGCGGGCGGTGTTCACCAGAATGCCGCCCTTCTTCATCTTGCCGACCAGCGCATAGTTGATGCTCTGCTTGGTCTCAGGAGTGGCGGGGATGTGCAGGGAGACAACGTCGCACTGCTCGAACAGAGCGTCCTGATTGGCAACGGCGTGTACACCAGCCTTCTCGATGACCTCTGCAGGGCAGAAGGCATCGTAGGCATAAACCTCCATGCCAAAGCCCTTGGCGATGCGAGCCACGTTGCGGCCTACGTTACCGAAGGCGAGGATACCCAGTTTCTTGCCTAACAGCTCCGTGCCGGCCTTACCGTTGTAGAAACCACGAACGGCCATGACCAGCAGTCCGAATACCAGCTCGGCTACGGCATTAGCGTTCTGACCCGGCGTGTTCTCGGCAACCACCTTGTGAGCGGTAGCGGCGGCGAGGTCGATGTTGTCGTAACCGGCACCGGCACGAACCACAATCTTCAGTTGCTTGGCAGCGTCCAGCACCTCGGCATCGACCTTGTCCGAACGGATAATCAATGCGTCGGCATCCTTCACAGCGTCCAGCAGCTGGGCCTTCTCGGTATATTTCTCCAGCAGGGCAAGCTCGTTGCCTGCTGCCTCTATCTCTTTGCGAATACCCTCTACAGCGGCGGCTGCGAAAGGCTTCTCTGTTGCTACTAATACTTTCATTTTCTTACGATTGACAAGATGATTAGTGATTAGCCTCGAACTCCTTCATGCAAGCTACGAGAGCGTTGCAGCCTTCGATGGTCTGAGCGTTGTAGCAGCTGGCACGGAAACCGCCGACAGAACGGTGACCCTTCACGCCAACCATGCCCTTGGAAGTAGCGAAGTCGAGGAAGTCCTTCTCCAACTCTTTGTACTCGTCGGCCATGACGAAGCAGAGGTTCATGACAGAACGGTCCTCTTCGACGGCTGTGCCACGGAACATCTTGTTGCGGTCAATCTCGCCATAGACAATCTCTGCACGCTGCTGAGCCAGTTTGTCCATAGCTGCCACGCCGCCGTTCTTCTTAATCCAGCGCAGGGTCTCCAGAGCTGAATAGATGGGAACAACGGGAGGAGTATTGAACATAGAGCCCTTGTCAACATGAGTGCGATAGTCGAGCATGGTAGGAATCTCGCGGGGAGCACGGCCCAGCTTGTCGTCCTTCACAATGACGATGGTAACACCAGCCATAGCCAGGTTCTTCTGAGCACCGGCATAGATGGCGTCGTACTTCTTCACGTCAACGGGACGTGAGAAGATGTCTGACGACATATCGGCAATCAGAGGCACGTTGACGTCGAGATCCTTGCGAATCTCTGTACCGTAGATGGTGTTGTTCGTGGTGATGTGCAGATAATCAGCATCAGCAGGAACAGTCCATCCCTTGGGGATGAATGTATAGTTCGCATCGGCAGAAGAAGCAACTTCTACTACTTCACCGAACAGCTTAGCTTCCTTCATGGCTTTCTTAGCCCACACACCAGTATTGAGGTAGGCAGCCTTCTTGATCAGGAAGTTGAAGGGTATCATACAGAACTCCAATGATGCACCGCCACCGAGGAAGATGACACTGTATCCCTCGGGAATGTCGAGCAGCTCCTTAACAAGAGCTACAGCCTCGTCAACGACGGGCTGGAAATCCTTGGCACGATGGCTGATCTCCATGAGTGAGAGACCTGAGCCGTTGAAGTCTAAACACTGCTGAGCGGTCTTCTCGATAACCTCGCGGGGCAGCATCGAAGGACCGGCGTTAAAGTTGTACTTCTTCATATTTGTTTGTTTATTTAAATAGGGTTATTTTCTGCTGTTTATTTCTTTGACGGTGCGAAATTACACTTTTTTTATGAATTAGGCAAATATTTAAGCAAATATTTAGAATAGTTATTATTTTACTTGCTCTATAATAGTTTTTATGCCTTTTATCTTTTCACCTTGTGTCTGTCGAAGCACTTGCTTCAGTTTCTCACGCTTGACGGCGGCGTAGGCATAGCGATCCTTGACGTCGATGCGCCCGATTTCGTCGGCCTTCAGCCCGCCAGTCTTACACAGGAAGCCAACAATGTCGCCCTTCGAAATCTTGTCTTTCTTGCCTTTTCCAATGTAAAGGGTGGCCATGCGGGGCAGGGGAGGATCTGTCTGCTGAGGTTCTGCCACAGCATAAGGAACGACATCGCCTTCAACATAATCAGGAATATGTTCGCTGCTGTTCAGAATGAAGAATGTGCGACCGGCAGCATCCCAACGGGCGGTGCGCCCTACACGGTGAATATAGCCGTCTTCACTCTCGGGCAGATGATAGTGGACGATGTTCTGAATGTCAGGAATGTCTAATCCGCGCGATGCTAAGTCGGTGCTGACCAGCACGTTGGCAGAACCGTTGGAGAACTTGTATAGTGCGTCTTCACGTTGCTTCTGTTCCAGTCCGCCGTGGAAGCAGCTGGTGACGAAACCCTCTTCGAGCAGGTAGTTGTTGACACGCTCAACGCTGTCACGATAGTTCAGAAACACGATGCTGCTTTCATCGCCAAACGACAAGAGCAGCTGGCGGAGAGTTTCCAGCTTGTCCTTCTGCGGACTATGTACCTCATAGAGAGTGATTCGCTGGCTGGTCTGCTCGTCTTCGGGCAGGAAGTCGATGAGCGTCCCCTTCTTCGACATGTTGACGAACTGCGGTATCTGCTCTGCGTTGGTGGCCGACAACAGGATGCGACGGCGCAATGCCGGCAGACTTTTGACAAGTCGTTGCATCTCGCTTTGAAAGCCCATCTCCAGGCACTTGTCGAACTCGTCGATGATGAGGTACTGGATGGCATATCGCGAGATGTTGTCCTTGTCCAAATGGTCGTTCAACCGGCCTGGCGTGCCAAAGACGATTTGCGGACGGACTTCCTTCAGGACTTTGTGCTCGTCCATGGTCGCCCGACCACCGTAGCATGCCGTAGAGCGCAGCCCGCAGCCCATGCTTTTCAAGACGTTGTCAGACTGAAGAGCCAGTTCGCGGCCAGGGGTGATGACCAAAGCCTGTACGGCATTGGAGGTGCTGTCCAGCAATTGTACCAACGGGAGCAGATAGGCCAACGTCTTTCCCGTGCCCGTGGGTGACAGTAACACAACATCACCGTCGGAGCCTAAAACGGCTTCGGCGGTGTGCTGCTGCATCTCGTTGAGTGCAGTAATATGGAGCTTGTTAAGTATCTGCTGGATGTCCATATTAAAAGCCCATCCCTTGTGAGGGGGATGGGGTAGGCATTTTATTTCTTCTCTTCTTTCTTGACTTCGCTCTTCAGAGTTGACTTGTAACCCTTGTTCAGACCGTTAATGACGTCGTTGGTGATGTCAAAACGCTTGGCAGCATACAGAATGTTGTCGCCCTGCTTGGTCAGAATGAGGTCGTACTTCTTATCCTTATTATATTTATCAAGGAAGTGCATCAGCGAGTCGCGCAGACCTTCGTTGTATTTAGCGGTCTCGTTGGCCAGTTCGTTCTCCAGACGAGCCTGCAACTCCTGCAAGCTTTGCTGTTGACGCTGGATGGCACTCTGCTGAGCCTCGGCCTGTTCGCGACTGGTGAAACCGTTGTTCTGCAACTTCTGCTGGAAGTTTACCATAGCGTCCTGCAGCGCCTGACCCTTCTGGTTCAGCGTGTTGCGGGCATTGTTGCTCTTCTTCTGCAGAATAATCGTGAACTCCTTGCAGAATTCATACTGCGTCATCAGAGAATCGACTTCCACATAGGCAATCTTGATACCACCTTTGTTGGTTGTGGCAGCATCGGCTTCGGCTTTCTCGTCCATCTTGGGACTTGCATTGTTGCAAGATGCCAGCAGCGCTACGGCGGCTGCGGCCATCATCATGTACTTTTTCATTGTTGTTGTCTTTATTGTTTTTTTCTTTATTCTTTGTTCTTTATTTCGTTATTCAGAGATTTCGGCGCTGCGTTTCTCGCTGACCGCATATTTGCTCTTGCGTCGCATCTCCCGGTCTTGGTCCATGACGCAGTGGATACCCCTCTCGCGCATGGCTTTGCTGTCATGAATATGCTGCGAACTGAACGCTCCGTTCTTGAGGAAAATCAGTTTGACGCAGAAAAATATCATGCCGATAGCAATTATTAACGTGCTTAATAGCAGAATTTTCGTCATAAATATGTAATTTTGCGGGTGCAAAGTTACGAATTAAAAATCGAACATTGATTATCAAACATTAAAATAAACATTAAATATGAGTAAAAGTGAGTTAAAACCGGCTGTAGTTTTCGAACAGTTTGCAAAGATTAACCAAATTCCGCGTCCTTCGAAGCGTGAAGAGAAGATGATTGCTTACCTGAAAGAGTGGGGAGAAAGTCATGGTTTGGAAACCTCCGTTGACGAAACGGGCAATGTCATCATTCGTAAACCTGCCACAAAAGGCATGGAGAACCGTAAAGGTGTTATACTGCAGAGTCACATGGACATGGTTTGCGACAAGTTGGTGGATTATCAGATAGACTTTGACAACGACCCCATCAAGACCTATATCGATGGCGAGTGGCTGACAGCCGAGGGTACAACGCTGGGTGCCGACGATGGTATTGGCTGTGCCATGGAACTGGCATTGTTGGCATCTGACGATATAGAGCACGGACCGATAGAGTGTGTCTTTACTCGTGACGAGGAAACGGGCTTGACGGGAGCGATGGGATTGAAGGCTGGCTTTATGCGAGGTGACTATCTCATCAACCTTGACTCTGAAGACGAGGGCGAGATTTTCGTGTCTTGCGCTGGCGGTCGTAACACGTCGGCAAAGTTTACGTTCAGCCGCGAGCAGGCTCCTGCAGGCTCTTTCTTTATGCGCGGTCAGCTTAAGGGATTGGTAGGAGGCCACTCTGGAGACGATATCAACAAACAGCGTGCCAACGCCATCAAGCTGTTGGGACGTTTCCTCTTCCAGGAAATGAACCGATATCAGGGTGTGCGCCTGGCACAGTTCAATAGCGGAAAGCTGCATAATGCCATTCCGCGTGACGGCATGTTCGTTATGGCCGTTCCTCATGATGTGAAAGAGAATGTCAAGGCCGACTGGAATGTCTTCGCTTCCCAGGTGGAGGAGGAATTCCATGTAACCGATACCCAGATGGTGTGGGCAATGGAGAGTACCGATGCCGAACCTGTTATAGAGGAAGCTGTGGCCCGTCGCTTTATATATGCTTTGCAAGCCGTGGATAATGGTATCTATGCCATTTGTCAGGATCCGGAACTGAATGGTATGGTAGAGACTTCCAGCAATATTGCCAGCATTGTGACAAGTGAGACGGAAATCAATATCCTGTCGTCGCAGCGTTCCAATGTTATGTCTAACCTCGACAATATGTGTGCTACCATAGAGGCCTGCTTCGTGCTGGCTGGTGCCGAAGTTAAGCATAGCGACGGTTATCCTGCTTGGAAGATGCGTGCCCACAGCGAATTGCAGAAGATTGTCAAGGAGTCATATATAAAGCTCTTCGGCAAGGAACCTATCGTTCGTGGCATCCACGCCGGATTGGAGTGCGGACTGTTCTCCGAGCGTTATCCTAATCTCGATATGGTGTCGTTCGGTCCTACGCTGCGCTTTGTTCATACCCCTGAAGAACGCTTGCATATCCCCACCGTTCAGATGGTTTGGGATCACTTGAAGGATGTGCTGAAGAACATTCCTGCCAAATAATCGTTCTCTCTTATATATATAATAAGGTATATACAACGAAAAAAAATAATTAAAAAAACGGCAAAAAGTTTTGGTAGTTAAAAAAAAAGTCGTACCTTTGCATCCGCAATCGAGAGAGATGCCCTCGAAAGAGGTTTGAAAAGCGGAAATAGCTCAGTTGGTAGAGCACAACCTTGCCAAGGTTGGGGTCGCGGGTCCGAGTCCCGTTTTCCGCTCAACATGTTGAACAAAAAAGAGCATTAAGACGTTGGGTTTTAATGGTAAATGCCCAGGTGGCGGAATTGGTAGACGCGCACGTTTCAGGTGCGTGTGCCGCGAGGCGTGCAGGTTCGAGTCCTGTTCTGGGCACTCTTTTTTCTTCACACGTTATCCTACGATGGAGAGGTGGCGGAATTGGTAGACGCGCTACTTTGAGGGGGTAGTGTCAATTGCGACGTGGGAGTTCGAGTCTCCTCCTCTTCACCATCGAAGTTTTCATTATTTTTCGAGTAGGCGGAAATAGCTCAGTTGGTAGAGCACAACCTTGCCAAGGTTGGGGTCGCGGGTCCGAGTCCCGTTTTCCGCTCTCTTTTTTACTCAAGGGTTTCTCTTTGAAAGCTACAAATCAAAAACAAGAAAAACAAAAGTATTTCTGATGAACTTATATGTACGCTATTTTGACCAAGAAATTTTGGTGTCTGATGTTGATGATGCCATTAATTTTTTGGCGGGAATTGACGAGATTGGTATGAATCCTGTGTTGGAGAAGGATATCCGCGACTATGTTGCCAGCGATGTCCTTTACCCCAAACGCTATAAGACTCGTCCGCGCGTTTACTTTATCCTCATTAAGACGGAAGCCGCTACTATGCAGGACTTCAAAGACAAGAAGGCCGTACATCCAGCCGATGGTCAGAACGGAAAAGGAACTGCCACCGCTGTCATGAAACTGAACGAGGAACGCTATGGCTGGTACGAGGGCTCTATAGACTTTAAGCGTGTCCAGCAGGTTCCGGGGACTGGTAAGTTCCAATATCGTGATACTCATTTCGTAGCCCGTTTGAAGGCTGCTTCCGGACAGGATTGCTACAACCGCATTGTTGACCACTTGAGTCAACGCGTGGATTCTCGTAGCCAGTTTCCCTCTGCCAAGGGTAAAAATTTCAAGTTCCAATTCTTAGGATTGTGTAAATAATAAGAGATTATGAACAAGGTGATGCTGATTGGAAATGTGGGCTTAGAGCCCGAGGTGCGTTACGTTGACCAAGGCGTAGCTGTTGCTCGCGTTCGTCTGGCTACGACAGAGCGTGGCTATACATTGCAGAATGGTACACAGGTTCCGGACCATACTGATTGGCATACTGTGCTGCTTTGGCGGAAGTTGGCGGAGGTGGTCGAGAAATATGTCCATAAGGGCGACAAGCTCTATATAGAAGGACGCATTCGATATACCACCTATGATGACAAGCAGGGACAACGCCGCTATGCTACAGAAATATGGGCTGATAATATGGAAATGTTGACTCCTAAAGCTGCACAGCCCGCTGCTGGCGATGTCGTTTCAGAACCGGCGGCCAATGAGTCAACGTCTTCCGCAAGTGAGGCAGCGCCATTTTAAATCATGGACTATTTTCAACAACTCATCAGCGAGGTGACGCTTTTGTCACCAACGATAGGAGCTATTATTGCAGGCGTTTCGGCATGCTTGTTGCTGTTCGCTTCAGGTTTTGCCTCTGGTTCGGAGATTGCGTTTTTCTCACTCTCTCCTAATGATCTCAGCGAGTTAGACGAGGAGAAGAACGAGGCAGATACGAAAATCAAACAGCTTCGTAAAGAGTCGGAACGAACGCTGGCAACCATCCTCATTACCAATAATCTGGTGAATGTTGCCATCATCATGCTCTTCGGCTATTTCTTCGACCACCTCATCGACTTTGGCGGTGCCTGGTGGTTGGAGTTTTTGTGTATGACTGTGCTGTTGACTTTCCTGTTGTTGCTGTTCGGCGAAATCATGCCAAAGGTCTATGCAGGACAACATTCTCTTCGCTTTTGCCGCAGTACAGTAGGAGGCATCTTGTTCTGTCGCAAGTTGTTCTATCCGTTTGCCAGCATAGTAGTTAGCTCCGGACGCCTTGCCGACAAAGTCGTTCAGAAGGAGAACCATGTCTTGAGTGTTGACGATTTGGAACAGGCTCTGGAACTGACCGACAAGGAAGATATCAAGGAAGAACAGCGCATGCTGGAGGGTATTGTCCGTTTTGGTGATGAGACTGCCAAGGAGGTGATGACCTCTCGCCAGGATGTTGTAGATCTCGACTTCCAATCCACGTTCCAGGAGGTGCTTCAATGTGTGGTGGAAAACAATTATTCGCGTATTCCTGTCTATCAGGGCGATAGCGACCACGTTCGGGGTATCCTCTATATCAAGGACCTGTTGCCGCACTTGTCGAAAGGCAGTTCTTTCCGTTGGCAAACGCTGATACGTCCTCCTTATTTTGTTCCCGAGACCAAGAAGATTGACGATTTGTTGCGCGAATTCCAAGAGAATAAAGTGCATATTGCCATTGTCGTCGATGAGTTCGGTGGTACCAGTGGCATTGTCACGTTGGAGGACGTGCTGGAGGAAATCGTGGGAGAAATCAACGATGAGTACGACGAAGACGAGAAGAGCTACCAGCGCGTCAACTCCAATACCTTTATCTTTGAAGGCAAGACCCTTCTGAGCGATTTCTATAAGATACTAAAGGTCGATGACGACATTTTCGAGGAAGTGGAGGGAGATGCCGATACCATTGCTGGACTGCTGCTCGAAATCAAGGGTGAGTTCCCCCGTTTACGCGAGAAGATAGACTATCGTGACTTTACCTTCGAAATTCTTGAGATGGAGGAACGCCGCATTTCCAAGGTGAAGGTGGTGGTGCATGACTACCAACCCAATGCCGACCAGCCTACTGCGTAATACCATGCCATCTTTTTGATGGTCTCATTGTATTGGTGGCTGGTGGTCTTGTATTTATCCATGGGGAAGAACATGCTCATGCCGCCATAGCTGCCATCTCCGTGCTTGAATACCAGCTGGTTGCCGGTGGTTTCTGTAAAGTCGCTGAACATTATCAGCTTGTTGGTTTGCCACCGTTTGCTCTCCCTCTTGTATATCACGGTTTCGTCGAGCACCTTTTTCCAATTCTTGTATGCTTCCGAGTCGGCGCCCAATGCTGTGCGCACCACGTCGTTCATGTCGTAGAGTGTTTTCTCATTCTCATCACTCATCCAATCCGAAGGGCGCGAATAGTAGTAAATCATTCCCTGTGTGGCGCCTTCGCCCTGCATGAATTCGTTGACCTTTGGCAGGATTTCTCTGGTGGCTTCAGCTAATGCCGGCATCATCTCCATCCTTACTGCCGCCGTCGGCGTGTGGCAATCCGAGTTGATGAGCTGAGCATGATAGTCGTCGCAAATGCTGGTATAAAGGGCTTCGTCGTTGTGGAGGAACAAGTCCTTTAATACGGTGAGGTAGGGGGCTCCAACACCAGGAATCTCCGATGGTGCTCCTATGAGATAGTCTGTCCTGTCGCGCAGTTCGTAGGCCGTCTCGGCGTTGATCATGTTGCAGCAGTCTGCCAAGATAAACTTCCACTTGATGCCCGTTGCCTCCAGCGTCTTGCGGAGCGACGGAATGTTCAGCCATTTGCTGGAACTGGTGCCAGTATCGGTTCCGTCATCCCTGCCGTAGGCCCTGCGGCTGGCTTCGATGGAGTCCGTCTCGATAATCCAACCGTTGGCATGTCCCCAAAGCACCAGCCCGTAGTCTTCCGTTGCGGGGCATAGCGCTATCGCCTTGTTCAGCACTTCTGCCATCATGCCCGGGTCAGAAGCGTAGAAGTCGTGGTCGTAGCGATAGAGCGTGTCCAGTTGTCCTGTCGTCGTTACTTTGGCGATGAAAGGCTTTTCCCGTGAGCTTGGCATATCGACGAACAATACCAGGTTCTCGTTAGCTGCGACCTGATTGCGGGCGCGCTTCATCTCGCTGATATCTTGAGTCAGGAAGCCGTATCCCAAATCGTTTTCTGCCGACATATAGACCACCACCGTGCGCCTGGCGGGACCGTCAGGAGGGGTGGAGGCATCGTCGCTGCTACAGCTTACGATGACTGAAAACAACACCAAAATAAAGCACCATTTGCTCATATCCATGAAATTTTGCTTGCAAAATTACAAAAAACTTCTTATTTTTTTGGCTTTTAATCACTTTTTTGTACCTTTGCCGCTATGAAAGATACCAAAATCTGCATTTTTACGGGAGCACGCCCTAATTTTATCAAGGTTGCTCCTTTGATGAGGGCAATCCAGAATGCACCCCATTGCGAGTACCAGTTGGTGTATGCCGGTGTTGCTGACGATCCTACTTTGGAGCCCTCTCTCTTTAGTGATTTGCAGATTCCTGCTCCTGATGTTTTTCTGGGTGTCTCTTGTGAGAATCTCAATGAGTTGACGGCTAAAGTCATGGAGTCGTTCGAGCGTTACCTGTCTGAACGTGATATCGATACGGTGATAGTTGTCGATGACCTGGCATCCACGATGGCAGCAGCTATTGTCGCTAAGAAGCGTGGTCTTCGTCTGGCTCATCTGGTGGCAGGAACCCGTTCCTTTGACATCAAAATGCCGAAGGAAATCAACCGCTTGGTCATCGACGGACTGAGCGACCTGCTCTTTACTGCCGGGGTGGATTCCAGCACCATCGCGACCCGTGAAGGTGCCGAGCATCACAAGATATACATGGTGGGTAACATCCTGATGGATACCCTGCGTTTTAACTGTTATCGCTGGACGCGTCCTGCCTGTCTGAACAGCATCAGCGACGGTCGCTATATTGTCTTGACCCTCAACCGCAAGGCATTGCTTTCTGACGAGAACCATCTGAAGCGCCTGCTGGAAGCCATGGTTGAGGCTGCAGCGGGTATTCCCATTATTGCTCCTTTGCGGAACGATGCCCTCGAAGTCGTCTCCAAGCTGGCCAAGCACGGCATCCAGTTTGTCGAGCCCATGAGTTATCTTGAGTTTGGCTTCCTGACCAGCCATGCCTTAGGTGTGATTACCGATTCGGGTAATGTTGCCGAAGAAGCCACTTTCAACCGTCTGCCTTGTATTACCCTCAATTCCTATACCGAGCATATTGAGACTGTTCGTCAAGGCAGTAATGTGTTGGTGGGTGAGGATGCCTCCAAGTTGCGTTCCGCTTTGACCGACATGGTGGAGGGTCGTTGGAAGCCCTGTTCGCTTCCCGACCGCTGGGACGGTCGTACTGCCGAGCGCATTGTCCGCATCTTGACGGGCGATGTCTCTTATCATGTTTGATGGTTTACTCGAACTTGATGGCCTTTGCCGGCTGGATGCGCGAAACCAGATAGCTGGGCGCGACAAGCACGAAGACGGTAATGAGCAATGTGGCGGCGTTGAGCAGCACGATGAGCGGGATGTTCAGTTCCACAGGAGCCGTATCCACATAGTAGCTGGCGGCATCCAGCGTGACGATTCCCGTGTGCTGCTGCAGCAGTACCAGTCCTATTCCGATGATGTTTCCCCAGAGCAGCCCCATGCTGATAATGAAGACGGCAAACCACAGGAAGGTGTGGCGTACAGTCTTGTCCCTTGCTCCAAGGGCTTTCAGCAGACCAATCATCTGAGTGCGCTCCAGGATGATGATGAGCAGTCCGCTGATCATGGTAAATCCTGCGACACAAACCATCAAGGCAAGGATGATCCACACATTGATGTCCAGCAGCGATAGCCAGGAGAATATCTGCGGGTAGGACTCATAGATATTCTGCGATGTGATGACTTCTCCGTAATGGTCTGTTTTCTCCTTGATGATGTCGCTGACCTGCTGCGAGGTTTCCTCCAGGCGGTCGAAGTCCTTCACCAAAAGTTCCAGTCCGCTGATTTGGTCGTTCTCCCAGTCGTTCAGCTTGACGGGAATCCGCAGGTTTGTCAGACAAAGGGCGTCGTCAAACTGTTTCATGTCGCTCTGGTAGATGCCGCTGATGGTGAAGCGCCTGGCTCTGACGTCGTCGTAGGCAATAAAGTAGGCATAAACCTTGTCGCCCACTTTCAGTTGCAGCTGGTTGGCCATCTTTTTCGAGATGACCAGCTGATAGTCATTCTTTGTGCTGCTGAATTTGGGCAACGTTCCTTCCTTCATGCATGCTTGCAGGAATGTCAGGTCGTAGTCTTCTCCGATGCCTTTGAAGGCCACTCCCAGGAAGTCGCTGTCCGTTTTCAGGATGCCCTGCGTCAAGGTGTACCGTTCGACATGCTTGATGTTTGGCAACGCCTTGATTTTCCGCATAATGGTGTCGCTGACGGCAATCGGCACGGGAATGGCCGTTTGCTGAGTCGCAAGACTGCTCACCTGAATATGGCTGCCGAATCCGGCTACCTTGTCGCGAATGGTATGCTTGAATCCCAGCACCACGCTGACGGTAATAATCATTACCGCAAGTCCTATGGCCACTCCTATGGTGGCTATGTGCATGGCAGGTTTGCTGACCTCCTGTCGGCCAGTTCCTGTCTGGTAGATGCGTCGTGCTAAGAATAGGGGCAGGCTCATTATAGTGTGCGTCCAGGATAGGCCTCCAGTGCTTTCCCTAATACTACGAGTGCGCGCTCCAAGTCTTCTTTTTTCAGGACGTAGGCAATACGCACTTGGTTGATACCTGCTCCGGGGGTGGTGTAGAAGCCTGCTGCAGGAGCCATCATGACCGTTTCGCCTTCGTATTCAAATTCCGAGAGGCACCAGCGGCAGAACTTCTCTGCGTCGTCAACGGGCAGTTTTGCCACGGTGTAGAAGGCTCCCATGGGGATGGGCGAATAGACTCCTGGTATGCGGTTCAGTCCGTCAATCAAGCATTTACGGCGTTCTACATATTCGTCATAGACATCGCGCAGATACTCTTCCGGCGTGTCCAACGATGCCTCGGCGACGATTTGTCCGATGAGGGGAGGCGAGAGTCGTGCCTGACAGAACTTCATGACCGCCTTTCTCACCTCGGCATTCTTGGTGATGAGTGCTCCGATGCGGATGCCGCATTCAGAGTAGCGTTTCGATACCGAGTCGATGAGGATGACGTTCTGTTCGATGCCTTCCAGGTGGCATGCCGAGATATAGGGTGAGCCGGTATAGATATATTCGCGATACACCTCGTCAGAGAAGAGGTAGAGGTCGTATTTCTTCACCAGGTCACGAATCTGGTTCATCTCCCTTCTGGTGTAGAGGTATCCTGTCGGGTTGTTAGGGTTACAGATCATGATAGCCCTGGTGCGGTCGTTGATGAGTTCCTCAAACTTCTCCACCTTCGGCAGGGAGAAGCCCTCCTCGATGGTGGTGGCGATGGTTCTGATCTTGGCACCTGCCGAGATGGCGAATGCCATATAGTTGGCGTAAGCCGGTTCGGGAACGATGATTTCGTCGCCCGGGTTCAGACACGACATAAAGGCGAAGAGTACCGCTTCGGAGCCTCCGCTGGTGATGATGATGTCGTCTGCCGTGACGTTGATATTGTATTTCGCGTAGTATCCTACGAGTTTCTCGCGATACCCCAGATATCCCTGTGAAGGAGAATATTCCAGGATGCTGCGGTCAATTTTCTTGAGTGCGTCGAGAGCGACCTGCGGTGTTGGCAGGTCAGGCTGTCCGATGTTGAGGTGATACACCTTTGTCCCGCGCTTCTTGGCGGCGGCTGCCAGCGGAGCAAGTTTCCTGATTGGCGACTCAGGCATTTCCAGTCCGCGTACTGAAATCTCTGGCATCTTGTTATCTCGTGATTAACGGTTTTCGGAATTTTGCGTGCAAAGTTACAAAATAATTGATAATTGACCATTCTTTTTTCAGAAAAAGTGCGGTATTGCGACGAAAAATGATAAATATTCCTTATTTGTTTCGTGTTTTCGGTTTTTATGTGTACTTTTGTGCTCCGAAAGCGGACTTTCCGCACTTTTGGAATAGTAAGAACCGTTAAAAGCAATTATTATATCAAGTGAACTACGAAGAGTTGCTGGCATCGAAGAGTGATGGTCGCATGAACAAGACGCGGCTGCCCCTTGGCGAATACTATCGGCATCAGGTCGATGGCAAGTGGTGCGGTCATGTCGATATCCGTCAGGAGCTGAACGAGAGCGTGGTGTTCTCGGAAGCCTTGAAGAAGGAGTGTGAGCGCAACCGCACGCTGAACAATCGTCACCAGCTGCATTTCGAGGCTGAGGAGCGCGACGGCGACGTGGTAGGGTTGAAGATAGAGCCCGGCTACTACCTGTCGGTTCGCCAGCTGCTGACCGACGAGCCCTCCCTTGTTGCGGAGCGCGGTTTCATGGACTCCTTGGTGGACGGGCTGGTGGACATTTCCTCCTATCTCCATTCGCAGGGCATCTGGCATGTCTGCTATTCCCCTTCCAGCGTGTTGGTGCGCAAGGGCGACAACCACGTGATGCTGCTTTCCCACGGTTCCTTCTACCTTTCCGTCAGCAATCAGGAAGAGCTCTATGGCGACGATGCTTGCTATGTGGCTCCTGAGGTGCTGCGCCACGGTACCGTTGACGAGCGTTGCGACGTTTATTCCATCGGTCGTTTCCTGGAACAGATTTTTGGCTCTTCCAGCATTCCCTTGGAGTTCCGGCAGGTATTGAAGCGAGCCACGAGTGAGACTCCTGAAGACCGTTATCCTACCGTTCAGGCCCTTCGCTCCGCCGTACTGAAGCGCCGCAATGGCGTCAAGTCGCTTTTGGCGTTGGCCGCTTCGCTGGTGGTAGCGCTGATATGCCTGGGATTCTATTTCGACATGGTGCCCGAGTCTGAGCCCGTCGAGTTTGTCAAGCCTGTTCCTCGTCAGCCTTACGACGACCTGCTGGAAGAGGGCTATGGCGGCGATGTAGATTTTACCGATAGCGACAGTCTTACCGAGGAAGACCGCCAGACCATCCGCGAATATCAGGCCAAGGCCGAGGCTATTTTCCGCAAGAAATACGAGCAGGAAGCCGACCGCATCTTGAACAAGATATACAATCGCGATAACATGAGCAATAGCGAGAAGATTTTCCTTTCGAAGAGCCGTTCCGTGAGTGAAGAGCTGGCGAAGCGTCAGCAGGAGCTGGGCGACGAGGCCGGCATTTCCGGCGAGAAAGCCAGCAGGATTGCAGCCGAGATTAACGAGCGCTTGAGCAATCAGAAACGCGACGCTTTGGGTGGAACAAATGTTTATGGCATACAAAAGTAAGTATTTATAATCCAGAATTTTACATAAAACTATTCAATTAAAAGATATGAGATCAAGAACAGCCATTTGGTTTGAGTGCAAGATTGCCTACGAGAAAGTGATGGAAGACGGCTTGCAGAAGAAAGTGAGTGAGAACTATGTCGTCGATGCCTTGAGTTTTACGGAGGCTGAGAAGCGCATCATGGAAGAGATGTCCAGCTACATCAGCGGCGAGTTTACGGTGAAGGACATCAAGATAGCTCCTTACGGCGAGATTTTCTTCAGCGACGAAGAGATGGCCGACCGCTGGTACAAGTGCAAGCTGCAGTTCATCACCATCGACGAGAAGAGCGAGAAGGAGAAGCGCAGCAACGTGAACTACCTGGTGCAGGCTGGCACGCTGAATGCTGCCGTTCGCAACATCGACGAGGTGATGGGTGGCACGATGATAGACTATGTCATCGCCTCTGTTGCTGAGACCACGCTGATGGATGTCTTCGAGTATGGCAAGACCAGCAAGGACGACCAGCCTGAGGTGGAAGCATAATCCTCGTGTTAGGCTTCGTCAGGGAAGCAATGGAACCGTTTAAACCAAGAAATCATGTACGACGTAAAGGGAAATCTTCACAAGGTGCTTGCCGACTTGCCTGCCGGCGTCCGACTGGTAGCTATCAGCAAGTACCATCCTAACGAATACATCATGGCCGCTTACGAAGAGGGACAGCGCCTCTTCGGGGAGAGCCACGAGCAGGAGCTGCGCCAGAAGCACGAGACGTTGCCGAAGGACATCGAGTGGCACTTCATCGGTCATCTGCAGACCAACAAGGTGAAGTACATTGTGCCTTATGTGGCTATGATCGAGGCTGTCGATTCGCTGAAGCTGCTCCGCGAGATTGACAAGCAGGCCGCTAAGTGCGGTCGCGTGATTGATGTGTTGCTGGAGCTGCATATTGCCGAGGAAGAGACGAAGTACGGCTTGACGCCCGATGCCTGTCGCCAGCTGCTGGCTGATGGCGAGTGGCGCCAGTTGCAGCATGTCCGCATTTGCGGTCTGATGATGATGGCCTCTTATGTCGATGACGAGGAGCAGATTCGCGGCGAGTTCCGCACGGCGAGGTTGCTCTTTGACGAAATCAAAGCGCACTATTTTGCTGACGCTCCCTGGTTCTGTGAGCGGTCGTGGGGCATGAGCCACGACTATGCGCTGGCCGTCGGGGAGGGGAGTACCATGGTGCGCGTGGGAACGACCATCTTCGGGCCTCGCGTCTATTGAAACCCGCCTTTTGTGCGTTTTTTCGTGCTAAAATTTGGTAGTTTTTATTTTTCTTTCTACCTTTGCAGCCAAATATTAACGACCTAAACAACTGACTGTTGAATAACTTCTAACTAATGAAATATCTCTGTTCAAGAATATGTTTTATTCTTTGCCTTCTGGGAATGTATGCTTCCGAAGTGCAAGGGCAAGACGAGCAACGCATCTTTATTTCCTATGATGCTTCTAACGGCCTCGCCGACAACAGCGCGCAGATTCTGCTGAGCACCAAGGCGGGTCGCATCATGGCTTCCACGCTGGGTCACATCAACTTCTTCGACGGTTCCGGGTTCATCCATATTGACCCTCAAGCCAGCGATACCCATCCGCTTCCGGGCTATGACGGTCGCTACTGCATGGCTTTCGACCGCCACGGTCGGTTGTGGTTGAAGCACGACCGCATGATGTCGTGCCTGAACTTGACGACGGAGCGTTTTGTGAACGATATTCCTGCCGCCTTGAGCGACTTGGGCGTGAAGGGTTCCATCGACGACTTCTATGGCGAGGGTGAGGACGAGATTTGGTTTCGCCAGGGTCGCCAGCTTTTTGCTCCTTCCTGTGGCAGGACTTTTCCGCTTCACGATGCTTCCGACCTTCAGGATGTCAGCCTCTATGGCGACAGCCTGCTGCTGATGTTCCATGCTGACGGTTCGGTGGTGGTGAACGATTACCATACTGGTAAGATGATTCGTCAGGACCATGCCTTTCGCGTCGAGGAGCGCCAGCGTTACAGCCTTTCTTCAGAGGTTTGTCTGGTGGGCGACGACTACTATCAGATTCGCAATGGCAACGAAGGTTCCGTGCTGTTGAGCTACGACGTTACCAATCACCGGTGGCAGCGGCTCATGGAGCAGCCTTTCCACCTGACGGCACTCTGTTCGCGTGACTATAAGCTGTATATTGGCAGCCAGCAGGGCTATCTGGTCTATGACATGCTGACGGGCGCCGTGCAGCACATTGAGACGCTGCAGCTTTCGAAGGGTCGCACGCAGAGTCCGAGGATTTTGGATTTGACTTTCGACCGCCAGGGTGGCATGTGGATCGGTACCGAGCGTCGCGGACTGCTCTATAGCAAGGCCTTTGCCGCTCCTTTCCGCCAGTATGCCGTGAATAGTCCTGAGGGTGAGCACTACCAGCGTTTGCTGGACCATCGGCTGCCTGCCGCCAAGCAACAGCTTCACCGCTATACCACCTTTGTGTTTACCGACAGTCGCGGTTGGCGCTGGACGGGTACTTTTTCTGGCTTGAAGCTGCAGAAGCCCGACAATAGTGAGGTAACGCTGACGACGGACAACGGTCTTCCCAACAACGTGATACATTGCATCGTCGAGGACCACGGCCACGATATATGGGTGGGCACCAGCTACGGCATTGCCCATTTGTTCATCCGCGACGATGGTGTCTATCACATTGAGCCCTATATCAACCAGGACAACGTTCCCAACGAGATGTTCCTCAACAACCGTGCCTTGGTGATGGAGGACAATACCGTCATCATGCAGGGTATCGACCATTTTGTGGTCTTCAACCCCAACCATTTCCATGCCCGCCAGTTTGGCGAGTTCGACATGGTTCCCAAGCTGGTGAGCCTGTCGGTCAACGGTAACAACATTACTGCCGGAGCGAAGGTGGATGGTGAGGTCATTACCGACCTTGCCGTGAGCCACACCTGGCACTTCAACGTCAACTACAACCAGAACACGCTGTTGCTGCACTTTACGGGACTGAACTATCTGCGTCCCATCCAGACCTACTATCGTGTCCGCGTGCAGGGAGTGGCCGGTTTTGACGACTGGCGCATCCTGTCCTTTGCCCGTAGCGACGGCATGGTCGATAAGTTCGGACAGCTACGTTTGCCGCTGATAGGTCTTGAGCCTGGCGACTACAAGGTTGAGGTGCAAGCCTCCATGTGGCCTGAGACGTGGCCCGTGGCACCCTATGTCTGGGAGATTCACGTAGCCCAGCCTTGGTGGCGCACGACGGCGGTCGTTCTTATTTTAGGCGTGCTGCTAGTGGTGTTGCTGGTGTTCAATTTCCTGTATTACAACCGCAACGTCCACAAGCGTTTGGAGAATCAGAACGAGGAGTACGACATTCTGCGTAACCTCAGGAGCATCGCTGCGCGTTGTGTGAGTTTGGAGAACGAGGTGCTGCATGCCAATTCCGTTCGTGAGCTGGGAGGTAATGTCAGCGAGGAGGAGCAGGATCGTTTCGACCGTGCCATGCTGTATATCATTCCTTATATCCAGCGTTCCGGCGGTCAGCCGCTACAGCTCGAGCAGGTCATTGCTTCCGCAGGTCTGGAGCCTGTAGAGTTCTATGCCATGCTGTCGTCGCAAGTAGAGAAGAGTCCTGTCCATCTGCTGTTGCCGTTGCGCTTGCAGAAGGCTGCGCAAATGCTGCAGTTGTCCGACTCGTCGGTGGATGATATTGCGCACCATTGTGCTTTCGAGACGACCGGTTTCTTCATCGAGGCGTTCACCAAGTTCTACCACTTGTCGCCTGCCGACTACCGCAATGCAATGGCGCGGTAGCCTACCAGTTGCCACGTGCGCTCGCCCGTACCTTTATAATATACCAGCGCCTGGTAGTTGTTTTCCGTTTGGAAGAAGCTGCCCTCCGATGGCGGCACGCTTCCGTCGCGGCGGACGAACTGGTAGGAGTAGTATCCTTGTTTCTGCATGATGGCGGTGAAGTAGAGCTGCTGGCTCTCGTCGTAGGCCAGGCGGTAGCTCTCGCGGTTGGCGTCGTTGGTCCATTGGGCGTCCAGGTAGATGTCGCCCTGATAGGGAGCCTGCAGCGTGTAGTTCACCCACACATAGTCGCAGGTGGTGTCCGTCTCGCGGTAGTCGCTGTTGCGGATGCAGAAGGCTCCCATGGCCGACTGGTCCGTGAGGTAGTTCTTGCGCACCGTGGCGGTGAAGGGGTAGGCCTGGTAGTATTCGCCGTCCCACACGATGCGGTCCAGTCCCATGGTGGCGTGGCTGACGTCCAAGACCTCGAACTTGTGATACACATTGCCGGCGTCGAAGATGAGCTGGCGGTTGTGCGTCCATGTCAGCGTGCGGTCGTTGATGAAGTTGGGCGTCACGTCGTGGCGGGCATTGTCCTCGCGCCAGTTCTGCATGACCACCGTGCGCAGCTGCTCGTCGATACGATCTACGCGCAGGTCGTTGAAGTTCAGCGTCATGTCTATCTGCTGGTGGCTGTCGTTATGGTCAATGTCGGTATTGGTGGTAGCCTTCAGTCCTATGTCCATCAGGGGGTTCAGCACGAAGAACTCCACCTCGAGCACCTTCTCGTTGTCCTCGTCCTCGTCGATGACCGTCAGCCGGTAGTTGCCGCCCAGCTTCAGGCGGCACTTGTCGTTGGGAATACAGAGGTGGTAGTGGGTGTAGAGCACTGTGGTGTTGACGCTGTTGTCGTAGTCCTCTATCTGGTTGTCGTTGAAGCCCTCCAGCCAGTCGCTCTCGAAAATCTGCTCCGATACCGTCCAGTCGGCCTCGCAATGGTCGAGGTGGTAGGTCAGCCGGTGGAAGTTGTGCGACAGTTCGTCGAAGTCGATGTGCAGCCGGTCCATGGAACCCAGCAGCATGACGGGGCGGTTCATCCAGTCGCCGTTGACGGTGCTGGTCAGCGACTTGAAACGCTCGGAGTAGATGCGGTTTCCCGCCATCGCCATCGTGGCGCAGAGCCACAGGAAGAGTGAAAAAAATGTCTTCATGCCTGCAAAATTACTAATTTTTTTGTACTTTTGCACTCGTTATGCGAAAATTAACGTTCTTTCTCCTTCTCGTCCTCGTGATGGCTGCCGCCGTTTCCTGTGGTGGTGGCAAGAAAGATGCCGCCTACTACCAGGCGCAGATTGACAGCATCCGCCGTGCCGAGCAGGTGAAGCTGATGAAGCACGACGCCGGGGTCTATGACGACCCTGTGGGCCACTTCTTCGACACGTTGCAGCTCTGTCCGCTACCCATCGAGAGTGCCGGCGCCGACATTGGGCGCATCGGCCACTTCTCTCATGTGCCGCCTGCCGTAGCGTCGCTGCTGGGCTTTCCCGTCGATACGCCGCTGCGCATCGCCTCGCTGCCGCGCCATGGTAAGTGTAGCGTCATCTTGCTGGCACAGGGGCCCGACAGCATTGCGCCGGTGCTCACCATGGTCACCCTCGGAGCGCAGTACAAGCCCGTCGATGAGCTGACACTCTACGAGCAGGTGAGGGCAGAACGTGGCGAGGAGGATGGATGCAACTATCAGGAATACTACATCACCAGCGGCTATTCGGTCGTCGTCATGACTTTCTTCCAGCCCAGGGGCGACGGCAAGGCCCAGCTGCTGAGTGTGCGCCGCTATGTGCTCGACGAGGAGGGCTATTTCCGCGAAGAAATACTGGAGTTGTGAAGAAATGAAAGAATATATTTGTTTTTTCGCTCACTTATTCGTACCTTTGCAGCTGATTTAAACTTAAACATATATTGTAGATATGATTCAGATTACTTTTCCGGACGGATCTGCTCGCTCGTATGAGCAGGGCGTAACCGGACTTCAGATTGCCGAGAGCATTTCTCCTGCTCTGGCACGCAGCGTGGTAAGCTGTGGCGTGAATGGAGAAACCGTTGAGTTGAACCGCCCCATCATGGAAGATGCCACCATCGCCCTCTACAAGTTCGAGGACGAGGAGGGCAAGCACACCTTCTGGCACACCTCGGCACACTTGCTGGCAGAGGCGCTGCAGGAGCTGTACCCCGGCATCCAGTTCGGTTTCGGACCCGCCGTCGAGAACGGATTCTTCTATGACGTGCTGCTGCCCAATGGCGAGAGCATCAAGGAGAGCGACTTCCCAACAATTGAGGCTAAGATGAAAGAGCTGGCTTCGAAGAAGGAGCCCGTTGTGCGCCGCGAGGTCGCCAAGGCCGACGCCCTGAAGGCGTTTGCCGCCGACGGTCAGACCTACAAGTGCGAGCACATCGAGCAGGACCTCGAAGACGGCACCATCACCACCTATACACAGGGCAACTTCACCGACCTGTGCCGTGGCCCGCACCTCATGGACACGGGCGAAATCAAGGCCATCAAGCTGACCAGCGTTGCCGGTGCCTTCTGGCGTGGCGATGCCAGCCGCGAGCAGATGCAGCGACTCTACGGCATCTCGTTCCCCAAGAAGAAGATGCTCGACGACTACCTCGTCATGCTCGAGGAAGCCAAGAAGCGCGACCACCGCAAGATTGGCAAGGAGATGGAGCTCTTCATGTTCTCCGACAAGGTAGGCAAGGGACTGCCCATCTGGCTGCCCAAGGGTACCGACCTGCGCCTGCGCCTGCAGGACCACCTGCGCAAGGTGCAGAAGCGTTTCGGCTACCAGGAGGTCATCACCCCGCACATCGGCTCGAAGAACCTCTACGTCACCAGCGGACACTATGCCCACTACGGCAAGGACTCCTTCCAGCCCATCCACACTCCCGAGGAGGACGAGGAGTACATGCTGAAACCCATGAACTGCCCGCACCACTGCGAAATCTTCGCCTGGAAGCCCCGCAGCTATCGTGACCTGCCCCTGCGCATCGCCGAGTTCGGTACCGTCTATCGCTACGAACAGTCCGGCGAGCTGCACGGACTGACCCGCGTGCGCTCGTTCACGCAGGACGACGCCCACCTCTTCTGCCGTCCCGACCAGGTGAAGCAGGAGTTCCTCAACGTCATGGACATCATCAACGTCGTGCTCAAGGCCTTCGGCTTCGAGTTCGAGGCACAGATTTCACTCCGCGACCCCAACGACCACGAGAAATATGTCGGTACCGACGAGGACTGGGCTTTGGCAGAGCGCGCCATCCAGGAGGCCTGCCAGGAGAAGGGACTGCCCGCCAAGGTAGAATACGGCGAGGCTGCCTTCTACGGTCCTAAGCTCGACTTCATGATCAAGGACGCCATCGGCCGCCGCTGGCAGCTGGGTACCATTCAGGTCGATTACAACCTGCCCAAGCGCTTCCAGCTGGAATATACCGACGAGGACAACCAGAAGAAGACTCCCGTCATGATTCACCGTGCCCCCTTCGGCTCGCTCGAGCGCTTCACCGCCGTGCTCATCGAGCACACCAGCGGCCACTTCCCCCTGTGGCTCACCCCCGAGCAGGTAGCCATCCTGCCGCTGTCCGAGAAGTACAACGACTACGCCCGCGAGGTAGCCAAGAAGTTCGAGCTGGGTGGCGTGCGTCCCACCATCGACCTGCGCAACGAGAAACTCGGTCGCAAGATTCGCGACAACGAGCTGAAGCGCATCCCCTACATGGTCATCGTCGGCGAGAAAGAGGCTGCCGACGGCACCGTCGCCGTGCGTCCTCAGGGCGGTGGCGAGCAGACCGTCATGTCGATAGCCGACTTCATCAGCCACGTCAATGCCGAGGTAGAGGAAATGACGAAAGACTTCTAACCATCTCCTCCGCCATCATATTCAGCGCCACACAGTCCGCCCGACTGATGTGGCGTTTTTCTGTGTCGTGAGGCCAAGGACTCAGAATCAGCACGCGCCCAGTAGCACAAGCGTCAAACAGGGCGTCGGTAGGCTTATAGTAATCACGGAAACCATTGTCTGCCAGCAACACAAAAGGGCGTTGCTCTTCCAGAAGAACATTCATAACACGCTTCTCGTCGGGCGAAATAAAGGGCGACACCATCACCACACCCTGTCGCGCCTCGAGCACCCGACTGTTCATGTAGTCGCGCAGCGGCTGACAGTCGCCATGCTCGGCAACCTTCACCATCGTGCTGCGCACATGCACCACGTCAAAGTGCTCAGCCTGCAGTAGGGCCACATTGCCCACACCGTCGTAACTGCGCTCGCCAATCTCGATGCCTTTTTGCACGCGGAAGAAACCCGGCATCAGGCGCTTCGTAGCCAGCCGCTGAGGGTTCATCCGCACATAACGCAACATCGCCTGCAGCTGCCCGCGGCGTGACAGCGGACGGAGGAAAGGCCTCTCGGTAAAAACAGGGTCAAGCAGCCAGTACACCTCGTTGCCGAGAGCTTCGCAGAGAGGGTTCTCACGGCTGCCAGCCGCTGCAATAGACGAAAGCCCGCGCTTCTCGTTCGTTGCGCCGCTGCTTTCGTTCGTTGCGCCGCCTGTCAGGCTGGCGTAATTGGCGTAACTATACGCGCGCCCCACCTTTTTCGCCGCCTGCCAAAAGCCCTGCGCCACTTGGCGGATGCTCCGCTTCATGGGCTGTCGCACATACCAGATCACGTGCAGGTGGTCGGGCATGAGGCAGTACTGCAAGATTTGAATTTCGGGGTGAAAGACGGGCACCGACCGCTGGCATTCCAGCAGCAGCCTGCCGAGCTCAGTCCGTTCCACAACGGCCTTGGTAGGGTCGCCGTCCGGAATGTTCAGGCTGCCCAGCAGCGGTTGCCGCGACGGAATGGTCAGCGTGACGTGATAGATGCCGACGCCCCTCCACGATGTGCCTTCTTCCTGCCATTGCCATTGTTTCTGCTCCATACAGTTAGCAAAGGTAGTTACTTTTCCCGACACTTCCAAACGTTGAGGCGAAAATTCCCCGCGATTTCTTTGGAAGTTGTGAGGATTTTTTTGTAATTTTGTGTCCGCTTTTTAGGTTTGCTAACACAATTTTTTTTTTATTATGACAAAATCAGACTACGAACAAGAGGGCGAAATGTCGCCACAAGAGATGAAAGCCTATGCAGGGCAACAGGCAAAGTTTTTTAACTTTATTCTGCAGGTGATGGCCGAGAACGA
>JAEEGH010000768.1_pt1 | contig 100406 bp, 90 predicted proteins | sample 9134181 | NCBI WGS metagenome assembly JAEEGH01 (sample SAMN16246544, study PRJNA631951) | gut metagenome | biome: gut microbiome; feature: rumen; material: DP-attached | host: Bos | place: Iran: Karaj | collected 2018-10
ATTCAACACACGTCAGCGGATTTTTGCCGTTGGTGACATACCGCTTACTCTTACCCACCTTTTTCACGTCTTTCTGGCTGGGCTCTCCCTGAGCCTGTGGGTCCACCTCTATCGAACCGTCGTCATAGATTCGGGTATTCGACTTAAAAGACTTCTGCAACTTCCTACGTGGAGAAGAGGTGCCTTGCACCTCATTCTCCCTTTTTAACTCTTCCATTAATTCTAAATACTCTAATGTCATTAATAATGTTAATCTGGTACTCTGTCTAAAACAATACTCTGTCTTATTTCAAAGCGATTTTGTCAACGTAGATCGTGGTAGCCTGCATGGATGCCCCTGTCTGTTGGGAATTCCACTCACGAACCACCATGGTACACTGTACCCGATACTTACGCTGAATGTCAAACTTCGGGCAGTTAACGGCTCTCTCCCCTGTTATTTCTCCGAGGAAAGTGTCAATGCCATCCGATAACTTCAGGGTTACAGAGTTAATCACCTTCTGTTCCCCCGTTTTCTTGTCGGTGTACTGACGAGAAATCAGTTCCGACTGATTCAAAACTCTTACTGTTGCTTCCATAATTTAAAAACAGTTTGAAATTAAATCTTTCCATTTCCTTTATTCTTTATCCTTATTCTTTTTAGTGTCCATCTTATAATAGGTCCTCACACCTTTGTCGCAGAACTTGATATAGTCCAGCAGCTTCCTGTAAACATCAGCCCTGAGAGCCTCGGCAAAGGCTTCATAGTTAAAAATCTCCACCTTCATCCGCTTGGCCTTCATCACCAGAAGAAATGCATCAGAAAGTAAGTCGATCAACTCATCGGGGCGAGGCATGGTGAATCTCATCCATTGATTTAACCACGAGGCAATGGAATCTACCATTGTCTCATAATTCAACTCCGGATAGAGGCCAATCTTCTTTTTCTTAGCAGCCTGTTCTACGATAATCTCTGTGAAAACCCATGAATTAAAAATGTCATCTCTGAATCTCATAATATTACTTCTTTAAAATGAATAATAAATAATCTTTTGTCTCTGAAAGCAACTCGATGCCAATGTGGAAATACTCCTTTTGGGGATCAAGTTCCAACAACTCAATCAGGTGGCTGGCCAGATCGGCATTGTTGAACTGAAGACTGCTACTGCCTGGCTTGAATTTCACCTCGATGCCTTTTTGGCGGTTGAACATCAGAACCACATCGGTAGATTGTCGGCTCCGAGTCAGCAGCATGTGAGTCGAAAGCTTCTTAGCTATCATTTTCGAATGCTCCATGTTCAATGTTAGGTGATTACCTTTCAAAGTCAGCGAACATGTGTTCTTGGGGAGTCCGAAGTTGTTGGTTCTTGACTGGATTTCAATCACCTCCAGATCCAGACAATCCAGCTGAACAGCCTCACGATCGGCAGATTTCTTCAGTCCGAGTTTCTCATTCCACTCTTTGTTAACTTCCAACCAGAATTCTTTTCCGAAATAAGTGTTGGGGTAACTGAAGGCCTGAGTAACCACATTCTCAGCTCGGGTAGTCTCCAAATATTCTCTCAGCGAATCAGGGTTGAACATCAAGTGGTAAGTCTTGTAATAATCAGCAAAAACCTTATCGAGTTTCTTATCGCTGAGAAATTTCTTAAATGAATTTATTTCTGAAAGTTTCATCTTTACCTTTTTAATTTTTAATGTCGCCTCCTTAAGCGACTTTTTAAGTTATACATTTAATAATTATTTAGCCGGCTGCAAGTGAAGTGCAAGGCGAATGCAGAGCCGAGCTCGCTCGAGCTATGCTGAGCCGCAGCCTTCACTCGCCGATGCAAATCTTGTTTGCGTCGGCAAAGGTAGACATAAAAAAAAGCGCCGGCAAGGTTTGCCAGCGCAGTTGCCACTTTAGTTGCCAAAGTTGCCATTTTGAACAACAAAAGTTGCCAAAGTTGCCATTTTCAATTTTCGAGTATTTCCATGATTCTTTCCCCTAACTTGATTTCTCTGTTATTAGCACCCTTTTCTTTCCATCTACCCAATGGCCAGGTTATAGCACCGCGTCGTGCCGGATCTCCCACTGAGAATTTATTGCATTTCTTGGGGAACGGCTTTTTCCAAGGCCAACCCTTTACATCCTCCACAAACTGATCTATACCTCCCGTATATCCCTTCTGACGGAATATCTGATAGGCAATTCCCCACGAAGCATCACCCCACCAAAGACCTTCTTCAAGTGTCTTCTCGCAGGCCTCACACATCTTTGATGCCGTAGGACATAAAACGACCTCTTCATCATCTTCCAAGTCTTCTTCAGGAATTGCAGCCTTACCATGACTCATATTACCATAATAGTAATTGTTCTGGGTATGCATAAACTGACTCCCCGAGCCGCTGGTGCAGTTAGCAAATCCCCAATGAGGGATTTCTACATTATTAATATACGCCCACGCGGAGATGAACAACTCGGGATCGTGTACCTCATTTAACTGATTCTCCACCAGCTTTGCACGCCAACCATGTTTGCGGGCCATTTGGTCTAACGATGATTCCACAACCCTTCCTACTTCGAGACACTCCTCTAATCTACCATCTATCTTCTCTATCCATATAAAGTTAGGGAAGAGTCTCGTGTCTATAAATACATGAATATTCGTTAGGGCTGCGGGTTTCGCCACTTTCATCAGATACATGCCATCCTTGGGAGGCTTGGCGTATTTGTGATAGTAATCTGTTTTAGGGTTATGAAGGTATAAGCCGTTTTCTTGGAAGTCCACATCACATATCGTCTGCAGAACTTCCGATCCCGCTAAATACCCTTCGTCTCCCGTAGTCAGCTGCTGATATTCCATGCAGCAGTTGTAGAAAAAGAATTTTTCCATAATTTTTTGGTTTTAAGTTAAGAGACAGCTCAGCCATCTCTACGTTGATAATGATGTTAGCTTTCATTCATCCATTCAAAAGCCTAGCTCCCAAATAGATGGCGGGCGGAACAAGAAATCTTATTGAAAAACGGAGACGAAGTGCACCTTTGATAAACAAAACAGCATCCCAGGAGTTACCAATCCCTATGAAGGTTTCGAAAATCGCCAATGCACACGCCTCCAAACGGGGCATGAGCTTGACGCCTTCGCTTCCTTCATAATTCACATGTGGTAACTTTGGAATGCTTCGAAAGTTTCGGCCCTGCTTATACCAATAAGATATTTACCTTCAAAAGATAAACTTGCTGCAAAGATAAGAAAATTATCTTTTCAACCCAAATTATTCTATAACTTTTTTCCTTTCTGTTGCGTTCACCTCCTTCTTTGTAGGTTCAACATATACTCGATTCTATTACCTTATTATATATATTATATAACCTTCTCCCCAGCCAAAGTTCTCTCAAAAGCATGCCTTTTATGTCCTGCTTCAGCTATCTCGAAGAATATATCATACATCACATTCCTATCTTGTCGCGTACAATTGCGCCTATCCAGCATAGTGAATACAGCTTCAGCCATGATCTCATAGATGTTCTTATCATTCACATCGCATACATCATAGCACTCTTTCATCAGGCGATTACCCGTCTTGATCTCTTCTTTTGTAAATCTGGGCTTATAAGTATATTCTTCCAGATACTTATCGAATGAGGCACCCGGGTCAAAACGTAGCTTCAACCCATTACCCAGATAGTTGGCAAACTGCCTTACATCTTCCATAGTGGTGATATGCTTCACCTTGAATGCTTCGCAATTAAACAAATTGCTTACTCTTATTTGATTTCTTTCCATCATTTAAATCTTCATACATATAGGTAAGCCTAGTATTAGACTTAACCCGTAATACAATCTTTTTGAGCCCTTCCGAACCCTAACGGCTTGCAAAATTACTGCGTATTTCCTTAATTACCAAGCAAAATCCGGACTATTTTTGAACTATTTTTTAAGTGTATTGTTAACGATCATTAAAGTCAAAGTTTTCGTCGATAATATTTGGCGAAACCATATTTTTGCTTTATTTTTGCAACCGAGCATTAATTGTTTGAAGTTTATCCTAAAACCAGCTTTTTCTTTAATGTCAATGTAGACAACATCGGGACCCTCAGCGATGAGCGTCCCGATTTCTTTTACTCATTTTACAACCTCAAATATTGTTAAATTTACACCAAAGTTTTCAGAATTCCAAATAAAAGAATTACCTTTGCACCCATCTTTGAGAAATGTAATAAACAACAACAATCGATTGAATACCATTCGCAGCGATGCGCCGGTATTGTTATCAAAGGAAAATTCTTATTCATAAGATATTTCGACAAGCGGAGGCTCTCAGTGATTGAGACACTCCGCTTTTGCTTGCGATACTAATCTACCATGATAACAGTACCTGTTTCTTTCATTTCTCCTCCGCACTTAGGACATTTGCTCGGAACCTTCTCTGTTTCGATTACTCCCATCATACCCATGGTACGACCTTTCTTGGTGCCAGTTACGGTATAACCACAACCATTGCACTGATACTCTTTCAATGTTCCCATTTTTCTATAACTCCCTCCTGTTTATACCTTTGTTTATTAGTGTTAAGTTTTGGGGAGATCAAAAATAAATATCCAATTTACGACTGATTCTAGCATGTCTAATCATACGATTTTTTATTGCTTCATCAATTGTATTAGCTATTTCTTTAAATTTAAACGTAAAACCGCCATCATTCACATATTGAACAAAAGAATCTCGATATAACATCATCATAACTGCCAGGCCTCTACGTGCGTCCCTTAGTGGAAGTAGACACCAAAGGGGGTCTCGCCTTTGGTCATAATTACATATTTTCTTCGGATCTATTAAACCTTTAAAATCAAATAATACAGGATAATTACAGTGTTGCCATTCTCTGGGGAAATATGCAAGTCCGTGTTCTATAACAAAGATAACTGTATTTGGAATATACCACAAAATACCATATTCTAAGACACATTGGAAATTAGAATAATCAGTTTTACGACGAGTACCATCAGCAACCCAGATCATGTTTTTATAAAACTTTTCTCGCGATAATCTTTCCTCTTCTTTAATGTATGAATGTTGAAACTCAATCACCATTCCACTATTTGTTTTAATGTCTGCTATGTGCTTTTCTCCAGTCTTCTCATCGAATGCAACTACTTCTTGCCACTCTTTAGGGAACAAGTCTTTCCAATTTCTATGCCATTCAGTCTCATTCTCCCACCACTTATCACAGTGAGTACAACTTTTATGAGCCCAATGATTAATCTTTACTGGACCACATTTCGGAATAACAGGCTCCCCACATATCCGGCAAACTCCCTTTAAGCCCTTAGCTGCTTCTGTTTTGTTGTTATCAACTAAAGCATACTTCATACTAACTATGAATTCAATAAAATTTGTCGTTCTTCTTCAGTCAGGCAAGATATAAAAGAGTATGTTGGCGTCCTTCTATATTTTATATAGAATTTCCCCATTCCTACGATATGAGGAATCCTCTTATATTTTAGAAATCCATGATGTCCTTTTTTGAACTAACCATTTCAATGTGTAGATCATGCCTATCCTCATATAAAACGGCATCAAAATCGTAAGTAATATCTTTATCCTTGATATTGTTGACAACATCAGGATCTGGGTCCATTTTTCCTTCGCCCAAGAATATTTTCGTTCCTTTTGCCTTAATAGCTATTTTTTTACCTCGGATTTTCCGGAGACCATTATTCCTTAAAGAAACCAGATCTACCGATTCATTAGGTCTCAAAAAGTTTATGGTGCCTATCTGGAGGAGCTGTCCATCGAACACAGCTGCCACAGCGAGTTGTAAGATAAAATAAGGAGATTTATTCGTAACAATAACTTTATCTTTGAGGTTCATCTTTTTGGAGATCTCTTTATAAATAATATTATCCCCTTTCTCTTGAGCATTGACAATCAAGGGAAAACACAACATTAAAAATAATAATAGTTTCTTCATATCAAAAATGTTTTATTTATACTTCTAATTGCATTGTTATATCGGTTTTTTATCTTACGGATTTTTGAAGTACCTTCTCATATTCTTCCTTGGAACAAGGACATTTAAAAACCCAATATGTTAGATAAGGCATTGTTCCTTGTTCTTTTGGTGCAATTCCAATTTGAACGAGTTGCCAACCTAATGACTCAAAATAAAGTAAAGCAGCCGCGGGTGTTGAAACATGAAATTTTTGTTTGTTTGAACCCCTAAAATAATCTATCTTCAAACCATCATCAATCTTAACCGTAAAATCTTCATTATCCATACTTTCGGTATAGGAAACAATTGCATACTTATAAAACTTCTTTTCGTCGTTATCTTGTGCATTAGCCAGCAATGGCAATAGCAACATGAATAGTAGTAAAAGCTTCTTCATCATAAGATTGTTTTAAGTTCTTAATCTGAATGCAAAGATAATAAATCACTTTTAGAATTCCAAATTATTCGCCGGAAAACTGCATTTTACGACAAGAATTAAGGGTATTCTTTTGGTTTGTCGTGAATTGAGGTGGGAGTCGCAAGGAAGTGAGGAGAAAACGGCGCAGATACTTGGATAGAGACGATAATCATTGTACTTTTGCACCAGATTCATATTGTATTGCTTTAGTTAATTAGTTAGTTTTTTCCATTTTGTTATTCTGGTTTGTTATCGCATAGGGCTCGCTGGGAAGCGGGCCCAATGTGGTATTATTATAGCAATCCTAATATCGTTTCTGGCGATGTATGCATCTTTGTGACTGCACAAATGCCAACACCCATATCTTTAACGCTGGCACCAAGCAGATAGACATCATCATCGATAATTAGAAAGCGGTCGTGATTTTTATGAGGCAACTGAATGAACTTGATCTCGCGATACTGGTCATTATGTTTCTTTAGATCAGTCAGGAATGTCTCAGTATACCGAGTATGGATCGTTGCCTCTACATCCTCACCCCGTTTATCGAATAGCGACAGTACGCGATCATCTACGAAGTTGTCTATCAGCACAATTCGCTGTTGGGCACTCCTTACCAAATCAGAAACATAAGCCCATGCATCCCACACGCATCCCGTTCCGAATATCTGCTCTGGCAACAATTTCGGAGAGCGTTCCTCTATGGTGTTCAGTATTTGCTCTATCTTATTATCCGTTTGCTTCATCCATATCTTGTTCTCCAATTGTTCCTGTTCAACTTTGTCCAAACGTCGGAATATCTGAGCATTGGCTGATATAAAACGACGCATTCCTACAAATGCATCCATAATTCTGATACTGGTGTCAACTGCTTTTTGACTAGTTACAACAGCCGATAGCATCGATATTCCCTGTTCTGTAAAAGCATAGGGAGCCGAAGAAGAGTGTTTTAAACTCTCGAACCGGTCACAATTTGTGACCAGTTCCTTCATTTCCTGTTTTGTTAATTGAAATCTGAACCTTTCAGGGAATCGAGCAATGTTTCTCTTTACCTTTTGGTTTAGAACCTTTGTTTCCACCTTGTAAAGCATCGCTATGTCCCTGTCTATCAGCACTTGTTGACCTCTTACGACAATTATCAACCTTGTGATATCAATATCTTCAGATGAGGTAATTTCTGATGCATCATCTAACTGGTCACAATTTGCGACCAGTTCTAAGTTATCACATTTTGTGATAAGCTCCTCCTTATTCTTATTTTCTTTTTTCTTAGCCATTCATTATCAATTATTTACAGCCATTGCTGGCTGGGGTTTATACTACATCAATGGCTAACGGATTGCTTTTCGCCTACAAAATTACAAATAATCCCTGACTCTACCAAACACTTTGCAAGATAAATTTTGCTATTATGAAAATAACGTTATAATTTAGATTCGTACTATCTGTTGCAGTGACGCAGTGTTGCAGTAGATAATTATACTGTACAATGGCCTGAATTAAACTCTATATTTATATATATATAAATATATATATAAATATAGAAATAATTTAGGGGGGGTGTGAGTAATGGAATTTTTAACTGCAACACTGCATTACCGCAACGCATTTGATAATATTTCCTTACAGAATTATCATTATATAAACAAGTCTGCGCAGAGGGGCTTAGGAAAGTCCGAGTTTGCTCGGAGGAAAGTAGAGGTTTCCTCGGATGAAAGTCTGACTTTGCTCGGAGGAAACTCTGAGGCCGCTTATAGGGCCTAAAAAGGGCAGCTTTAAGGCTGCCCGAGGTGTTGGTAAATAATGTTGACTTCGGATGGAAGATATGTGCGCCGTTTCTGCTTGGCAAACCCTGAAAGTTCGGGATAATCTTCAAGAAGAGACCGAAATTTTAGCCAGGCTGAGCGAGGTTGAATAGCGGGAAAATAGGCTTGCGCTAACTCCATACGCCCCATAGAGGGCTGAGAATTTGAACTAAAAGACTGATTGTTTTTGATCATAATCGTAAATCGTATTTTTCTTGTTTGCGAGTACAAAGATACTAAAAATCGGGGAGATAGCCAAGAGAAAAGCGCAAAAAGTTTGGTATAAGTTCATATAACTTCATATAAGTTTATATAAGTATTATCAGAACGTTTAAGTGCTTGCATAGTTCAAATAAAATGATTAACTTTGCAACGTCAATGAATGAGACATCGGGCCCAAGCCTCGGGAGTTGGCAAACGTGAGAGTTTTACATTAAAAATTAAACATTCAAAAACTAAACTAGATTATGGCAAGTGAAGTAATTGCATTTCCTGTGAATCTGCGCAGGAACCAGAACAAGTACAACGCCGCTTACGGCAAGTACTATGCAGAGGCCGACTCGAAAGAGCCTCTTAACCTGAAGGGTTTCGCCAAGCACATCAGTGAGCATGGCAAGTTGGTAGACTACTCGATGGCAGTCTTGGTGCTGCAGAACATCGTGAGCTGTCTGAAGGAGATGATCACACAGGGTCAGCCTGTGAAGTTGGACGGCTTCGGCACGTTCACTCCCACCATCGAGACGGATGGCCAGAAGGTGGTTGACACCGTTGAGGGATCGCTGAACGTGGGTATCGACAACCTGATTGCGGGTGTGCACCTGCGATTCATCCCGGAGAACAGCAAGGGCGATGAGTTGACCAGCCGCATGCTGAAGAAGGAGTGTACGTTTAAGGCGGCTTACGTGGTGAGCTCGAAGAGCAAGACCATCGATGGCAAGAAGCGTACGTATCAGGAGAAGATTCCGATTAGCTCATTCGCTGTAGCGACAGCGACAGAGGCTAACGCCTCTGGGGATTAAGAGGTGAGAGGTGAGAGGTGAGGGGTTAGAGAAAACCTAGCGAAGCCATTAGAGCACCTACGGTACATTTCTCTAGCTTCTAGCTTCTCCCCTCTCCTCACTAAATTTTTAACCTTTTAAAAATTTGTATTATGTCTAAGAAAGAAACCGCAAAGTTTATCGTGCAGTTGATTGCATCGATCGCTACGGCGATACTCACTGCACTGGGCGCCACATCATGCGTGGGAGCGTAGCGGCCTGAGCCCCGATGTCATTTAAAGAAAAAGCCCTCGGGAAGTGTGATTCCTGAGGGCTTTGTGGTGACAGGGGGCTGAGCCCGATGTCATGTCTTACTTGGCGGGCTGGGCAGGAGCTGCGGGAGCATCCTGAGCGGGAGCCTCAGCAGCAGGAGCGGCAGGCTGAGCTGCATCGTTCTGCTGGCTGGCACCGAAGCCTGGCAAGTTGTTGGGGTTAGTGGCAGGAGCCTGATAGTTCTCCATTACTGAGCTGTTGCTGTCGGCCTGAGGGGCTACATAAGCGCAAGCCACGCTGATAACTACCATAAAGGCTGCGAGGGTCCAAGTGGCCTTCTCGACGAAGTCGGTGGTCTTACGAACACCACCAATCTGGTTGTAGCCTGAGAACTGAGAAGCGAGACCGCCTCCCTTTGACTCCTGGATGAGCACGATGCCAATCATGAGCAGTGCTGCAATCACGATGAGAATTACAAATAATGTGTACATTTTTTTAACTATATTTTTTTATTATTATTTATGATCAGCTTCTCTAAAAAGCGTATTTGGTCTGCAAAGTAAGCATTTTTTTTCGGAAATTGCAAACTTAATCGCTGAATTATTTCAAGTGCCTTCGAATATCTACCTTGTTTTATGTAAATTCGGGCCAAAGTTTCAGTAAAATACTCCTCACCGATCTCATCTTCGGGCTTTTCGGCTGGTTTTTCGACCTGAGGCGTGAGCAACGGACCTTCGTTGAGCACGATACGACCTGTGTCAGAATTTATGAATGAATCGATCAAGTCCTGTCCAGGCATCTGTGGCACCTCGCCGGGCATGCTTTCAGTGCCTGCATCTTCCTCCTCGGACTCCAGCAGATAAGCCACATAATCGACAGCTGCATCGGCTGGCGTGGGCTTGCGCTTGGTCTTGGGAGCATCTTCCTTGGGAATGGAATCGAGGAAGGTGTCGATGAGGGAAATGGTTCGGGAGTTTGCTCCTGTGGAGCTAGCTCCAGAGGTGAGAGGTGACTGTTCTCTGCGGAGCTGAGAGGCAGAGCCGAGCGGAGAGGCAGCTGCCTTGGGAGCTGGCTTCTGGGTGGGCTTGCGGAGCTGGTAATGGGCGCCCTCGATCAGGGAGAACAGCACGCGACGATCGGTGATATAGATGGCTGCACGGCGCAGTTCCTCATCGAAAGAGGGATCGTGAAGCAGGAAGAGATTCTGGAGCATGAGCAGACGGGCCGTCTGGAAATAGGGATACAGCGCGAGCATGGACCGCAACTCATAGAGTGTATCGCGGTCAAGGCGTTCGGGGTGCTTAATCAGCTCTGTAATCCTCTCCATTTCAATCTTCAATCTTACCAGTTTGCCACAGTGGCGTTGAATATCTGTTCTACGATGTCCTTAATCATCTTGTTTACAAGCTCATCCTGCACGGAGTTGAGCGAGAGCGTTGACTCATAACTCTGCTGGGCCGTGAACTGCTGCTCAAAGTCCTCAGCATGGTTGGTATTGTTAGTAAAGCGCACGTTGACGGTGATAGAAAGCTCGGTCATGGCTGAATAGCCTTCGGAGCTTACGGCCTTGTTGCGCTGTTCATAGCGCGTGATTTCGCCCTCAATCTTCAGGTCGCCATTGCGCTTCACCTGTTCCAGTTTGGTATGGGTAGTGAACTCATCCTTCAGCGCATTGTTGAACATCGATCCCATGGGTGCCCACACATAGCTGGCGCGGATGGGGAACTCGGCTATCTGGATGGTCTTGGTCTTTGTATAGTCGATGCTTGAACCGTTGAACTTATAGCTCACGGAGCAGGCCATGATGATCGTGGCTAACGCCGCGAGCATCGTGCACTTGAGGAGTTTATTGATCGAGTCCATATTGTTTCAGTCTGCGATAGAGGGTGCGATCGCTGATGCCGAGCTCCTGGGCGGCCTTGCGGCGATTGCCGTGATTGCGCTCAAGGGCTTTCTCGAGCATCTGCTTGCTCACATCGTTGAGGTTTAAGTTTTCGGGTTCGCGCTCTGGCTCCACATACTCCTCGGCGATGGCGTCCTCGACAGAAGCCAGGGGTGAGGGGTGAGAGGTGAGAGGTGAGAGGGCTGACGGCGTAAGTGGAGCCGGCAGGGGATCGATGGTGGCGGGCTTGGCGGCCTGCACATCGTCGAGCTGCTTCTTGAGCAGGCCCATCTCACGACGCATATCGTTCACATTGCCTCGGAGCTCGAAGAGTATCTTATAGAGTATCTCGCGCTCGTTCTCGAACGAGTGGTCGCCACCCTCGCGATGGATGGTGGCCAACTGCGTGGTCTCCTGATCCTGCGGAATAAACTGGCTGAGCGTGGCAGCCGTGATGGTGCGCTCGGGCGAGAGAATGGATATCTGCTCGGTGATGTTCTTCAACTGGCGCACATTGCCTGGCCACTTATACTTGAGCAGCAGCTGCTTGGCGCCCTCATCGAGCACGATGCGGTCCATCTTGTACTTCTCGGCCATCTGCATGGCAAACAGGCGGAAGAGCAGGATAATATCATCGCCACGATCGCGCAAAGGCGGCATCTGGATGGGGATGGAGTTGAGACGATAGTAGAGATCCTCACGGAAGCGGCCCTCGCTGATGGCCTGACGGATGTTGAGGTTGGTGGCAGCCACGATGCGTACATCGGTCTTGCGCACCTCGGTGGCACCCACGGGGATATACTCACCCGTTTCGAGCACACGCAGCAGTCGGGCTTGAGTGGCCAGAGGCAACTCGCCCACCTCGTCGAGGAACAGCGTACCCTTATTGGCCACGCCGAAATAGCCCGGCGAATCATTGATGGCGCCTGTAAACGAACCTTTTACATGACCGAAAAGCTCTGAGTCGATAGTACCCTCAGGGATGGAGCCGCAGTTGATGGCGAAATACTTTTCGCGACGGCGGGGCGAATTATCATGAATCACTCGGGGGATAATCTCCTTACCCACTCCACTCTCGCCCACGATGAGCACACTCAGATCGGTCGGCGCCACTTGCAAAGCTACGTCGAGCACATGGTTCAATGCATCGCAATTACCCACGATGTTGTACCGCTGTTTGATGGTTTGAAGTTCAGAAGTCTTCATTGAGCTGACAAAATTACATATTTTTTCTGAAACACTCTGCAATTTTGGCAGAAATTTAACGGAAAATCACTTTTCGAGGGCTTTTTCGCGCTTATCGAACTTAATAAGCGCCAATCCGATGGCTGTCCAGATGAGTTCGCGCACTCGCACCAAGAGGGCTACGAAGATGCCTGCCTGGGCCGTCATGCTGAGTCCTTCGGTGGACATGAGGAAGCCTCCCTCGCGACCACCCAACTGCAACGGCATGAAGAAGAGGATGTTGGCAAAAAGCGTGGTGAAGGCGTAGATGAGCACGCACTGGGGAATGGTGACCTCAGGCATGATGACCAGCAGAATGAAGTAGATCTCGAACGTAGAGAAGAACCTGCACAGGAACTCGAGAATAACAGCAGCCGTAAAGGTACGGGGATTCTGATTATGCAGGGCTGCGATCTGGGCATCGACCTCGGCGAGTTTCTCCTTATTGCGCTCTACGAAGGGTTGCGCCCAGCGTTTCACCATGGGGAAATGGCTCAGGATGTTCATGCCCGTAACGGCGATGCCCTTGCGATAGCCTCGCTGGAAGAACCAGATGGCCAGCAGGGCCACAGCAGCAATGATGGGCAGCAGGATATACGTAAGCGGCGTCATCTTCTGCGTGAGGATGTAAAGGGGCACGGAGAGCAGCCAGAACCAGAAGTGGCTGTAGATGTGGGTCATCACAAAAAGGATGACCGAAGAGGAGGCGCGCTTGGTACCGATCTTAGGCGAGAGCGACATGATGCGATAAGGCTCGCCACCCATAAGTCCGCCTGGTGTGGCATAATTGAGCGCAAAGGCCGAAACGGTAATCTTATAGAGCCACATGAATCCCACCTTACACCTACGGCACACGCCCTGATCATTGCCGATGGTATTGATGATGAGATACCACGAAGCGGTATTGAAAAAATAGAGGAAGAACCAGAGCATGACGGCATTGAAGAACCAATAGCCTGCATGCTGAATGCCTGCCCAGACCTCGCGGAAATCGAGCTGGGATGCCATCACAATCAGTACTAACAGACCGAAAATGAAAAAGGCGTTCTGGTATTTCTTCTTCATTCTTCTTTCTTCTGGGGCTCGCGATCCTTGGCCTTGGGAATGGCAAAGCGCACTTTCTCGCCATCCTCGCGCTTCTCGTGGTAGAGCTTGGGCAGCGGATGGGCCAGCGGCTCATCGTAGTTGATGCGATTGCGATACATATCGACAGCCGTATAAACGGCATGACGCAGCGACTGTTCGCTGGCGATACCCTCGCCTGCGATATCGAAGGCGGGACCATGATCGGGGGTGGTGCAGACGGCTGTGATACCAGCCTTGAGCTTCACACCATACTCCTGAGTCAGCGTCTTGAAGGGGGCGATAGCCTGATCGTCGTACATGGCCAGCACGCCATCGAACTGCTCAAACATCTGCTCGCCAAAGAACTCATCGGCCACGTAAGGACCAAAGGCCTGAACACGCTCCTTCTCCAAAGCCTCGATGGCAGGCAGGATGACCTCCTGCTCCTCAGTGCCGGGCTGGGGATTGAGGGCCAAAACGGCGATGCGGGGATTGGAGATACGGAAGTCGCGCTTGAGGCTCTTATTGAACATGACACCTTTCTCTACCAGCTTCTCGATGGTGATAGCCTGTGGAACATCCTTGATTGGTAAACGATTGGTAACCAGTCCGATACGTACCACATCATTAAGCATCACAAGAAGCGAGCGATCCTCCTTGGCAGGATTAGGATTGGGCTTGACGGGAGCCATCACGAGCACATCGTAGAGGCCACGCTGCAGATCCTCCTTGGCACGCTGAACGGCCTTGCGGGCAGCTGCATCCGACTCGTCGGAGGGCTGACCCAACTCTACCTTCACCTCCTCGTCGAAGGTAGCCAGAAGGTTTAATCGGCCATCGCGCGCATCCTCAGCCGAATTGATGATGCTGAAGGGCGTTTCGAGGTTCATAGCCTTACGGTGATAGGCTGCCACCTTGGGCGAGCCGTATATGATAGGTGTGCACATATCGAACATCATGGGATCTTCAAACGTCTTGAAGATCACCTCGTAGCCGATGCCGTTAGTGTCGCCATGCGTGATTGCCACGCGAATCTTTCTTTCTTCCACCATTTGATTTGACTATTTGATGTTTCACTATTTATTCATTATTCACTATTCATTATTCATTATTTACTTTAGGCCGGAGCCCTTTGGCGACGGCCGTAGATAAGAGTCCGCAGGCAGCGAAGATATCCTGTCCGCGACTGGCACGGATGGTGGTAAACACCCCATGCTTCGTGAGGTAATCCCTCAGCGACTCCATGCGCTTCTCGTCGGCTCCAGGCAGATCCACATCAGGAATCTCGTGAAAACGGATGAGGTTCACCCTGCACTCCAAGCCCTGAAGCAACTTCACAATCTCACGGGCGTGGGTGGGAGTATCGTTGAGTCCTGCAAAACAGATGTACTCGAACGAACAACGGCGCTGGTGGGTGAAGTCGTACTGCTTGAGCAGACTGACCACCTCAGTGATCGACATCTGGCGCTCGGCAGGCATCAGCATCTGGCGCTGCTCAGGCAGTGGTGAATGCATGGAGATGGCCACATGACACTCGCTCTCATCCAAGAATCGCTTCAGCTTATTCTTCACACCAACACTCGAAACGGTGATGCGCTTAGGACTCCAAGCATAACTATAATCAGCGGTAAGTATCTCAGTGGCTCTCAGTACGTTATCGAGATTATCCATAGGCTCGCCTTGGCCCATGAAAACGATATTAGTCAGCGTCTCGCGCTCGGGCAAGGCATAGATCTGATTCAGGATATCACCAGCCGTGAGGCTGCCTTCGAAACCCTGCTTACCAGTCTGGCAGAACAGGCAGTTCATCTTACAGCCCACCTGGCACGACACGCAGAGCGTGGCACGATCGCCGTCAGGAATATAGACCGTCTCAACGAATTTATCGCCACCAGCCACAGGAAACAGATACTTGATGGTGCCATCCACGGAGCGCTGACAATCGATGGGATCCATCGCACCAACCACGAACTGCTCAGAGAGCCGCTCGCGATTAGCCTTCGAGATATTGGTCATCTCGTCGATGCTCCTCACATGCTGCTGATAGAGCCATTTCACGATCTGGCCAGCCGTAAACTGGGGCATACCCAGCGCCTTTACTGCCGACTTCAATTCGTCGAAGCTCATGCCTAACAACACTTTCTTTTCGCTGTCCATCTTTGTGATTTTGGGGACAAAGGTACAAAAAAATTATTAATTCTTTGGTATTCTCGGAAAATATTGCGAAATTTGCACCTTATTAATATACTATTATACCCCATGAGAGAAAAAATAGACTGTTTTCTACCTTGCGACGACCTAGAGGCTGCCCAGCATACCGTGAAGCAACTCAGAGGTAACAAGACCATCCAGCATATTTTCCTACTCGTCACTGAGCTGCTGTCGGCTGAGGATTCGAAGCGTTTCAAGGATTGTCAGCAGATACTGGTTGACAACCTGAGCAGCAGCAACACCATGATGAGTATAGCCGAGAACGCCAATGCCGAGTATGCACTGCTGCAGACGAAGCCCCGCCAGCTGTTGTTGGGCGAGGGCGCCCTGGAGCGCATTCTCCGTGTGGCATCGGATAGCGATGCGGCGATGGTGTATGCCGATCATTACGACATCATCGGTGGCGAGCGCAAGGATCACCCTGTGATTGATTATCAGATAGGTAGTATCCGCGATGACTTCGACTTCGGATCGCTGTGGCTGGTGAAGACATCGCTGCTCCACACGTTTGCCATGCAGGCTGGCGAGAACGACTATCACCACGCCGGACTCTATGCCCTGAGATTGTTCCTGAGCCGTAACGGAGAGATATTCCACATCAACGAGCGACTCTATACTGAGGAGGAGAAGGACACCAGAGCCTCGGGCGTGAAGCAATTCGACTACGTGAACCCTGCCAACCGCGAGGTGCAGATTGAGATGGAACAGGCGGCCACAGCCCATCTGCAGGAGATTGGCGCCAAGATTGACCCCTCGTATTATCGCAGGCCTGACTTCAACGAACAGGAATTCGAGTTCGAGGCATCAGTCATCATCCCCGTCTATAATCGCGAGAAGACCATCCGTGATGCCGTGAACAGTGCCCTCGGACAGAAAACGAGCTTTAAATACAACGTCATCGTGGTGGATAATCACTCTACCGACGGCACCACCAAGCTGCTGAAGGGTTTCCACGATGAGCGACTGGTGCACATCATACCCAAGCGCACCGATCTGGGCATAGGCGGATGCTGGAACCAAGCCATCAACGACGATCGTTGCGGACGATTCGCCATTCAGTTGGATAGCGACGACCTCTATTCGTCGCCTCGTACGCTGCAGCAGATTGTGGAGTGTTTCTATAAGCAGAATGCAGCGATGGTGATTGGCTCGTATCGCATGTGCGACTTCGAGTTGAACACCCTGCCCCCAGGACTCATCGATCACCACGAGTGGACTGACGAGAACGGACCCAACAATGCCTTGCGCATTAACGGACTCGGAGCGCCACGTGCCTTCTTTACGCCGCTGTTGCGCCAGATAGGATTCCCCAACACCTCGTATGGCGAGGATTATGCTCTGGGACTCATTTTTTCGCGACATTATCGCATAGGCCGCATCTTCACAGAGCTTTATCTCTGTCGCCGATGGGGAGGCAATAGCGATGCTGCCCTGAGCATCGACAAGATCAATGCGAACAATCTCTATAAGGACCGCCTGCGCACGCTCGAGATTCAGGCCCGTCAGCAGATGCTGCAGGGCAAGCAGGAGTTGATGAACGACTCGCCCCTGCTGAGATTCTTCAACCGACAGCTGGAGAAATGGGACGATGCACGCAGGCGTTATCACGATCTGCGTAGCGCCAAGACACGCGAACTCGTGGTGGGCGCCTCGAACATTCAGGTGCAGTGGAATCCTGCCCGCATCGTGTCGACAGGTGCCAGCATCGACAAGAAGGTGATAGCCGAGAGGCCTTGTTTCCTCTGTGAGCAGAACAGGCCCAAGGAGCAGGTGAAGAAGTCGATAGACAGTCATTTCGACCTGCTGGTGAACCCCTTCCCCATCCTACCCATCCACTTCACCATTCCCAGTGTGAAGCACGAGCCACAGCTGATTCGCGAGGCGTATGGCGAGATTCACAAGATGCTGGAGGAATACCCAGAACTGATGGTATTCTATAATGGTCCGAAGTGTGGTGCCTCAGCCCCCGATCATGCGCATTTCCAGGCTGGCACGAGTGGTGTGCTGCCCTTGCAGAAATCGTGGAAGCGACTGAGCCACAACCTCACGCCCATCATCAGCCTCAACGACGATGAGAGCATAGCGCTCATCGAGGAATATCCCTGTGCGGCCTTGCTCATCCGCAGCCGTTCGCAATATGGCGACGAGCAACTGTTCCGCAGGCTCTACGAGGCGTTGCCCCAGCGTGAGGACGAGACGGAGCCCATGATGAACATCATCAGTTGGCGCCACGACGATGAATATCTGTCGGTGGTATTCCCACGCCGTAAGCATCGTCCTGACTGCTATTATGCCGAGGGCGATGCCCAGTATATCATATCGCCAGGTGCTCTGGATATGGCTGGATTCATCATCACCCCACGTCAGGAGGACTTTGAGCGCATCACGCCCGAAGTGGCCCTACATATTCTTCAGGAGGTGTCGCTATCGAAGGACGAGCTGCAGCAGGTGATCACCCGTTTGAAGGAATCCGAAAACATCTCACCTCTCACCTCTCACCTCTCACCTCTTATCTCTACTGAACCTATCGTCAGTGTAGGCATCGTGAGCGGACAGAAGATCGCTTTCTCGCTGAACAGTCCCTATATAGCCAAGGGCGAGGAGATTACAGGCGAGGAGGTGGTGGAGTTCTCTGAAGGCGGCATCCTGTGGCGAGGCACTCTGTATCGTCATCTCACCTTCCGTCCGCAAGGTCCTGATGCCTCGTTCTCACTGAAGGATGTAACCATCGGCGTAAACTTCCATTGGGAGCGTCAGGAGACTCAGACCTTTGAAGGCATCCTTCGCATCGTGGTAGAGGCCGATAAGATCGTGGCTATCAATGAGTTGCCCGTAGAGCGTTATTTGACCAGCGTCATCTCGAGCGAGATGTCGGCCACTGCCTCGCCTGAGTTCCTGAAAGCGCATGCGGTGATCTCGCGTTCATGGCTCCTGGCCCAGATGGAGAAGCGCCAGAAGCATCAGGAGGGTGGCGATAACTTCTTCTCGTTCATCAAGAAGGATGATGAGCTGATTCGCTGGTACGATCGCGAGGATCATACCATCTTCGATGTGTGTGCCGATGATCATTGTCAGCGTTATCAGGGCATCACCAAGGCCAACAATCCTCATGTGGCAGAAGCCATCAGCGATACACGTGGACAGGTATTGGCCTATGGCGGCGAGATCTGCGATGCGCGCTTCTCGAAGTGCTGTGGTGGTGAAACGGAGGAATTCCAGTATTGTTGGGAGAATACGCCCAAGCCTTACCTGGTAAGTTTCCACGACCCCTGGTGCAACACCAGCGACAAGAAGATTCTGTCGCAGGTACTGAACGATTTCGATCAGGAGACACCTGATTTCTATCGTTGGACAGTGGAATACTCGCAGGCTGAGCTTTCTGAGCTCGTGAATCGTAAGACAGGTATTGACTTTGGTACCATTACCGATCTGGTTCCTCTGGAGCGAGGCAAGAGTGGTCGCATCTGGCGTCTGAGGATAGTTGGTACCAAGAAGACTTTCACCATCGGTAAGGAACTCGAAATACGACGTGCGCTCTCAGAGAGCCATCTGCTGAGTTCTGCCTTCGAGGTAGAGAAGCAGGGCGATCGCTTCGTGCTTCACGGCAAAGGCTGGGGCCACGGAGTGGGTCTGTGTCAGATAGGTGCAGCCGTGATGGGCGAGCAGGGCAAGACCTACGATGAGATTCTGCTGTTCTACTATCGTGGTGCCCAAATCCAGCGCCTCTACGATTAATGATTCTGAAATTTAATGTTTAATATTTAATCTTCAATGAATAAACGTTCCCCTTGGGCCTGGGTGCCCACCTTGTACTTCGCTGAAGGAGTACCTTACGTAGCAGTGATGACCATCTCCGTCATTATCTACAAGCGTCTCGGATTGTCGAACACCGACATCACGCTCTACACCTCGTGGCTCTATCTGCCCTGGGTCATCAAACCCTTGTGGAGTCCGTTTGTGGATATGCTGCGCACAAAGCGCTGGTGGATTCTCACCATGCAGATCCTCATAGCTGCTGCCCTCGCAGGTATCGCCTTCACCATTCCGGGTCCCTTCTGGCTACAAGGCTCGTTGGCATTCTTCTGGCTGATGGCTTTCTCGAGTGCCACCCACGATATTGCTGCCGATGGTTTCTATATGCTGGGCCTCAATCAGCACGAGCAGGCTTACTTTGTAGGCATCCGCTCCACGTTCTATCGTATTGCCACCATCTTCTCCTCGGGCTTGCTCGTAGGTCTGGCTGGTGCACTTCAGGTGCTCACACGCAGCATCAGTTTCTCATGGAGTCTGGTGTTCTATCTCATTGCCGGCTTGTTTATCGCCCTGTGGCTCTATCATAGTTGGGCACTGCCTCGTCCTGCTGAGGATGATGAACGCGTGCAGAAATCGGCTCACGACATTCTCAACGAGTTCTGGCAGACGCTGGTTACCTTCTTCCATAAGCCTCAGGTGTGGGTGGGCATTTGCTTCATGCTGTTCTATCGAATGCCTGAAGGACTGTTGGCCAAGGTTTCGGCCCTCTTCCTTGTGGATAGCGCAAAGAATGGTGGATTAGGACTCTCAGATGGAGAATTCGGATTGGTTCAGGGCACTGTAGGTGTGATCGGCTTGACGCTGGGTGGTATCCTTGGTGGTATCTGTGCTTCGCGCCACGGACTGAAACGCTGGCTCTGGCCTATGGTAATGGCTATCACCATCCCCGATCTGGTTTACGTTTATCTCTCGTATGCGCTGCCTGCGGATTTGTTCATCATCAACATCTGCATCTTCCTGGAGCAATTCGGCTATGGATTCGGTTTCTCGGCCTATATGCTATACCTTATATATTATAGTCAGGGTGAGCACAAGACGGCCCACTATGCACTCTGCACCGCTTTCATGGCGCTGTCGATGATGATTCCAGGATTGTTTGCTGGTGCCCTGCAGGAGAGCGTGGGTTATCAGGCGTTCTTCCTGATCGTAGTAGGTGCCTGTGCCCTTACGTACATCGTTTCAGCCCTCCTGAAAATCGATCCCGACTTCGGAAAGAAAAAGAGCGCCTAAGCGCTCTTTTTCTAGTAGTTAGTGGTTAGTGGTTAGAGGTTAGAGAATAGCTTGCACGCCATTCCTACACCTACGGTACATTTCTCTAACCTCTAACTTCTCGCTCGGCTTTGCCGCTTGGCTAGTCCAAGAACCCCTAACCTCTATTAAATCCCTGCACCATCGGTGAAGCCGGCATCGATGGCTTTGGATTGCAAGATCTTTGAGTATGGAGGCACGCTATGCGTGAGCCAGATGTTACCACCAATGGTAGAGTCGTGTCCGATGGTGATGCGGCCTAAGATCGAGGCATTAGAATAAACCGTTACATTATCCTCGATAATCGGATGACGAGGCACATTCAGCATATTGCCATTCTCATCGTACTTAAAGCTCTTGGCGCCCAGCGTTACACCCTGATACAGACTCACGTGGTTGCCTATGATGGTAGTCTCGCCAATTACCACACCCGTACCATGATCGATCGAGAAATATTCGCCGATCTGTGCTCCTGGGTGGATATCGATTCCAGTCTTAGAGTGAGCCAACTCCGTGATGATTCGTGGGATCACAGGCACCTTCAACTGGTGAAGCTTGTGGGCCACGCGATAGTGGGTCATCGCATTCATCACAGGATAACAGAAGATGACCTCGCCATAGTTGGATACTGCAGGATCATTATCGAACATCGCCTGTACATCGGTATACAGCAGTCGCTTAATCTCAGGCAGTTCGTCGATGAATGCCATCGCCTTTGCCTCGGCCTCATTATACACCTGTTCCTTGGTGCGCAACTCCTCGCAGTTCTCACAAAATTGCAGTCCGTGGGCTATCTGCTTGGTGAGCAGCGTTACCAACTCCTCCATATGCACACCGATGTAGTACGAGCGGATAGCCTCATCAGGCTGTCGCTTGTTGAAGTAGTCGGGAAATATGATGCTCTTCACCAATTTCACGATCTGCTTCACCTGCTCTACCGATGGCAACGGAGCTACTGTGGCGGGCATCATACTCGCCTCTTTCTCCGCAATCTTCGACAACTGCGCCACATTCCTGCGCAGGGCGTCATTCATCTGTTTCTTATCCATATCGGGGGCAAAAGTAATAATAATCGTTCGAAAACCAAAATAAAAAAGCAATTTTCTTACTTTTAGCCCCTTTAAACCCCTATTAAGGTTAAAAAAAGAAAAAGCGCCCGATTGTTCAGCAAAAATGAGTACCTTTGGGCGCAAAGAATATCTTTTATATGGAGAAACTAAAGTTTATAAGGGATACGTTTTTGCTGGCGATACTGGCTGGCGTGTGTATTTCAATCGGTTGTGTAGTAAACCTGCGTGTAGGTGGTGTGGCTGGTGCCGTATTGTTTGCATTCGGACTGACCACCGTTGTGTATTACGGACTGAAACTCTATACGGGTACAGCGGGATTTATCAGGCGACAGGGCGACTGGACCATGCTGGTAACGGTGTTGCTGGGTAACATTGTGGGCTGTCTGCTCTCTGCATGGATGATAGCTTATGCGCAACCCGACTGCATAGAGCCTGCTGCAAAGATTATGGCTGGGCGTGTGGCCAAAGGTCCGTGGGCCTGCTTCTTGCTGGCCATAGGTTGCGGATTCATCATGACCACCGCAGTGGAATTTGCCAGGAAAGGCAAGATGCTGCCACTGGTGCTGGGTGTGCCTGTGTTCATTCTCTGCGGTTTTGCACACTCGATAGCAGATGCCTTCTACTTTTTGGTATCGCCTGCGGAGCAGGTACTTAATGGAAGTGTGCTGGCAGTTTACCTGAGTGAGGTACTAGGCAACTTCGTGGGGTGCAACCTTTACAGATGGACCACTATTTGCATTCCAAAGGAATAACAATTACGCTGATTGTTTAGAACTCAAACTCAATATCATCTCCCCACGTGTTATTGATAACAACAGTGAATTCCATACTCTGGTCTCCACTCTTGTTATCGAAGAGCACGCCTCTGCAGATGGTTATTCGGTTTCGTTGTACAGGCAACCCCAGAATCATTTTCTCGCTCAAGGTTTTGATGTTTCCTGACTCACTCACGTAATAGGTCTTTACCTCCAGATCAAGCGATTCCTTTTCCTCACTTGGAATCATGTAGAAGCCAAACATCTTATCATCGGCATTCACATCCAGAGGCACCGTCTGACTCGTATTTGTGCTTCCATAACCAGTCAGTCCGTCAAACGTTCCCTTACTGCCTTTATACTTAAAGATAATCTGGTTCATCTCCTCAGGCGCCTCATCAGTTGGGATGATATTGATTCGCGACACAATCCTGTCAAGCGCCAGGCATTCCTCAATATCCTCATCTTCCACCACAAACTCTTTCATACTCCAGAATGTATCACCCAGATCCTTACCCGAGATCGTTACCTTCTCGTTTTTATTGAATGTGGGGTTGCTCGATGCGTTATGACCTACTACCAACACATAATAATGTCCCTTCTCAAGTGAAAAGTAGGCTTTTCCAAAATGATCATCATCCATCTTCTGGTTGACATACACCACGCGCTCACCCGCATCATTATATATATGAAAACACAATTTAGTAATGGAGATATCGGCTTCGGCTCTGGTCCGCATGGGGAAAGGCGTCTGCTCATAGCTGTCCACTCGGATCACCACGTTAGCCTCACCCTCGTCGGTGATTTCCATTTTCTCACACGACACCACCCCTGAGAGCAGCATCAATCCACTCACACATGCCAACAAATGGCTGAAGAATTTGTTTTTCATAAACATTATCCTAGTTTATAGTATTTCGGCTTGCAAAGTTACAACAACTATATCTTTTCGCAATAAAAAGGGGATTTTTAACCATTGTAAAAATGTTAACGAATATTAAAGTGCGGTTTTTCGTCGATAATTCTTGGAGGTTATTGTTTTTTTGTCGATATTTGCAACCGAATAAATCAATCATTGGCTAATCAAATACTTTCGTGCAGAGATTGCACAGTAAAGACTTAAAAAACTAGATTAAGGCTATATATAGAGAAGAGGTCGCAGGGATGCGCCCTCTTTTCATTTTTATACAATAGTATAAAAAAGGTTATTTCCTCGACTTATATTTTGATATGTCCCTACTTTTTCGTACCTTCGCAGCCAATTAAATACAAACTAAACAATAACGCATATGAATAAAACAGTACTCATAACAGGAGCAACAAGTGGCATCGGTCTGGCTTGTGCCAGAAAATTTGCCGAGAATGGTGACAAGCTCATTCTGACAGGACGTAACGCAGATAAGCTGAAGGAAATCAGTGATGAACTCACTGCCAAGGGCACTCAGGTGAGAACTCTTAAATTTGATGTTCGCAATCGAGTGGTGGCAGAAGAAATGTTGCAGGAGTTGCCAGCCGAGTGGAAAAACATCGACGTGCTGGTGAACAATGCCGGACTGGCATTAGGTCTTGAACCCGAATACGAGGGCGACCTCGACGATTGGGAGACGATGATCGATACCAATATCATGGGTCTGCTTACTATGACTCGACTCGTGGTACCTGGTATGGTGAAACGCAACAGCGGACACATTATTAATATAGGTTCTGTAGCTGGCGATGCTGCCTATAAGGGTGGTAACGTGTATTGTGCCACTAAAGCAGCAGTGAAGGCTCTGAGCGATGGACTGCGTATTGATGTGGCTGATACAGCTATCCGCGTGACGAATCTGAAGCCCGGACTCGTGGAAACGAACTTCAGCAACATACGATTCCATGGCGACACTGATCGCGCTGCTACTGTGTATCAGGGTATCACCCCTCTCACAGGCGATGATATTGCCGATGTAGCAGTATATGCTTCGAACGCCCCTGCCCACGTACAGATAGCCGAAGTGCTGATTCTGGCTACCCATCAGGCCAGCGGTAGTGTGATTGTGAGAAAGTAATTTTGATTTTAGAATTAAGAGATAAAAGGATTAATCAACAATGAAGAAACCAATCATTCTTTTTTTGCTTGTTCTCGCTGCAATAACAGGACAAGCACAGACCGGTACATGGTCGGGTAATCTGGTTGTTCAGGGTTTGAAGCTGCCTTTGGTATTCCACATTGAGGCAGATAGCAGCTCGCTCGATTCACCCTCGCAAGGTGTGAGAGGCGTACCTGTAAAGGTTGCACGTCCTACTCAGGATAGCATCGTCATCAGCATCGCTTCGATCAATGCCGAGTATAAAGGTGTGAACAAAGCTGACAGTTTGGTAGAAGGCACCTTTACCCAACACGGCATGAGTTTCCCCCTGAAACTGACACCTGGTGAGAAGAAGGCCAAGAGACCACAGACACCTAAGGCGCCCTTCCCATATGCCACTGAAGAGGTATCATTCACGAATGGCAGCGCCATACTAAAAGGCACACTCACTCTGCCTCAGGGTTGCACACAAAAGACACCTGTACTCATCATGGTAACAGGTAGCGGACTGCAGAATCGTGATGAGGAAATTTTTGAACATAAACCTTTCGCCGTCATTGCCGATGCACTAGCTCGCGAAGGTATAGCCACACTGCGTTACGATGATCGTGGCTTTGGTGAGTCGAAGGGTAACACGATTACCTGTACCACCGATTCACTCAAAGATGACGCTCTGGCTGGCATCAATCTGCTGCGTGAGCGATTTGATCGTGTGGGTGTGATAGGTCATAGCGAAGGAGGAACCATTGCCCTAATGCTGGCTGCAGAGGGAAAGACAGACTTTATCGTGAGTCTGGCTGGTATGGTGATCTCGGGCAAGGAAACACTAGTATGGCAGAACAGACAGGAATTCAAGCGTTTAGGCTTCGACGAGGCTGCTGTAAACGACTACTGCCAACTGTTTTCCGATGCCATCGATGCAAGGGTTGAAGGCAAGAACGTTCCCTCGGTTGACGGACACGACCTGCCCGACGTCATGAAGCAGAACTATCAGCAGGCAGTGATGCAAATGATGTACCCATACCTGCGCGCCTTCTGCACCCTCGATATGAGGAAACTGCTCGACAAGATCACCTGTCCGGTGTTGGCCCTCAACGGCACGAAGGATACTCAGGTGGAGTATGAGGCTAATCTCGGAGCCTTGCGCCAAGGATTGCCCAAAGCCCAAACGGTGGTTATGGAAGGACTGAACCATATGTTCCAGCATTGCACTACAGGTGCAGGCGAAGAATACAATGAGATAGAGGAAACATTCGCTCCCGAGGCTTTGCAGAAAATCATCAGCTGGATCAAGCAAATCTAAAAACAAATCATCCCTCGCCAATTGATGAGGGATGATTTATTTCTGTGGAGCTGGAGGGAGTCGAACCCTCGTCCAAACAGGGAAACCATACGCTTTCTACACGCTTATTCCAGCCTTCGGTTTTCGAGCAGTAGCAAGACCTGGACCACCAACCACTGCCTTATCTCCTAAAAATTCATCACAGCATCGGAGCCTACTATGACTATTTCCGATTTAACCTGCGCCGCTTGATCTTTGGATTCGGAACAACATCCTCGGAGCGACGTCTCGTTCCATCACCTAGTGACGGAATAAAGCCAGTAATCTACTGTACTTCGATTAGGCAGCGAGAGCGTAACGTGTTTCGCCAATTAATTTTTCCCTGACTCAGATTAAGGAGGGAACCAAGAAGCCTCCGCGTGCTTACGTACCATCTCAACCCGCTGTCAAATCCAGTCAACCCCAAGTTTCGAAAGTAGTAGCGAGAATCGTTCGCTTACGATTTCGGGCTGCAAATATAGGAAGAAAATACATAACTTCCAAATTTTAGGCCACAAAAATTCACAGATTTCACGCATTTTTTTGCATTTTTGAGGTTTTCCTTTGGTATTTTGCTCGGTTTACACTAACTTTGTCCCCGCTTTTTATAATAAACGCGCATGCGACGCGTTATATATTTGATGAAAATGAACTATAAACATATCGTATTGGGGGCCATCGGGGCGATGCTGTTAGCATCGTGTGCTACGCCCAAGAACTACAATTATCTGCAGGATCTGCAGAACGGACAGACGATTACTACTCCTACCGACGGGGTGATTCGTCTGCAGCCTAACGACCAGATAACCGTGCTGGTAAGGAGTAAGGATCCTGAGATGGGCAACCTGTTTAACAAGGGTATCATCACGAATCTGAAGGCTGGTCTGGCCGATCAGAGTCTTTACATGATGGGCTACACCATAGGCCCCGACGGCTGTATCGACATGCCAGCCGCAGGCAAAATCAAGATTGCAGGACTCTCGCGCTTCGAGGCTCAGGAGGCTATTCAGAACAAACTGAGGAGTGAGGAATTGCTGAAGGATGCCAACGTAACGGTAGAGACGATGAATATGACCTACACTGTGATGGGCGAGGTCAACAATCCTGGCAACTTTAAGATTGAAAAAGATGCCATCACCCTGTTCGAGGCACTGGGTAAGGCTTGCGACATCAATGTATATGGTAAGCGCGACTCTGTCATCGTGATTCGCCAGAAGGGTCCTGAGAAGAAGATCTACTCGCTGTCGATGAACTCTGGTAAGGACATTTTTGCCTCTGAGGCTTACTATATTCAGCAAAACGACGTGATTTACGTAAAGGCTAACGATACGAAGGCCCGCCAGTCAAAGATGCCTGGCAACGAAGGACATACCCTGAGTTTCTGGCTCTCGTTGACATCAGTTTTAACGGCTATCGCTGTGCTGATATTCAAATAAGCAATAATATGGAAAAGGACTTTATCAAGATATGTTTGAAAAAGTGGCGCTGGTTTGTGGCGTCGATAGTGACGATGCTGGTGCTCGCCATCATGTTTCTGTTGATAGTTCCACCACGCTATGAGCGTCAGGCCACTGTGCTGATTAAAGACGAAACAAGTGGTGGCGGACTCCTCAGTTCAATGATGGGTAGTATGGGTATGCTGGCAGGTATGGCTGGCATCAATATCCAGAGTAACGTGCTCAATGAACTCGAGATTATCAGTTCGCCGGCGATACTGAGTGAGGTGATCGACCGCTTGGGTATGGACATACGCTATCAGGCTTACGACGGACTGATGAAGCGCGAGTTGTGGCACGAGACATTGCCAGTGAAGGTAACCTTCCCCCAACTGAAGAAGGACGATGGCGCCTACCTGAAGATGGACCTGAAGAAGGACGGCACTTACACCATCTATAAACTGCGCAAGAACGGCAAGAAGGTCAGCGGCGAAGCCACAGGCAAGGTGGGCGAAGTATGCGAGACACCCATCGGCAAGATATCCGTCATCAAGACGAAGGACTTCGATAAGAGTTTTGCTGAGAATGACGAGATGACCATCCGCATCACCAAGGAACGTCGCTACGACATCATAGATCGCATGCAGAAGCGCCTCGACGTAGGACTCTCCGACGATCAGGCCTCGATAATCAGCATTGGCTATCAGGACCAGAGCGAAGAGAAGGCCGAGTTGGTGATCAACACCCTCATCAGTGCCTATCAGGATGCCTGGCTCAAAGATAAGCAGACGGAGGCTGATGCCTCAACGCAGTTCATCAACGAGCGCATCGCCCGCATTGAGGATGAGTTGAGCGGACTCGACTCTAACATCGCCCAGTTCCGTGGCAAGAACCTCCTGCCCGACTACGAGGAGGCAGCCAAGATGTATATGAAGAATGCTACCATTACCTACGAGGCACAAGTGAAGGTAAACAACTACCTCTACATGCTTGAGCAAATGCGCGACGAGGTAAAGAAGATCGACGGCAAGAACATTGTTTTGCCAGCCAACCTCCTGCCCGACAACCCCAACGTGGCACTCGAAATCTCAGAATACAACAAACTGCAGACCAAGCGCAACAAGATGGCTGAGAACAGTAGCGATGAGAATCCGTTGGTGCAGGATCTCGACGTACAGCTGAAGGGCATGCGTAGCGCCATCATCAACTCACTCGATCAGGGTGTGGCTCAGCTCAAGGCTCAGCAGAAGGGCGTGGGTCGTGAGGATCAGAAGCTGAAGAGCGAGATAGCCGTCACCCCCGAGAAGATCACCAAGATTCTGCCTGCCGAGCGTAAGCAGAGGATTATTGAAGCACTTTACATTTACCTGTTGGAGAAACGGGAGGAGAACAATATCACCCACGTGTTTAATGCCCAGAACCTGCGACTGGTTTCACCCCCTATGGGCGACTGGAAGCCAGCATTCCCCAAGAAGGGCATCACCATCGTGGTGGCTACTGCATTAGGTCTGGCACTGCCAGCCTGTTGGATATTCCTTCTCACAAGTCTCGGACTATGGCGAAAGAAGGATTAAGGTATGCCGTGATAGGTGTGGTGTGGCTGTTGCTATGCCCGCTTTTAGCCCTGCCCTATATCTTATGGGGCATCTGGCAACAGCGCCGAGGAGCCTATGCGCTCTTCTCCCTGTGGCTGGGCATCATGGCTTACATCTCTTTTCCTTCTGAAGATCTCTACCGCCATTATTTCCTTTACACCTTCTTTGAGGTTCGCCCCATTTCGGCTGTCTCGTGGATCGATGTTTCGCTGAATGGTGTGCTGCCTTACATCTATTGGGTGATGAGTCATGCGGGCATTGCCTATGCCTGGCTCCGACTGATGGAGATAACCATCGGCTTCTACCTGCTCACTCGCGTATATCGCTGGATGCTGTCGCAATCGCAACGTGAGTACTCAAAAGGCGAGCAGTTTGCGAGAGCCTCGCTGGTATTCCTCTTCTTCGATTTCCTTTACACCGTGATGGGTGTGAAGTATGGCTTCGCCCTCTGTCTCTACGTCTATGCCCTGCATCTGCTGATGAATCTGGGCCAAAGGAAGTGGGGCATCGTGGTGCTGATCATCACCTGCGCCTGGCACTCTTCGTTTGTGTTTACAGCCCCGATGGTGTGGGCGCTCTATCGCCTGAAACTCAGCAAAAAGAAGGCCCTGTGGCTCTGCGTGATACTGGCTGTGTTGGCACCTATCGCGATTTACACCGTTGGCGAAGCAATCTTGGGTCGCCGTTTCGACTTCTACTTCTCGAAGAAGGCAGGCGATGTCATCTCGTATGGAGCGATGACTCCCATCGGTTTCGCGCTGTTCATCCTGCCTAAGTTGGCTATCCTGCCCTTGGCTGTGGTGGTGATGAAGCATTACAATGCTGAGCGCCGTTGGTGTCGCATCGCTTTAGGATGGCTGATACTGACTATAGCCCTGATGAGCAACGCTGTGACGCTGTATCGATTCTGGTGGGCAGTGATGGCAGTAGACGTTATGGCCCTCTTCGAGATCGAGGCTTATGAGCCACTCTCCGAGAAAACCATCCGGGGACTCATCTTAGCAGGCATCTGTTTCACCTGCCTCAATTGTCTCACGTATCATAAGGAGTTGATGCACTCACCATATTATAAGGCCTTCTATCCTGCCCCACTCACGTTGAGTCAGGATTATCAGAAGCAGGAGGTTTATTACAAGATTCAGCATGATGGCGACTTCAGAGAATAAGCGTAATCGAGTAGCCGTAGTGTACATCTGCACAGGTAAGTACAAGCGGTTCTTCGCAGACTTCTATGAGTCGGCGAAAGCATATTTGCTGAAAGATGTGGCCGAGGTGAGATACTTTGTATTCACTGACGATATGGAGCTGACGAAAGCCGACGATGTGGAGCTCATCAAGCGAGAGTGTCAAGGGTTCCCCGCAGACTCGTTAGGGAGATTCGATATGTTCCTCTCGATAGAAGACAGGTTGCAGGCTTACGACTACACCTTTTTCTTCAACGCGAACATGAAGTTGGTGGCGCCTATAGGTCTGGAGCTATTGCCTGAACACCTGACGGCTGTGGTTCATCCTGGCTACTTCAGGAAACCTGCGTGGTACTATCCCTATGAGCGCAACAAGCAATCCAGTGCCTACATCCCAGCACGCGAGCAGAGTTATCTCTACTACATGGGGAGTCTGAACGGAGGGAAGACGGAGGATTACTTAGAGATGGCCCGTGTGTGCAGCAAAAACATTGCCGACGACAGGACAAAGGGCATTGTGGCAAAGTATCACGACGAGAGTCATCTGAACCACTACCTGCACTACCACACGTGCACGCCTCTATCGCCAGCCTATGCCTATATAGAGGGTAAGAAAATGCCCTTCGAGCCCAAGATCATCTTGGTAGACAAGGCGCGATTGGATGCCTATTTCGATAAAAACAGAGACCACTCGCTGGTGGGAATCATCTGTAAGGGATTGGGGATTCTGCGAGACGGAGTAAAATGGTACCTTTAGAATTGAGAATAAAGAGATGAGTGAAGAGAGCAGAATGAAGAAGACGGTCAGTGGCACTGCCTGGAGCATGGTGGAGCGCTTGGCGAAGATGGGGATACAGATACTCTGTACCTTCATCATTGCCCAATTCGTGGCACCTTCTGAGTTCGGACTCGTCAGCATGATGAGCATCTTCCTCGCTTTTTCTACTATCCTCATCGACAGCGGTTTTTCTCAGGCCCTCATCCACGAACAGCATGTCACCCCTCAAGACGAGAGTTCCATCTTCTGGTTCAATGTGGCCCTGGGTACTTTGATTTACCTCATCTTCTGGCTCACAGCACCGCTCATAGCCAGCTTCTACAACGAGCCCCAGCTCACCATACTCATTCGTGTGGCGTTCCTGGCGCTGATATTCCAGTCGCTGGTGGTGGTTCAACAAGGACTGCTGTTTAAGAATGTCGATTTCAAGGCTGTCTCCAAGATCTCCTTCTGGGCAGTATTACTCTCAGGCATCGCCGGTATCGCAGTGAGTTACCTGCGTCGCGATGTGTGGGGACTCATCGTACAGAGCCTCTCGTTTGCTGTGCTCCAAACGGTGTTCTTCTGGGTTTACAGCCGTTGGCGCCCTCGCCTGGTGTTCTCAATGACTTGTGTCAGGAAGTACCTCCGCTTTTCCATGAATCTGCTGGGCAGCAATATGCTCGCAGCCATTACCGACAATCTGGCTAACCTCTTTGTGGGAAAGGCTTACAACGCCACCATCCTGGGCCATTACACTATGGCCAACAAGATACCTTACCTCACGTCGGGCACCGTTTGCTACGGCATCAAGCGTGTCAGCTACTCCATCATGTCTACCTTCCAGAACGATAACCGCCAACTGGCCCAGTACAGTCAGCGTGTGGTGGGCACAGCCTTCTGGATTCTGGCGCCCATCATGGTGCTCATGTTTATCTTCTCAAAGCCGTTCATCGGCTGGCTCTTCCCTGCGGAGTGGGCCCCTGCAGCCGTTTATCTGCGCTACTTCTGCGTGATAGGCTTCGTGTATTGTTTTGCCGATATCAATCAGGACATTCTGCTGGTGAAGGGTCGTACCGACCTCTTGCTACGCCTCGACATCGTCCGTCGAACGGTGCTCGTAGCGCTGCTGCTCATCGGCATTCAGTATAGTGTGGAAACATTGCTACTGCTGCTGGTCATCTATAACGTGGTGAACGGTTTCGTGGTGAGTTGGCTGGCAGGCCGGCTCATCCAGTGCAGCCTCTGGCAACAACTATATATCGTGGGCTCCACCCCACTCTATTTTCTAACTAATTCAATAAAGCGACTATGAAGATTGTAAGACTGTCAGGAGGACTGGGCAACCAGATGTTCCAGTTTGCCCTCTACGAGGCACTGCGGAGGCAGCACCCTGAAGAGCAGGTGTTCGTGGACCTGCACGGCTTCAAGGGCTACAACAAGCATCGTGGGTTCGAACTGCCCAAGGTGTTCTGTGTAGCTTATCAGGAGGCCACCCTTAGCCAGATTGCCAGCATCGCCTATCCCTACCCCAACTATCAGTGGTGGCGATGGCTCAGCCGCATCCTGCCCTCACGCAGCACCATGCTCGTCGAGAAGCCCAACTTCGCCATCGAGCCCGATGCACTCACCCGCGAAGGCAGCACCTACTACGACGGCTACTGGCAACACGAAGATTATTTCCAGGCCATCAGGGCCGACATACTGAAGCTGTACCACTTCCCTGATTTCGACGATGTGCAGGATCAGGAGGCTGCCCGTGTGGCAACAGAGAGCAACAGCTGCTGCATACACATCCGCCGAGGCGATTATCTTACGGACCCACTCCGTAAGGGTACCACCTCGCTCGAATACCCCATGAAGGCCATCCGCTGGATGAAGGAGAACCACAACCCCGACTGCTGGTTTGTATTCTCTGACGATATCCCCCTCACCCGCGAGTGCCTCAAGGCTGTATTGCCCGAGAGCCACACGTACTTCGTGAACTGGAATCAGGGTCCAAAGAGTTACAACGATATGCACCTCATGACGCTCTGCCGAAATCACATCATCGCCAACTCGTCGTTCTCATGGTGGGGCGCTTGGCTCTGCGAGCGCGAGGACAAGACGGTGGTAGCCCCCGAGGTATGGATGAATCGCAAGAACGTCTGCTCGCCTGCAGCGAAAGATTGGATTAAATTATGAAATTTAGTGTGTTGATATCCGTTTATGCAAAGGAGCTGCCCGAGAATCTGCGGCAGAGCCTTGAGAGCATCTTCCATCAGGAGCTGCCTCCCGACGAGGTGGTACTGGTCGAGGACGGCCCCTTAACGGATGGACTCCACGAGGTCATCAGAGCGTTCAGGGATCAGTATCCATCCATGCAGGTCTACCGCTTGGTGGGCAACCGTGGACTGGGCGAAGCTCTGTCGCGTGGACTCAACTACTGCACCTACGACATCGTGGCCCGCATGGACTCCGACGACATCTCGCGCCCCGATCGCTTCAGCAAGGAGATGGAGTGGCTCGTCACGCATCCCAATACCGACATCGTGGGCTCTTGGGTCGATGAGTTTGCCAGCGATCCCAGCGAGATCATCTCTACCCGCCGACTCCCTGAGACCCATCGCGAGATCATCGAATTCAGCCGCTATCGCAACCCCATGAACCATCCCACGGTCATGTTCCGTAAGGAGGCAGTTCTCCGGGCTGGTGGCTATCGCCATTGTCCGCTCTTCGAGGACTACGACCTCTGGGTGCGTATGCTCAAGACGGGATCCCGATTCCACAACCTGCAGGAGTCGCTGCTTTATTTCCGTATGACCCCTCAGATGTTCAGCCGTCGCGGCGGGCGTCATTACATCCGTCAGGAAATCCATTTCCAGCAGCGCATGTATCACATGGGGCATATCGGCTTCTTCCGGTTCCTGGGCAACTGCATCGTCAGGGTTGGCATGCGGCTCTTGCCCAACCGTTGGCGAAAATATGGCTATTTAATTTTCTTGAGAAAATAATAAAACGCAGAAATCTGCGTTATAATATTAACAGATGTAGAACTAAAGGTTACTGAATGGAGCATAACTACTCGTATATTTATGATGGTATGAACGCTTTTGAGAAGGAGGTGAAGCGATGGCTCGACTTCTTCTTGGCTACAGTGTGTCTTATCATCTTCTCTCCCCTCTTTCTGGTGTGTTATATCGCCGTGAAGCGTGGCCACGATGGGCCCGTCATCTTCAAACAAGAGCGTATTGGTCGCTTCGGACGTCCGTTCTATATCTATAAGTTCCGCAGCATGACGATCGATGCAGAGTCAGACGGTCCGCAACTCTCTCAGCAGAAGCACGACAAGCGACTTACGAAGGCCGGCCGTTTCCTGCGCGCCCATCATCTCGATGAGCTGCCCCAGTTGTGGAACATCTTCGTGGGCGATATGGCGTTCATCGGTCCTCGCCCCGAGCGCAAGTTCTATATCGATCAGATTATGGCTATCGATCCCCGCTATGCCTATCTCTATCAGATACGCCCGGGCATCACGTCGATGGCCACCCTCTATAACGGCTATACCGACACGATGGAGAAGATGCTGAAACGCTTGGAGATGGATCTTGACTACTTGGAGCACCGCTCATGGTGGCTCGATGCCAAGATCCTCGGCTTAACGTTCCTCAAGATCGTATTTGGTCGTAAGATTTAGTATTTGCGGAATCTCAGACTGCAATTGGTGCTCGAGAGTACCATCTCGCTGCTGCTCAATTCCACCACCTGGAATGTTTCATCGGTCTGTGAAATGCCGTAAGGTATCAAGGGGGTTGCATCCGTGATTTTGATATCGCCCGAGTCGCGCTCCACGAAGTAGGGATTATACACACGCAACTCCCCACCCTTGTGTTCAAAACTCATCATGATGTCCTTCTGATGATCGGTCACATCGCGCAATTCCAGGATATGGCCTTGGAATGCCCACGTCAGTCCACTCTGGCGCATATCCGCTCCACCCATGGTGCCACAAAAGCCATCCATCTTCTCCGTCATCTGCCAGAATCCGTCCAGATCGCCGTTATCCGAGCTCTCCTTATCGCATCCCGCCATCAACAGCCCTATACCTATTATATATAAAAAGATCCGTTTCATCTTTCTTACCTTTTAAAAAGTCCTGTTTTCGCCACCGAGAGCTGAACTCCAAAGTTATCTCCCCTCAGCTTTCCCTTATCCATCGCCACGGCTCCCTTCACGCTCCAGCCCTTCTTCAGGCCATAGCTTGCCTCTGCCAACAGACTCAGGTTTTCCTCGGGGTTTATGGGCAGATAATAGTAAGTGCCATAACTCTTCTGCCAAGTAGCAAGCACGCGATAATGCAACTGCGATATCGGCTCTCCGCTCAATCCCAGATGCCAACCCACGAATCGGTTGTGCTTCACCTCTATCTTGCCATCCTCGTTGTAGAGGGGCGAGAGATACAGCGGATTACCCATCACCTGTCCCCAGTGCTGCCATCCCGTATACAGATGGTGGTTATAGTAGTTATCGCGCCCACTAATCTGATACTTGATGTTCTCAGTCTCGTCGTGATACACCGGACCAGCCTGATACTTTGTGTGGATATATTCCACCACAATCGTGTTCAACCAAGGGTTCCGCTTCAGTTTCAGTTCAGCACCTAGCAGCATGTCCTTAAAACCATACCAATAGTGCTTGCCGCCACTCTTATTATTATGCGTCAGCATGGAGTGGTCCTCAAAGAACTGGTCGGCATAAATGCCCAGGTTCCATGCAGGCTGGTCAATGTTAAAGCGCGCCACCCAACTGCCCAGGTGGTTGCCCGCAGCATTCCTAAAGTTGCCATCAGTAGCATCCGCACCACTCAGGAAGAGCGCATTTGTGAAAGCTTTGAAGCCCTGCTCGTTCTCATATGTCTTCTCCACCCCGTTCTCATAGGTGTACGATGTGCCTCCGAATTGCGTCGCCATCTCCAGTCCCAGCTCCAGAGATATATTCTTCGGACCAATCTTCACGTAGCCCGCCTTGCTGTGGTAGAGCGTGCCCTGCGTATAGCGGTTCCCCGGGGCCACGAAGTTCTTCTGCCATTTGTTGTCGGTAGTTTTGCCGAAGGCTATATGACCCTTCAGCGCCAGCCAGTTGTGCAGTCCGGGGATGGCCCAGTATTCAGGCAGAGCTATGCGCACCTGAGGCACCGGACGGGCGTTGATGCCCAGCGTCTGCGAACCCGTACTCAACTCCTTATTCTTCAGCTCCATGGGCTGCTCCTTGGCGCCGATGGTGAGCACACCCTTCAGCCAGCGCCCCTCCACGTAAGCTTGCTGCACTATCAGCGTACTCGTGAATCCCGCAGCCACAGCCACGTCTACGCCATAGCCTAGCCCCCACTTGCGTCCATCGTCAGCCGATAGCGGCCGCTCCACAGCGCCCCTTACGTAGCCACTCGATGGCTTCAATGAGCTCAGGCCGTATTTGTTGGCATTCAACCACAGAGGCGAGTGGTCGCCGCTGCCCACCGTACCCTGCAATTCCACATGATACTGCAAGCTGTCGCCCAGCTTCCACGCCTCCTGCGCCAGAGCCTCCCCAGCGCACCAACAAAACGCTATAATCGCTAATAATCTTCTCATCATGCTGCAAAGGTACGATTAAGCAAACAAAATACCAAATTTTATTTCAGTTTTCTTCCCTATTTACTAATGTTGCGTGTAGCCTTACGCGCTTCGCGCCAACGCGGATAATACTGATCCATCAAGGCATGGAAGCGGGCGTTATGGCTTGGCTCTAGCAAATGACATAGCTCATGCACCACCACATGCCCCACGCACCAGTCGGGCAATAGCAACAGATAGAGCGAGAAACTGATGCTGCGCGAGAGCACGTTACACTGTCCCCAGCGCGATTTCAGGGCCTTGTATGTAATCTTCTCAGGCTTTACACCCATCACCTTCGCATATTGCTCTACCACAGGCTCCACCATCGCTTTCAGTCGTGTCACAGCCATGGCCCGCTCAGCCTTCGTGCTTAAGGGCAGCTGGGCATAAAACTGAGCCCGCTGATCCAATCGCTGCAGAGTCTTCTTTCGGGCAGCCTCTATCCAGTCGCGATGCTCTTCTATAAACGCCTCCACCTTGCGCTTCGGCACACCGATAGGTACCGACACATGCACATCGCCACTCTTCACGATCCGCATAGACATCCGCCTCGTCCATCGATATGTCACCACTATAGCCATCAGCCCACGATACAATGTTACATATGATACTTTGCAAAACGAGGAATGGCGAAGGTAACAGGAAGCGTGTATTTCACTCTTACAGGTTCGCCATTCAGCATGCCAGGCTTCCATTTAGGCATCGCAGCAAGGATTCTTATGCCCTCTTCCTGAAACAACTGTCCGTAATGGTTTATCAGTTCCTGCTCATTGATACCCGTCTTCTCGCTCAACTTCTTTACATCGAAGAAATGAACCGCTGTTCTTAAGGGAGTGATTTGCGTAAGCGAGCCGTCTTTATCTACCACAAAGGTCATCAGCACTTTACCTTCAACGCCATTCTCATCAGCCTCCTTGGGATACTTCAGATTGTTCATAACGTATTGCACCACAGAGGCCATACCACTCTTATACTTTGGCATCTTTGCCGTTTCCGACTTCGCCATCTGCTCCACGTCAACTAGAGTCGTATCAGTCGTCACCTGGGCATTTGCACCAAGTGTTACCATTGTGAGCAACAAAATCAATAATACCTTATTCATGTTCTTAATATTTAGTTATTTATGGTTGTCCTGATTCCACTTTCCTTTTTTGACAGTGCAAAGGTAGCAAATTTTATTGAGCTTTGCAAATACTTTGTGCGTTTTCCGTTAAAAACCCTCCAAAAGGGCCATTTCCTCCGCGTTGTCATAAAAGTGTCTACCTAAATTAGGAAAAGGCACACAGACTACACGCTGTCACGCTGTCACATTTTGGAAATTCAAGACACACACTCTGTCTTATGGTTGCGGTTGCATGGTTGCAAATGACTGTTTTTATTTGTCCAATCACATCGAAGTTCACAAATTCACAATTCACAAATAGGTATTTTTAATTGTGCAATTCTGAGAGGAGAAGACATGATACAAACAGAATACCCCTAATTAAATTATATATATATTATATATATATTATAATATATATATAATATATATATAATTATTAAAGTGAATTTTGATACCTTTGAAAACACCCATTTGTGAATTGTGAATTTGTGAACTATAGCACATACACTTCTCGATTCATGTCGAATTTAAAAAGACCAAATGCAACCTTGCAACCGCAACCTGTATCTGTTTTGTAATAGCGCAGATATAGAAAACAGAAATGTGACTGTGTGACAGCGTGACAGCGTTGATGTACGGATGTTTTGGTGTTTTTATTTTACAGATATATATTTCTTAAAATGCACGTGTCAGGGGCTCGAAGGAAACCCGGAGTTTGCCCGGAGAAAAGTGAAGGTTTCCTCCGAGGAAAGTCGGACTTTGCTCCGAGGAAAGCCAGAGTCCGTAAAAACGCAAAAAAGGGCAGCTTTGCGGCTGCCCTGTAACTTGGTAAATAATATTAACTTATCATATTAGAATTTGCCTTGAATTTTGGAGGCGGGGACTTCTACGGGAGTCTCGATGCCGGGCCAGTAGAAGGTCTGGGGCTTGGCACCACTCTTGTTGTTCTCGCCCTTGGGAACGCTCTGGCGGAAGGCGCTCTTCACCACGTAATACTTGCCACCCTTCTGATAGAAGGTCTTGAACTGCATCTCCTGCACATTATCGTACTTTTCCTTGAGCTCAGGATAGTTCTGCAGGGGCAGACTCATCCAAGAGACGGTGGTGGAATAGGTACCGAGAATCTTGGTGGGGGCCAGCTGCTGCTTGATCTTGGCATTGACCTTGGCCTTGTAGTCGGCTACGGCCTTGGCCTGGCGGTTCTTATCAGTAAGGTTATCGAGGAGGTAGTTCTTGTTGATGATATCCTGCACGTAGGCATCGTTAGCCTCGGCCTTCGTCTGATCGGCACTCTTCTCGGTGGCTCCGCTGCTCTCCATATACATCTTTTTTACGCGCGCGGCCTCGGACTTGATGGCGGCGAGATCCTTGGCGGAAACTGCAGCGCCATTCTTAGAGGCCTTAGCAGCTGCCTGCAGGTTATTGGGTATGCGGGTGTTGAAGACGTTGAGCACTACACTCTGCTGATGATACATCTCGAAGGTCTCGGTATTGCCCTTTACATAGCGCAGCACCTGTACAACCTGATTGGCAGCATCGAAGGCATTATGGATCTGCATGGTCTTGCGGTACTCGGCAGGCTCCATGCTGGCATACTTCCAGAGGATGCGCCCGTTCTCGGTCTTGTCGAGCCCCAGATACTTATCCATACCACCGGCGGCCTCGGCAGCACGCTTTTCCTGCTCACGGGGGTGCGACTGGACGTAATCATCCATCACACGCTTTTCGGAGGCACTCTGATCGGCATCCTGAGAAACGGTCTTCTTAGCCTTGTCGGCGAGGCCCTTCAACTTGCCGAGCTGGGCATCGGCATTGATACTAACGGAAAACATCATGGCTACTGCCAGTGAAAGACGGAGAATAGTACTCTTTTTCATTTTTTGCTAAAGTTTTAAATTTTAATATTGTTGTTTATGAATTCATTAATTGCTCGTTGGAGTTTCTGGGTGCAAAGGTACGAAGAAAAGGGCTTGGGGGCGTGAACATTTTCTTCCAAAATGGGCACGGAAACCCTGCAAAATCTTCCAAAATGCAGAAAAACGGGGGAAAAGAGGGGGCAAGAAGGCACTTGTAGGGTTTTTCCCCTCGGGGTTTAGGGAAAATCCTTTGCAGGGGAGCCAAAATAACCATAATTTTGCCGACGTAAACAAGCAACAAAGTGAATATTAACTTTTTAAAGATAGGAGATTAAGTTATGAAGAAGATGTTTTTCGCACTGATGATGATGCTGACCACCACGATGGCAGCAAGTGCAATGAGCTACGAGCAGGCTCGCAACGAGGCCCTGTTCCTGACCGACAAGATGGCTTACGAGCTGAACTTGACGGATGCACAGTACGAGGCAGCTTATGAGATTAACCTCGACTACCTGATGGGGGTTGCAAGTCGCGACGATGTGTTTGGCATCTACTGGGAGCGCCGTAACCTCGATCTGAGCTATATACTCTTCGACTGGCAGTGGAATGCCTACATTGCAGCCAGCTACTTCTACCGCCCGCTGTACTGGGAGGCTGGTTACTGGCACTTCGGCATCTATCGCCGCTATCCGCATCGTGACTACTTCTACTTCGGGCGTCCACACTTCTATGCCACCTATCGTGGTGGACACGCCTGGCACGCTCATGGCAGTCATGGATACTACTACGGACACAGGGATCACTACCGTCCGGCTCACCACGGGAATCACTTCGGTATGCACGACCGCTGGGATCGCGGTGACTTCCGCAACCCATCGCACCACAGCTCAACTCGCGTAACGGGACGTCCTTCTAACAGAGTGGGTTACGACAACCGTCCGTCGGATCGTCGTCACGACAACAATGGCATCAACCGTCGTCCGGAGAGCCGTCCGAACAATGGCTCGATGGAGCGCAGGCCTGGTGGCAGCACGATGGAGCGCAGACCCGAGAATCGCTCGAATAGCGGCAACTTTGGTGGAAGCCGTGTAGGTCGTGGAGGCGTAGACAGCAATCGTCCGTACACCAATTTTGGCAATTCGCGCAACGGTAGCAGCAGCCATAGCGGCAGCATTGGTAGCAGCCACAGCAGCGGAAGCCATAGCTCTGGATCGCACAGCGGTAACTTCGGCGGCAATCGCAGCGGAAGTTCGCATAGCGGAGGTAGCCACAGCGGTAGTTTCGGTGGTAGTCGCAGTGGTGGCTCGCACAGTGGAGGTAGCCACAGCAGCATGGGAAGCTCTACCCGCTCTGGCGGTGGTGGTTCACACGGTGGTGGTGGTCACTTCGGCGGACGCCGATAATTTAGAATTAAGAATTTAGAGTTCTAAGGTTCGGACCTCGGCGTTGGTCATACGTGGAATTTCACTCATTTGTTTATTGTAATAGACTGCCTGGATGGCCTTGTTGATAATGCCATGGCCAACAGCCAGCACCTTCTTTCCGGGGAATTCAGTACGGATATAGGCGAGAAAATCGCCAGCCCTGGAAAGAAGGTTTTCTAATGTCTCAATGTCGTCGGGCCACACCTCGCCCTTCAAATCGGGGATGAAGCGCCCGGTAAAGCCACCCCAGTCGCGCTCACGCAGGAGTGGCGTGGTGATGACCTGGAGCTGATGGGGACGGGCGATAATCTGGGCAGTATCAATGGAGCGCTTGAGATCGCTGGCCACAATGGCATCGAGGGGGCGAGAGGCCCACTCACGGCTCACGGCCTCGGCCTGAAGAACGCCGTTCTCGTTGAGTTCGCCCTGGGTCTGGCCCTGCATAATCTGACGGGCATTATCCACCGTCTCGCCATGACGCGCTAAGTAAAGAGTTGTCATCATCTTTTAAAATTTGCTGCAAAAATACAAATAATTTTGGTTTTTCTACTATTTATTAGTATCTTTGCACCATAAAACATTGAAATATTACGATTATGAAGATATTACAGAGTTCGGTTTTTCGCGCTATTTGCGCCATTGCCATTGGTATACTGCTGATAAAATTCCCCGATAACACGGTCACTTGGATTACTGTGGCCATAGGTGTGCTGTTCCTGCTTTCGGGCGTGATTTCGATAGTGGTGTACGTGAATGCGCGCAAGAACGTGGCTGAATATAAGATTACCGATGCGGAGGGTAACGTGATTACGAATACGGAGCAGCCCACATTCCCCATCGTGGGCGTGGGAAGCATGATACTGGGTGCAATGCTGGCGCTAACGCCAAACGTGTTTATCACTGCCCTGATGTATATTATCGGTGGTATACTGATTCTGGGTGCCATCAATCAGTATATGAGTCTGGTAAACGGCAGGAGATACGGCAAGATAGGTTTCGGCTACTGGGTGTTCCCATCGCTGATTCTGCTCACGGGCCTTTATGTGATCATTAAACCTATGGCTCCAGTGAACGTGGCGATGTTGGTACTGGGTTGGTGCTCGCTGCTCTATGGTGTGACAGAGCTGATTAATGCCCTGAAGTTCCACTCGGATAAGCGCAAACTCCGTGAGGCACAGGAGATTCCTGTGGCGGAAGAAGTAAAGGAGGATGTGACTCTGGAAGCCACGCCTGTGGACGATGAACACGCAATCGTACAGACGGAAGAATAGAAAAATATATCCCCTCCCAATTGGGAGGGGATTCTTTTTTACTGTTTCATTTCCTGCTTGACTTCCTCGGAGAATCCCTGGATATAGGTTCGGAGGATATCGATGCCTCGCTTGTTTTCGCGACCCCAAGGAATTATGAGGTCGGCAAACTTCTTGGTGGGCTCGATAAACTGCTCGTGCATGGGCTTAACGTCATTCTCGTAATGATCGAGCACCATGTCGACGGTACGTCCGCGCTCCACCACATCGCGACGGATGTTTCGGATGAGTCGCACGTCGCTATCGGTATCCACGAAGATCTTCAGATCCATCATATCGCGCAGCTTCTTATAATGCAGCGTCATGATACCCTCGAGGATAATCACGGGTTTGGGCTCTACATGGATGGTCTCGGGTAGACGATTGGAGATAACGTAGGAATACGTGGGCTGCTCGATGGCCTCGCCGTTCTTCAGCTTCTTGATCTGCTCAGTGAGCAGCTTCCAATCGAAGGCATCGGGATGGTCGAAGTTAATCTGTTTACGCTCCTCGGGGGTCAAATCGGTCGTATCGTTGTAATACGAGTCGAGGGGTACTACAGCCACACAATGGGGTGGCAATGCTTTGGAAATTCTCTTAACGACGGTGGTTTTTCCTGAACCAGATCCGCCCGCAATACCAATGATGATCATCGTTTTATTAGATTATTTGACTATTTGACTATTTTAAATAAACTACTGTTGGGAGGTGATCGCTGAAGCCATTGAGCCACTGACCACCGGCTGTAGTACGGAGGGGACTTCCCCAATACGGGCCCGGGCCCTGAAGCAGATAGTCGGGACGGAAAATCTGATGACCCGAATACTGCAAACCCTTACCGCCTAAAAGTGACTTAGAAAGGATAATCTGATCGAACAGATTCCAGGCGCCCTCGAACTTCAAGGTGCCATTGCCTGAGGCCAACTCATTCCACCAGGGATTCCAGAGACCACCCTCGCCTACCTCGCTGATTTCGCGCTTGGCACCAAGGCATACTGCCATCGAGGGATCCTGAGGATCGTCGTTCATATCGCCCATAATCAGGAGTTTCACGTTGGGATCGTCTTTCAGAAGCGAATCCTTCACGGCTCGGAGCTGTGTGCCGCCGTCCTCGCGGGCATAGGAAAGGGCACCTCGCGAAGGCAGATGGTTCACAATGATGGTAACATGCTCGCCAGCCAAGGTGCCACTCACCACGAGGAAACCTCGGGTAGCGCGACCTGCATCCTCCGGGCGCGTATATATATAAGGTATAAGACTGGCATCACGCACCGTAAACAGGGCGGGATTATAAAGCAGGGCACAATCGATGCCTCGCTGATCGGGACCCTCGATATGGATAAACTGGATGTTGCGGGCCTTGAGTGAGGGCTGATTGATGAGATCCGTGAGGCAACGGGCGTTCTCGACCTCGGCCACACCGATGGCAGCACAGCCCACATCTGGCAGGAGATCGGTGCCCATCTCGGAAAGCACACGCGACATGTTAGCCAACTTGTGGATATACTTATCGCCCGTCCAGTGATAAGAGCCCTCGGCCAGGAACTCATAGTCGTTCTTACCCTCATCGTGGCAGGTATCGAACAGATTCTCAAGATTGTAGAAGCCTATGGCATAGGAAGCTTGGCGCTTGGGGGTCTTTGCAAGAGAGAGACCCGAAACGAGCAACAAAACCAATGCCAATAATCCAAATTTACGCATAGCAGTGATATTTATGCTTGCAAAAATAGCATAAAAATCTGAGAAGACCAAGAAAAAATCACAAAAATCATCATTCAAAGAAAAAATAAGGGCAGAAAGTTTGCATATTAATAAAAAAATATGTACCTTTGCACCCGCTTTATGCGCAAACAGTATTTATAACATTAATATTCAAACAAAAAATGAAAAAAGGTATTCATCCAGAAAACTATCGCCCCGTCGTGTTTAAGGACATGTCCAACGGCGATATGTTCCTTACGAAGTCTACTGCAAAGACAAACGACACTGTAGAATTCGAAGGCGAAACTTACCCAGTGGTAAAAGTCGAAATCTCTAGCACCTCTCACCCGTTCTACACTGGTAAGAGCAAGCTCGTTGACACCGCAGGTCGTGTTGATAAGTTCATGAGCCGCTACGGTAAGGCTGCGAAGAAGTAAGATAAAACCGCAAAGATTCAAAAGGTGCGTCCACGGTAGTTGCATATGCCTGGGTTGCACCTTTTTATATTTTAAACGCTAAAACAACTATTTATGAAACGACTATTTTTCCTCATCCCCCTATTCGTGCTGGCATCATGCGGAGGCGGCGACAGTAGCGACGATCCAAAGCCCACAGACAAGCCGTCGACACCAACCAATACCCAGAACACGAACCAGAACGATGCTTCGCAGAATGAGTATCTGGCACGTCTTGAAATGCCTCATACCAAGAGCGGCAGCACCGTTGTAACCCATACCGTAGACGGATTTGGCGTGAACTATTCGTTTGAATGGGACAGCAATCTGAGGGCCCAGCGCTGGACTTGCTATACACTTACGAAGCAAAACATGGCCACCAACGGCAATTCGCGACAGAGTCTCTGGGGTGGCGAAGATCCCTGGGAGTTCGATCCCGACATAGCCAAAGCCCAGCAGCAACAGCTGACCAACGAGCTGAGTAAGAGCTACTACCCGGGTACGAAGGATTATTATGAGAAGGGACACATCTGCCCCTCGGCTGACAGACTATATAGCAAGGACGTAAACCGTCAGACCTTCTATATGACGAACATCCTGCCCATGGTGCACAATTTCAATGGTGGCATCTGGAACATGATGGAGGCTCGCACCCGCAACTGGGCCAACAGTGCCGATGAGTTGTATGTGTGCAAAGGCGGTACCATCGACAAAGCCGACCAGATTCTGGGGAAGACCATCAACAGTCATATCGTGCCTAAGTACTTCTTCACGGCTCTCCTCCACAAGAAGGGCGACACCTATAAGGCCCTCGCATTCTGGGTGGAGCACCTGAACGAGAACCACGAGAGCGACCCCCTGGGTAATTATGTAGTTAGCATCGATGAACTCGAGACAAAGACGGGCATCGACTTCTTCTGCAATCTGCCCGACGATATCGAGACGAAGGTGGAAGGCGCCACAGTGGATGAGATCAAATCAGCTTGGGGACTTAAATAGAGGTGAGAGAATTATATTCTATATTCTTAAAAAGAGTGAAAACATGCGTGTTTTCACTTTTTTCTTGTACCTTTGCCAAGTGAAACTTTACTTATCTATAAATATAGGAAATGAAAACAGTTTATGACTTCACTGTCAAGGACAGAAAAGGCAAGGACGTATCCCTGAAGGAGTACGCCAATGAGGTGTTGCTGATTGTGAACACAGCAACCAAGTGTGGATTCACCCCCCAATACGACGAACTGGAGAAGCTGTACGAGAAGTATCATGCCCAGGGATTCGAGATTCTGGATTTCCCCTGTAACCAGTTCGGACAACAGGCTCCTGGCACCGACGAGAGCATTCATGAGTTCTGCAAACTCAACTTCGGCACAGAATTCCCCCGTTTCAAGAAAGTGAAGGTGAATGGCGATGATGCCGATCCCCTCTATAAGTTCCTGCAGGAGCAGAAGGGTTTCGCAGGATGGGATATGAGCCACAAGATTGCCCCCATTCTGGACGATATGCTCTCGAAAGAGGATCCTGACTACAAGCAGAAGCCTAGCATTAAGTGGAACTTCACCAAATTCCTGATTAACAAGAAGGGACAGGTGGTAGCCCGTTTCGAGCCCACGGAGAATATTGATAACATTGCAGCTCAGATTGAAGAGTTACTGAAATGATGGAACATACAAAATGTTTGATTATAGGCAGCGGACCCGCAGGGTATACCGCTGCCATTTACGCTTCGAGAGCCAACCTCAGCCCCATTGAGTATAGCGGCATGCAGCCTGGTGGGCAGCTGACCCAGACTACCGAAGTGGAGAATTTCCCTGGCTATCCACAGGGTGTGGATGGCAATCAGATGATGATGGACCTTTATGAGCAGGCCCAGCGTTTCGGTACCGATATCCGCATGGGCACCATCGAGAAGGTGGATTTCTCGAAAGCCCCCTACGTTTGTACCGCTGACGATGGTACAGAGATTGAGGCAGATACCGTCATCATTGCCACAGGCGCCTCAGCCAAGTACTTAGGACTCGACGATGAGCGCAAGTATAACGGGCAGGGCGTGAGTGCCTGCGCCACCTGCGACGGCTTCTTCTATCGCAAGAAGACTGTTGCCGTAGTAGGTGGTGGCGATACTGCGTGCGAGGATGCGCTGTATCTTTCAGGTTTGGCCAAGAAGGTGTATCTGATTGTGCGTAAGCCTTTCCTGCGTGCCTCACAGGTGATGCAGCAGCGTGTAAAGGAGCGCGAGAACATTGAGATTCTCTTCGAGCATAACACCATCGGTCTCTTTGGCGAGAACGGCGTGGAAGGTGCACATCTGGTAAAACGTAAGGGTGAGCCCGACGAGGAACTGGTAGATATTGCCATCGACGGATTCTTCCTGGCGATAGGTCACAAGCCTAACACGGATATATTCAAGGAATGGCTGGATATGGACGAGGTGGGTTATCTGAAGAAGATAGACGGTACACCTAAGACCAAGATTCCTGGTGTGTTTGTGGCTGGCGACTGCGCCGATCCTGTATATCGTCAGGCTATCTCAGCAGCAGGCTCTGGATGCCAGGCCGCCATAGAGGCAGAGCGTTATTTGCTCAACAAATAAATAAGGATACTATATATTATCTCTAAAGAGATAATAGGTAACTGCAAAAAGAAAAGGCTCGTTTCACAACGAGCCTTTTCGGTACTTAAAAAACTAAATTAATCAACCATAAACCTTAACCATTAAAATCTTTTGATGGTGCAAAGATACAATAGAATATTTAATTATGTGTTTAAATTGCGTTTTTATATGTTTAATTTGCGTGATTTAACGGATTTTAAACTAAAATTCACGATTTTCAAACATTTTTGAGCCTAAAAATGCAGATTTTTGGTAAAAAAGCTTGGAGTTTCGCAGAAATTATCTATTTTTGCACATAGAAAATCGAATCAATCATGGACAATCGTCTACTTCTAACCTTTTTGATTGTGGCCATTGTGGTCATTATTCTCTTCACAGGAAGACGTTTATACCTGCGAAGTATCAGATTAAGACGCCGTTTGCAGATGAGCGCCATCTTTACCAATATCACCCATGAACTGCTGACACCGCTTACCGTTATTTCTGCCTCAGTAGACAAACTACGCGATGAGGAACCGATATACAATCGCGACTACGACCTGATGCAACTCAACATACAGCGTATGGTGAGACTGCTGCAGCAGATTCTGGAAACCAGCAAGTCGGAGGCTGGTGAACTAAAGTTGCTGGTGGCCCAGGGCGATGTGATGGCCTACATCCGACAGACGGCTATCTGTATTGAGCCGCTGTTGGCGCGAAGAAATATGAAATTCACCATTTCCTGTCAGCCTGAAAGCATGATGGGATGGATTGACACTGACAAAATAGACAAGATTATCTATAATCTGCTCTCGAATGCTTCAAAATATGCCAAAGAGAATGGTGAGGTAACGCTGAGAGTGCAGACCAACAATGCCTACGACACCATCCGTATAGAGGTAACCAACACCGGTGAAGGTATCTCACCCAAGAAAATGGAACAGCTATTCAAGCGATTCCAAGATGGCGACTACCGTCAGCACCATACCATCGGAACTGGACTAGGACTCTCGCTCACGCGTGATCTTGTATATCTGCATCATGGCGACATACAGTGCAAGAGCGAACTGGGCAAAGGCACCACCTTTACTGTGACCCTGCCAATCTACAAAGAGGCATTCTCGGCAGACGAGATCTTTGAACGTCCTTCTACCGAGTTCACACTCCCCAAAAACACCATCAAGGATATACAGGCCATCATTCCCGATGTAAATCCAGAGCCTCAGGAGGACGATGACGACAACTACAAACTGCTCATCGTGGAAGATAATCCCGAACTGCTCATGCTGATGCAACAGCTATTGAAACAGTATTACCACGTATATATCGCACAAAACGGCGAAGAAGCTCTGAAAATGGTTCACGAAAAACAGCTCGACCTCATCATCTCGGATGTGATGATGCCCGAGATGGACGGCTATGAGCTGACCCGTACCTTGAAAAGTGATAAGAACTATGACCACCTGCCCATTATTCTGCTGACAGCTAAGACTCAGGAGGAAGACGAGCAGGAAGCCCTGGAGGCTGGAGCTGACGAATTCCTCACCAAGCCTTTCAGACTGAGAGACCTCAAATTACGCATCGACAATATCATAGAAAACCGTAAGCGATTGCAGCAGGACACAGTACTGAAACGTGAGGAGGATGTGCGTGAACCCGAGAAAGCCAAGCCCGAGGATATATTCCTTAGCAAAGTACTGGAGAACGTGCTCGCCCATCTGGAAGATGAGGAATACGATCGCGACAGTCTGGCTGCGGATATGGGAGCCAGCGCCTCTACCTTATATAACAAGCTGCGCGCCATAACCGGCATGAGTGTATCGGCCTACATCCGCGACGTAAGAATGAAGGAAGCCCAAAAACTGGCGGAGCAGAATCCCACCATGCGTGTGAGCGATCTGGCTTACAGTGTAGGATTCCACGATCCCCGCTACTTCGCCACCTGTTTCAAGAAGCAGTTTGGCATGCAGCCGAAGGAATACCTCGATAGCTTACAAGCCAAAGGGCAAGGAAAGTAAGCGCTCCATTCATCATCAACAGTTCATAGCCAAAACGATAGCCCGTCCACATCAAGACGAGACTGTCAATGGCATAGCATATCAAGGGTGAGGACACGCAGATATAAGGCACATATTTGTCGCGTGGCATTCGCTTGGTGAGCATACCAAAGGCAAAAAGGCCTAACAGCGGCCCATAGGTATAGCCACACATGACGTAAATGGCATCAATAATACTCGTGGAATTGAGCAGGCGGAACAGCAGGATCAGCACCACAAACAACGCGCTGATCATCAGATGTGATCTTTTGCGGAGCCGTTCATCCCCCGCCCTACCACGAATATCCACACAATAACTCGTGGTGAGTGATGTGAGCGCAGAGTCGGCACTCGAGAATGCTGCTGCCACAATACCCAATACAAAGAGGTGAGTGGTGAGGGGAGAGAGGTGAGAGATATGCTTGACATACGTAGGCAGCAACTCATCACTATTGGCTGGCAGAGTCATTCCGCTTTGCTGAAAGAATAACATCAACAACACACCCAAAGAAAGGAACAACAGATTGGTTGGTACAAAGGCTACGCCATAGGTACACATATCCTTCTGGGCCTCTTTAAGCGAGCTGCAAGTGAGGTTCTTCTGCATCATATCCTGATCGAGTCCCGTCATCACAATCACGATAAACACGCCACTCAGGAACTGTTTCCAGAAATTCTGTTTAGACACCCAGTCATCGAACACGAAAATACGACTATGGCTGTCGTTGGCAATGGCACTTACAGCCTCTGGAATACTCATATCCAGCATACCCACCACCTTATATATAATAATAAGGAGAGCAGAGAACAGGCAAAGGGTCTGGAAAGTATCTGTCCACACCAGCGTCTTGATACCTCCGCCACGCGTATAGAGCCATATCAGAACCACCATACCTATCACTGTAACAGGGAAAGGCACACCCCAGGACTCAAACACAAAGCTGTGGAGAATCATACATACCACATAGAATCTCGCCACAGCCCCCGTCATCTTCGACAGCAGGAAAAACGAAGCTCCCGTTTTGTAAGCCCTCGGTCCCAGTCGCTGTCCCAGATAGGAATAAATAGTGGTAAGATTCAGTTTATAATATAGTGGCAGCAGGATAAATGCCACAGCGATATAGCCTAAGATAAAGCCCAGACACGTCTGCATATAGGTCATATCGATGCTTGTCACCATGCCTGGTACACTCACAAACGTGACGCCTGATATAGAGGCACCAATCATACCAAAAGCCACCATATACCAAGGTGAACGACGATTGGCACGAAAGAACGTCTCGTTGGTAGCCCGATGTCCTGTCAGTCGGCTAATGCCAAACAGAACCGCAAAATAACCTAATATTATTGCAATTATCCACATAATCGGGTGCAAAGTTACAACTTTTTATGAAAATCTTAATTCTTAATTCTTAATTCTTAATTAAAAAGTGTACCTTTGCAGGCGGAATTCCTAATTCTAAATTTCAATCATTATGGCTAAACAGAAAAAATTCATCCTCCAAGAGAGTGAGATTCCAACACAGTGGTACAACATTCAGGCCGACATGCCCAACAAGCCCATGCCGCCCATCCATCCTGCTACCAAGCAGCCTTTAGGCGTAGACGACCTCGCACATATCTTTCCCCGCGAGTGCTGCGTACAAGAGCTAGACACAGAACATGCATGGATCGACATCCCCGAGGATGTGCTCGAGAAGTATAAATACTATCGTTCTACACCGCTGGTGCGCGCCTATGCCCTCGAAAAGGAACTCGGCACTCCCGCCCACATCTATTTCAAGAACGAGAGTACCAACCCGCTGGGTTCACATAAAATCAACTCTGCCCTGCCCCAGTGCTACTATGCCAAGCAGGAAGGCACTACCAATGTGACTACCGAGACGGGTGCAGGTCAGTGGGGCGCTGCTCTCTCTTACGCCGCTAAGATTTACGGTCTCGACTGCGCTGTTTATCAGGTGAAGATCACCATGCAGCAGAAGCCTTATCGCAGCAGCATCATGCGTACTTTCGGTGCTGTGGTTGAGGGTTCTCCCTCGATGTCAACCCGTGCTGGTAAGGATATCTTGACGAAGGATCCTACCCACTCTGGTTCGCTGGGTACAGCTATCTCTGAGGCTGTAGAGCTGGCCACCACCACACCTAACTGTAAATACACACTGGGCTCTGTGCTCAATCACGTAGGTCTACACCAGACCATCATCGGTCTGGAGGCTGAAAAGCAGATGGCTATGGCAGGAGAATATCCCGACATCGTGATCGGCTGCTTCGGCGGTGGTTCTAACTTCGGTGGTATCGCCTTCCCCTTCATGCGTCACAACCTGAAGGATGGCAAGAATACAGAGTTCATCGCAGCTGAGCCTGACAGTTGTCCGAAGCTCACACGCGGACAGTTCCGCTACGACTTTGGTGACGAGGCTGGTTATACCCCATTGCTGCCCATGTACACACTGGGCCATAACTTTAAGCCAAGCAACATCCATGCTGGTGGTCTGCGCTATCATGGTGCTGGTATGATAATCTCTCAGCTCATCAAGGACGGTCTGATGCATGGTGTAGACATTCCTCAGCTCGAGACCTTCGAGGCTGGTATGATCTTCGCCCGTACAGAGGGTATCATCCCCGCTCCTGAGAGCTGTCATGCGATTGCTGCCACCATTCGCGAGGCTAAGAAGTGTAAGGAGACTGGTGAGGAGAAGGTAATCCTCTTCAACCTCTCTGGTCATGGTCTGATTGATATGCCTTCTTACGAGGCTTATATCAAGGGCGACCTGCAGAACTATACTGTTACCGACGAGATGATTGCCGAGAATCTTGCTGAACTCGACAAGCAATAATAGATACTTATTCCTTATATAATAGCGATCCCTGCTCGATTGGAGCAGGGATCGTTTGTTTGTATGTGTATTAGAATCTGCGTGGGCCGCCGAAACCACCGCCACCAGGACGTCCGCCTCCGAAGCCGCCTCCACGAGGACCACCACCGAAGCCAGGACCTCCAGGGCCACCAGGACCACGACGACCACCACCGAAGGCTTTCATGCCTCCGAAGAGGTTCAGACGATAGATGACGTGGAGCATGCCATAGCTGGTAATAGCGTTATACTGTGTTTCGCTGCTTGAGAGCGCACTTACCATCTGGCTGACGGTTGACTGCTGGTGAAGGATATCATAGAGCTGCAGCGAGATAGTCAAGGCATTACCACGCAGGAAACTCTGCGAAACCTGAGCGTTCCAAATGAGTTCGTTGGTATTCATAGAGGCATCGCTATAACCACGACGACTCTGCATGTTCATATTGGTAGTAAGCGAGGTACCCCAAGGTGCTGTCAAACCAATCATACCACCATAAGAAAACTGCCAGGTGTCGAGGTTACTGTTCTTCTGGAACTCATTGCGAGAACGCATATAATTTAAAGATCCGTTGAGCTCGATCTCCAACCAGTCATTACGATAGCTGGCTGCCAGGCGCTCGCCGATATTGAGCGAGGTGGTAACACTCTTCTGTGAATCAGCAGTCGTACCAACACTTACATAACCTACATTGTGGTTGTAACCGAGGTTGGTGAAGGTATTTACATTGAAATAGGCTGCCGAGTCGAGGGCGGTATTGAACATAAAGCCCAGATTACCATTCCAGTTGCCATTGATGTTCTCAGGACGAGTAACCGTAGCACCAGAGCCATCATCGACGTAAGAGGTCTTCTGGGCAATGGCATTGCTGGTGGTAGAGAAGTTTACGAAGGTCATCACGGCACGCTGGTGCTTCTGGAAATAGTCGTTATAAAAGAGGTTGAAGTTCTGGGTGAACGAGGGCTTCAAGCCAGGGTTACCACGAGTGATGCGCAAGGGGTTGCTATCGTCTACGATATCGAGCAGATCGCTCATGGAGGGCTGTTGGGTACGTCCACGATAGGTAAAGCGCAACTGACCCGTCTGTGACTTCTTCCAACGGAAGTCGAGTGTTGGTGTGAAGTTGGTAACAGTACGTTTTGTAATGGTATCGGTGCCCATATACTTATATGAGAAATTCGATGACTGAGGTATCACCTGGAAACCGATATTGAAGTTGAACGACTTGCGTACGATACGCAGCATCACCTCAGCTGTGTGGGTATAGTTCTTATAAACCGACTTCTTACTGAGCAGAGAGTCCTCATAATGTGCCAGCGGACTGGGCAGCGGATCAAGGTATTTATCGAAATCACGATATGAGGGATCGATATTGGTATAAACACCTAATGGCGGAAGGCTATACGTCTTACGATCGCTATTGGTGTAACTATACTGATAGGTATAGCTAAACTGCAGATATACCTGACGGGCGATGGGCTCGCTATAGGTAAGACGTGTGCTATAACCCCAACGGTTCTCAGGTGTATAGTTATAGCGGTTGGTTTGATAAACAGAATCTATGGGCAACAGCGTGACTGGATCAACTATCTGGAAATAGTTAACGACATTGTTCGTTATCGACTTGCTGGTGCCATCGCTCCAGTTGGCATTCAACTGCAATGTAATATTTCGACCATTGTTACTAAGACGACGGTTGAACTGCAACATACCACGGAGGTTCTTGGAGTCGCTGTAGGTAGTACCACTCTGAACACTATAGTTCTGCGCAATACCATATTTCTTTGCTATATCGAACACATCCGTAAGCGGATCATCACTGTAGTCGAACGGATTCTTATCGAAGCTGGCATCCTCGCTTTTGTTGATACCATCGTTAGTGGTATAGCTAAAGTTAGGACGGAACATGATGTTGGTCATTGAGTCGGGCTGCCATTCCAGTCGCATTTGTCCGTTCCAGCTGTTTGAACATGAGAAATTATGGCTGAGGCTGTTGCGATACTGCGAATTCTGCTCATTGATGAAGTTCTTACTGTTACCTTTCGACAAGACATCGCCATCGCTATGGTTCCATCGTATGCTACCATCGAGCTTAAACTTATCAGTATTCTCATAGTTCAGGTTCACACCAACCATCTTGTTAGCTGTGAGACCTTGGCGACCTGCACCAAATCGGCCACCACCGCCACCACCAGGGAATCCCATATCATTGGTGTTATTGGCATTGGTCATCAGGAATAACTTCATATTATTCTGCATTACGCCTCCAAAGATACGACCTGCATAACGGTTTTGGGTACCTGCAGCCAAGTCAAAGTTTGCCATTACACCCTTGTTCATACCAGCCTTAATACCGAAGTCAAGCACTGTCTCTTCTTCACCATCCTCGATACCAGAAACACGGGCAAGATCGCTCTGCTTATCGTAGGCCTTGATACGATCGATGATATTCGTAGGCAGATTCTTCAGAGCCGTCTTAGTATCACCGGTCATAAACTCCTTACCGTCAACCAGGAACTTCTTCACCTCCTTACCATTGATCTTAACAGTACCATCATCGCTCACCTCGGCACCTGGCAATCGTCTTACGAGTTCCTCGACTACCGAACCCTCAGGCGTACGGAAAGCTGCTGCATTATACACAAAGGTATCGGCCTTCAGAGTTACCTTCGAAGCATGGGCCGTCACTGTGGCACCTTGCAGCATAATGGCATCGGGCTCCAGTGAGATGGTGCCTGCACGATAGTCCTTACCTTCTTTAATGGATATTTTCTTGGTGTAGGTCTTAAAGCCCACATAGGTAATCTTCAGGGTATAACTACCTTCCTGCGGAGCCTTGATCGAAAAACCACCGGAAGCATCGGTAACTGCATTAGCTACCACCTTCTCACCTGAAAGCAGGGCTGCCGTGGCCTGGATTACCGCTTCTTTCGTATCCTGTTCTACAACCTTACCTGTAACTGTGCGCTGGGCACTTGCTGTGATCGCCGACAAACAAACGGCCATCAAGAGTACAATTTTTCTCATGCTTATCACTAATTTTGCCTCTTTGACGCAGAAAAAAAGGAAAAGTTTAATAACTTTCGGAAATTTTTCCATATTTCTTAGCCGAATATTGATTTTTCTTATTACCTTTGCACCACAAACAATTAACAGGCATAGCTGTAACCAAAACATGAATCAGCAAAAGGTGATAATATCCGAGCATCTCGGACAGACTCTCCAAGAGGCCATCTCTCAATGTGAGCATGACCGGCTATTTGTGTTGGCAGACGAGACGACGGAGCGTTGTTGTCTGCCCTTGGTGAAAGAATTGGAATGCCTGAATGGTGCGCAGTACATCGTCATCGGAGCTACCGATACAAACAAAACACTCGAATCAGTAGTTCACGTATGGGAGGAACTGGGGAAAGGAGGTGCCACTCGTCACACCTTATTAATTAATATAGGCGGTGGTATGGTAACCGATCTGGGCGGCTTTGCTGCCTCAACCTTCAAGCGGGGCATCAACTACATAAACATCCCCACCACCCTATTGTCGATGGTCGATGCCAGCGTCGGCGGGAAAACCGGATTCAACTTCAGAGGGCTGAAGAACGAGATTGGCGTATTCAACAATGCAAGCAGCGTGATACTCGATACGACGTTCCTAAAAACCCTCGACGAAGAGAACATACTTTCTGGCTATGCAGAGATGTTAAAGCACGGACTAATAGCCAACGAAGAAATGTGGGCCACACTTATGAACTTCGACATAGAGAAGCCCAATTTACAGGTGCTGAACAGGATGGTGGCAGAGAGTGTGGCTGTGAAACAGAGAATCGTAACGGAGGATCCAACGGAGAAGGGGATCCGCAAGGCTTTGAACTTAGGACATACTGCAGGTCATGCCTTTGAATCGTTGGCACTGAAGAGAAAACCCGTACTGCATGGCTATGCTGTGGCATGGGGACTGATATGTGAACTCTACCTGAGTGCCGTCAAAACAGGATTTCCCACAGAGAAGATGCATCAGACGGTGCGCTTTATCAGGGAGCATTATGGGAAATTGAATATTACCTGTGATGACTACCCCACTCTGCTGGAGCTAATGACACATGACAAGAAAAACGTGGCAGGTGTGATTAACTTCACTCTATTGGGAGGTATCGGAGACATCCGTATCAACCAGACAGCCACAAAAGACGAGATTTACGAGGCGCTCGACTTCTACAGGGAGGGCTGACCTTGAATAGGCATACCAATCAGCTTAATAGACCTAATCATATTACTAACTAATCGCAGATAGGGTTGCCCGTGAGGGTAGCCCTATCTCATTTACTAGCAAGTTGTTCTGCTATTTTTCTTGCCGGTTTACCTGTTTCCGTCAAGGGTATGGTTTCTACATGGATATAGTCTTTGGGTTGATAAAACTTTGGAAGACGAATCTCGCAGATTTGCCTGGCTTCATCTACAGATTCTTCCGTTAGAAGCACAGCCACCTCACCAAACTTATGATCATGCCGTTTTGTTAATAAATAAGGTACACGGAAATAAGGTTTCAGCTGGCGCTCCACTTCTTCAATCTGAATTTTAATACCACCAGAACATATAACATTATCCTTGCGTCCTAGAACGCGGAATCGACCATCAGGCTTCAACTCTACTATATCATTTGTAGTTAGTATATCGGCACAGACCTCTGGTGCATCTACTACAAGGCAACCTTCATCAGTGGTGCTAAGTTTAACCGTATCAAATGGAGTATACCACTCTGAGGCTTCAGCACTAGAGATTCTCCTAAGAGCAATATGCGATAATGTCTCTGTCATACCATAGGTACTCCAAACTGCATTGGGGAATCCCCGCAGCTCTTTCTCCATCGCTGCATCTATCGCGCCACCACCGATAATCAAATGCAGGATCTGTTTCAGTCTTTCTTTTTCCTCGGGAACCTGCAAGGAATTATATACCTGCATGGGCACCATGGCAGCAAAATCTAGCTGAGAATTGGTAATTGAGAATTGACAATTATTCAACGGATGACCGGAGGGCTCAACAGTAATAAGGCGAAGTCCGCGCTCAAGGGAGCGAATCACCATCATCTTCCCTGCAATATAATCGAGGGACATGCAGAGCAAGGCGGAATCACCAGATTTCAAACCGAGAAAATCGCACGTAATTCTAGCAGAAGCAAGCATACGTTGTTTTTCTACGAGCATCAGCTTGGGTTGTCCCGTACTGCCACTGGTCTTTACCTCGACATATGGTGAGTCGTTATTCCACTCCTCCAGGAATTCCTCTATCTTCACCTTTTAAAGCTTTCACCTATCCATAGTTGATCTCCTCGAATCTCAAGAGGCATAGAAATATTATCTGTAAACAACTGGCCTGTACCCAAACCCTGGGGCATAGTGATGTAGTCGCCATAGACATCAGAAGCAAATTGAGCGATGGCATTCAGTCCAATGTTACTCTCAAGGGCAGAAGTAATCCACGAGTCAATGCCCTGATTACGAGCGATATTTATCCATTCACGGCAACCCTGCATACCTCCATGGAGCGAAGGTTTCAGGATGATGTATCGGGGCTTTATCATACTAAGCATGTGAGCCTTCATTTCTGGATCGTTGACACCAATCAATTCTTCGTCGAGCGCGATGGGTAAAGGCGACTCACGACATAGTTCGGCCATATAACCCCACTGACAGGCTTTGATGGGCTGTTCAATACTATGGATGGCATACTGCGATAACAACTCCAGCTTATAGAGGGCATCCTCATAAGGAAAGGCTCCGTTGGCATCGAGACGTAGTTCCACCTCATGGAAAGAGAATCGGTTTCTAATACGCTTAATAAGGTCAAGTTCCATCTCGAAGTCAATGGCACCGATTTTCAGTTTCACACAACGAAAGCCCTTTTCAAGTTTCTCTTCCATGCGTTGAAGCATCTCCTCATAATTACCCATCCAGACAAGACCATTGATGGGGATGCCCACTTCACCACGACTGAAAGCCGTATCAAAGAGGTGGTCTCCACGATGTAGATTCAGCAGGGCTGTTTCCAGTCCGAAGAGCATCGACGGATAGGTGCGCATGGCTTCATAGTCTATCTCCCCCGTCTCGCAGAACAACTGGGAAAACCTGTCGAGCACAACCGCATATTCTGGACTGGCATCGCAACTCAGATCTGGCAGAGGCGCACATTCACCAATTCCCTCACGCAGGCCATCATTCAAATGGATGAGCCATATTTTACGGGTGGTATAAATACCACGTGAGGTACCAGCCGGCTGTTTAAAATGGAGCACACGCTCCTCTATTTTATATCGCATAGAGACAAAAACGTATTACTAAAAATCAAGGCAGCTTTGGATATTTCTTAAAGTTCGGTTTGCGCTTTTCCAGAAATGCTTTGCCACCTTCTTGAGCCTCATCGAGGAAGTAATACAACATAGTGCAATCGCCTGCGAGTTCCTGAATACCGGCCTGGCCATCCAATTCTGCATTCAATCCAGCCTTAATCATACGAAGAGCCAGAGGTGAACGTTCCATCATGATTTCGGCCCACTCCACGCACTCATCTTCTAAACGTTCTATAGGCACAACCTTGTTTACCATACCCATTTCTTCCGCCTCCTTAGCACTGTATTGGCGACAAAGGAACCAGATTTCACGGGCTTTCTTCTGACCCACGATACGAGCGAGATAGCTACTTCCGAAACCGGCATCGAAGGAACCCACTTTAGGACCTGTCTGTCCAAAGATAGCATTCTCCGAGGCAATGGTCAAATCGCAAACCAGGTGTAGAACGTGTCCACCACCAATGGCATAGCCATTCACCATGGCGATGACTGGTTTGGGAAGACGGCGGATCTGCATCTGTACATCGAGCACACTCAAACGAGGAACGCCCTCTTCATCCACATAGCCGCCACGACCCTTTACATGCATATCACCACCTGAGCAGAATGCATGTTTTACATCGGCTAACGTCTTACCCTCTGGCACCTCACTCATAGCACCTGTCAACAACACCACATTGATGTCTTGCATCTCACGACACATTGCAAAAGCCTGACTCAATTCCCAAGTGGTTTTGGGTGTAAAGGCATTGCGATATTGCGGACGGTTAATGGTAATCTTGGCGATACCATTGTATTCCTCAAATAAAATCTCCTTAAAATCTCGAATAGTTTTCCACTCTCTCATTTCTTCAACGATTTATAATAGTCCTTAAATACACATTCATCCACATTTGCATCAGTAAACACCTCAAGTACGATAGGGCGATCGCTCTCCATATTAAATAAGGTATCAATGCCTTTCTGCATATCTTCCAAATTACTAGCCTTCAGATAAGTCACGTTATTCTGGATACAGATGCCTTCTGCCGAGGTGTGGTGCTCAGCAGCTACATACTTATCGCGAGCAGAACTCTTCTCTAGGCCATGCAGCAGATTAAAGATACCACCCTTACCATTATTAAGCAAAAGGATGCGCAAATTCCCTCGCAGATTCTGGTTCCACAAGGCATTCTGGTCATAGAAGAAACTAAGATCGCCAATCACGCAGAACACTTTTTCTTTAGTCACACATGAGAAACCTGCTGCCGTAGAAAGGGAACCTTCTATACCATTCACCCCTCGATTACACCAAACAGGATGTTGCGCATAGATGTTTGCCAAACGGATAGACGTTGAGTTGGCATAATGCACCTCACCATCCCCTACCTGTGACTCGAAGTATTTCACTGCTGCCATCTGGGAATAGGCAGGCTGATAATCCTCTACATGCTGACGCACACGCTTGAGCAACTGCTCCCACATCATGACAAATGGATGGGGACGATCCTCCAGCAGGAACTGCACATGATCAGCAATGATCTTACCATCGCCCTGAATCACCTGCGTGAGGTTCATAAAGGTATCATTTACTTCACCCGTAGCATTCACCGTCCATACTTCCCTCGCTTTACGCAGAAAACGCTTCAGTCGCTTACTTACAATGGAGCCACCAATATACAATACAAAATCAGGTACATAATTCTCGTCGTTTTCCACCAGTGCCACAGCCTCATCGAAACCAGGATTGAGGGGTTGGCCACAGATAAGCATGGGGCGCTCGGCCAACATGAACATACGACCTATATGACTAAGAGTTGGTGTTGTAACCTCTGCCGACACTAGCTTGATCTTACGTTCACGGGGCAAGGACTTTTCTGTATAGTCGAATAGCGGTTCAGTGATAGGTACATTGATATGTACTGGTCCGCAACCCTGATGGCGCGTTTCTATCAGTGCTTCATTCACCAGACGATTACAGTACCAGCGTTCCTCATCGTTATGAGGCTCTGGCAAACTAACAGCTTTCTTTACGAATCGTCCTAAGGCATCAGGCTGGGGCATAGTCTGTCCATCGAGCTGATCGATCCACTGTGGTGGACGATCGGCAGAGATAGCTACCAGAGGTACATGCTGATAGTAAGCCTCAGCCACGGCTGGAGCAAGATTCAGAAGTGCAGTGCCAGAAGTGACACATACAGCTACTGGCTGCTGTAGAGCCTGAGCCATACCAAGGGCATAGAATCCTGCACTGCGTTCGTCGGTTACAGGATAGCACTTGATATCAGGACTTTCATTGAAATTATGTACGATTGGCGAGTTCCTGCTGCCTGGGCACACCACAGCATAACGTATACCATGGGCCACCAACAACGCCGTCAATATGTTTACATTCTCCTTATTGCTATACATTATATTATTCTCCTCATCGTTTCAAGTTTTGCCTCTGTCTCCATCCACTCCTGTTCCTCAGTACTATCCTTCAGCAAACCGCCCCCAGCATAAAGATGATAATATCCACCTTCGATATTCATACACCGAAGCGACACATAGAGGTGAGTCTCCTCTGCACCTAACATACCCATAAAGCCTGAGTAGTATCTACGTGGTGTATGTTCATTATGGGTAATAAAACGAAAAGCCTCACGTTTGGGCAAACCACACACAGCAGGTGTGGGATGTAGTACTTGCAAGAGATCACCAATGCGTTGGTTATCTGGAAGTTTAAAGGTAAAGTCACTCCTTAGGTGGACAAGATTAGCCGCACGAACTGTACGTGGACCTTCTTCACGGAAATCCCTTGTAAACTGCTCCAGACATTCCGTTATATATGTAGTAACGATGCGCTGTTCTTGAATATTTTTGGTAGTCCATGTTAGTGTTTCACCTTCACCCAATAACTGGTCACCCTCAAGTCGCATGGTTCCTGCCAAAGCAATAGTACGCCAATCGCAGCCCCTTCCCTCAAGCAGAATCTCTGGAGTAGCAGTTAACCAACAGCCACTTTTTTCCGTCCAAACGAGAGATATAAACATACGGGGATAACACTCACAGGCTTTGAGGAAGAGTTCCTCAGGAAAACACTTCCCACCAGTAACCTCATCAGCACATCGTGCTAACACTATCTTTTGAAAGGTATCGAGATTTAACTGCGAATGAAAATTAGCGAAATCAATGGCATAGGTAGTCCTACTTCCGCCAAAAGAACTGGACTTTGTTTCTTGGCTAACACAGAAATCACTAATTGGCGAATGGTTCCACGCCTTCAGGTCAAGTATCGTTACTTCATCAGGACGAATCAATAGAATCGGTTGCTCTGCCTTCACCTCAAAGGGAGCCACAACGAAACCCTCATGACCGTTCAGTTCTTGACATGATAAAAGCTCCATAGGATTACCTTCCATCTGACGGATACAGGTAACCTCAGAAGCATGAGGCAGACGAAAAAGTGCAAATCCCGTCATCCTCGTTTCTGTCTAATAATGTAGTTAGTTACACGGACATTCGAGATCAGTTCCCCAGAAGTGTCCTTAATATCTACATTCCATACATGGAGTGTTGTTCCCTCATGTAACAAATGTGCATAGGCTGTCACAGTATCTCCCTCAACAACTGCCTTCACATGGCTACCACTCACCTCGATACCGACACAAGCGCAACCCGGGCACATGGCCGAGGAAGCTACTCCTGCCACATTCTCTGCCAGCGCTAAAGAGGCGCCACCACTCAGGAATCCAAAAGGCTGACGATTACGTTCATCAACTTTCATTCTCGCCATACAAGTATCAACCTCGGGAGTGGAAATAAACTCCATCCCGAGGGCGGTACTTAAATTTGGCTTAGCATTTATAATCTCAACAATTCTTTCTACGTTCATTTCTATTTAAATAATGAATACTCAGGCACACTCCATGCTAATGCGCTGGCCCCCAATACATCGCGTTCACGATTGTCAAGTTTCGAGGTTAATATCTTTACCTTTCCCTTCAGATTGCCAAAGACATGGTTCTCGAATGACTCATATACAGGATCAACCAACCACTTGCCTGCATGGGAGATACCTCCTGTGAGGATAATTGCTTCAGGATCAACGAGTGAAGCATAGTTGGCCAAACCCAGACCTAGCACATATCCAGTACGACGATACACCTCAATGGCGAGTTCATCATTCTCGTTACAGAAACCAGCAATAATCTTGGGTGACAGACGCTCGGCCTGACGCATCAATGAAGGTTTGTCAGACTCTGCCAGCACCTCCTGCGCCGTACGAACGATACCTGCCGCACCTGCGTATGCCTCAAGACAACCTTCATGCCCACAACCACACTTACGACCATTATCTACGACACAAGTATGTCCGAACTCACCAGCAAAACCCAGATGCCCCTGATGATCGTGTCCCTCTGAGAAGAAACAGCTACCAAGACCAACACCCAGACTGATGATAATGAAGTTTTTCATACCGTGGGCACTACCGAAAGTATATTCACCTAAAGCCGACACATGGGCATCGTTGGCAAGACCAACTGCCAATCCGATTCTATCGCGAAGCATCGCTGCCATAGGAATAACACCCTTCCAAGGCAGGTTTGGTGCATTCTCGATACATCCTGAAACAAAATTAGCACTCGGTGAACTTACGCCAATGGAGCGAACGGTTTCATAGCCACCATTTGCTTCAACGAGCATCACAATCTTGTCACTCAAGTTTGTTACGAAATTGTTGACGTCTGGATAGTCTTCTGTAGGAAATGACTCCTCAGCCAGAATGTTTCCGCGAACATCCACAAGCGCATAAGTCGTGGACTCATTACTAATATCAACGCCGACAACTTTCGTCTTGTAATTATACTCTTCCATTTTTAGTTGTTATAGATTGTATTGGAATTAATTAGTTACTTAAACAATGAATATTCCTTCACATCCCATGCCAGAGCACTAGCTCCAAGCACATCGCGTTCACCTTCTTTCAGGATACTTACGAGCAGACGGGTTTTACCTTGAATATTATGGAATACATGTTCATCAAACGATTTGCGCATAGGTTTCAGAAGCCACTTTCCAGCCGCCATCATGTCTCCAGTTAATATGATAGCCTCAGGATTTAGTACAGATGCATAGTTTGCCAGACCAAGTCCCAAAGTAAAACCTGTACGACGCATCGCCTCTATAGCCAATTTATCGCCTTGATCACAGCACTGTACAATAGTGGGTATACTCAGAGTCTTATAATCGTCGAGTATTGTAGACAAGCCTTCGTTCTTCAATTCCTGAATAGTCATGAGAAGTCCCTTGTCAGAACAATAGGTTTCCAGACACCCCTTGGCTCCGCAACCACATTGGCGACCATTTACTTCAACACATGTGTGTCCCACTTCGCCGGCAAAGCCGTTAACTCCCAAATGAGGTTTTCCATCATAGAAGATACAACTACCCAGTCCTCCATGACTTAATGAGACAACAATGAAATCCTTTAGACCGTGGGCACTACCATAGGCTTTCTCGCCCAAGGCTGTGATATGTGCATCATTTGCCAATGCTACAGCCAATCCCATACGATCACGTATCATAGCAGCCAGTGGGACAACTCCCTTCCAAGGCATATTGGCAGCATTCTCCATGCATCCTGTCAGGTAGTTGCTACTTGGAGCACTGATACCAATTGATCGTACTCGTTCATAGCCACCATTTTCTTCGACCAGCATAATAATCTTCTCACTAAGAGCTGTCACGAAATTGTTGACATCAGGATAGTCCAACGTTGAGAAATAGTCTATCGCAAGAATCTCGCCCCTAATGTCTACAAGTGCATAAGTAGTTCTCGCCTCACGGATGTCTACACCTACAACTCTGGTTTTTATTTCATCTACCACTTCCATAGAAACATTCTGATTTCAGATTATTTAAACAACGAATACTCCTTTACTTCCCACGCCAGCACACTCGCACCAAGTACGTTGCGTTCGTCTTCCTCCAATTCCGAGGTAAGGAATTTCACTTTACCACGTATATTATGGAACACATGTTCCTCGAAATATCGCTGAGCAGGCTCCAATAGCCATTTCCCTGCTTTTGAGATGCCTCCTGTAAAAATAAAGGCCTCTGGATCAAGCACCGTAGCATAATTGGCTAATCCTAAGCCTAACGCCTCTCCCGTACGACGATAAACCTCAATAGCCTGCTCATCGCCCTGATCACACAATTCTGCTATCGTTTTAGGTGTCAGTTTATCCAGGCGACGCATAGCTGTCATACCACCAGACTCAGCCATTACCTCACGAGCAGTCCGTATAATGCCTTTCGTTGCCGTATACGTTTCCAAACATCCTTTGTTTCCACAACCACACTGACGGCCATCATGAACTACACAAGTATGCCCAATCTCGCCAGCATAACCATCGGCACCCAATTTTACACGTCCATCGGTAAAAATACAACTACCCATACCTGTACCTAGGGTAATTACAATGAAATCACGCATACCATGGGCACAGCCAAAAGCATGTTCACCAAGGGCTACCACATGAGCATTGTTGGCCACAGCTACAGCTAAGCCCAATCTATCACGCAGAAGAGCAGACAGTGGTATTACACCCTTCCATGGCATATTAGCAGCATTTTCAATGCTACCTGTCATAAAATTGGCACTGTGGGCACTAATACCAACAGAACGGATATCATCAAACCCACCATTTGCTTCTACGAGTGCCATAATATGCTCACTAAGTGCACTCACAAAACCACCTATGTCAGGATAATCTTCAGTCACAAAACTATCTTTGGCAATGATATTACCCCTAACATCCACAACGGCATAGGTCGTTGATTCAAGGCTTATGTCTACACCTACTACTTTTTTCTTAACTGTCGCCTGATTTTCCATAAGTTGTCTTAAGTTTCATGCCACAAATATATAAACATTTTCCTATTCAGCCAAATCTTTCTGCTATTTTTTGCAAATATTTACCCTCACATGTGTATTTTTCGGAAGATTTTCGTATCTTTGCACCCACTTAAGCATAATATTCGAATATTAAAGATGAACATTTTAGAGTTAAGCGAACAGGAAATCGGAAGGCGTCAGAGCCTTCAGGAGCTCCGTGCGATGGGTATCGATCCATATCCCGCAGCCGAGTTCCCTACCAATGCATTTAGTACCGAAATCAAGGAGAATTTCAAGGATGACGAAGAGCGTGAAGTTGTTATCGCAGGCCGTATGATGAGCCGTCGTGTAATGGGTAAGGCCTCATTTGCCGAACTTCAGGACTCAAAGGGTCGTATCCAGGTTTATATCACCCGCGATGATATCTGCCCAGGCGAGAACAAGGACTTATATAATAATGTATTTAAGCGTTTGCTCGATATTGGCGATTTCATCGGTGTTAAGGGTAAGGTTTTCCGCACCCAGACTGGCGAGATTTCTGTTCATGCATCAGAGCTCACACTGCTTTCAAAGAGCCTCAAGCCACTGCCTATCGTTAAGTATAAGGATGGTGTGGCCTACGATAAGTTTGATGATCCCGAGTTGCGTTATCGCCAGCGTTATGTCGATTTGGTAGTTAACGAAGGCGTAAAGGATACCTTCCTGAAGCGTGCAACCATCATCCGCACCATGCGTAGCATTCTTGACAATGCTGGTTATACCGAGGTTGATACTCCTATCCTGCAGAGCATCGCAGGTGGTGCATCAGCCCGTCCATTCATCACCCACTTCAATGCCCTAAATCAGGACATGTACATGCGTATCGCAACAGAGCTCTATCTGAAACGCCTTATCGTTGGTGGTTTCGAAGGTGTTTACGAGATGGGTAAGAACTTCCGCAACGAGGGTATGGATAAGACTCACAACCCTGAGTTTACTTGCATGGAGCTCTACGTCAGCTATAAGGACCTGCTCTGGGGTATGACCTTCACAGAGAAGATGCTCGAGGAGATTTGTACAGCTGTAAACGGCAAGCCCGAGGTTGAGATCGATGGCAACATCATCTCGTTCAAGGCTCCATTCCGTCGCCTGCCTATCCTCGATGCTATCAAGGAGAAGACCGGTTTCGACTGCGATGGCAAGACCGAGGACGAGATTCGTCAGTTCTGCCTCTCTAAGGGTATGGACGTAGACGAGACCATGGGTAAGGGTAAGCTCATCGACGAACTCTTTGGCGAGTTCTGCGAGGGCACCTTCATCCAACCTACATTTATTACCGATTATCCTGTTGAGATGTCACCACTTACCAAGATGCACCGCTCTAAGCCCGGACTCACTGAGCGTTTCGAGCTGATGGTCAATGGTAAGGAGCTGGCTAATGCATATTCAGAGCTTAATGATCCTATCGATCAAGAAGAGCGTTTTATTGAGCAGATGAAGCTGGCCGACAAGGGCGACGACGAGGCTATGATCATCGACCATGATTTCCTGCGCGCTCTGCAGTATGGTATGCCTCCAACGTTTGGTATTGGTATCGGTATCGACCGTCTGGTAATGCTTATGACCGGTAAGTTTGCTATTGGCGAGGTGATGCTGTTCCCACAGATGAAGCCTGAGAAGAAGATTCCCCAGTCATCCGTAGCCGAGTGGGCCGAGATTGGTGTTCCCGAGGATATCGTTCCTGTACTGCGCAAGGCTGGTTTCAATCTGATTACAAACATCAAGGACGAGAAGCCTCAGGGTCTGCAGCAGAAGATTGGCGAAATCTTCAAAAAGTACAAGCTCGAACTCCAGAAACCTAGTGTCGACGAGGTAGCCGCCTGGATTGAGAAGGCGCAAGCCTAACTCTTAATTGGATTCTTAATTGAAATTATGTACGACTGTGGTAAAATAGCAATCATCGGTGGCGGTAGCTGGGCAACAGCAATAGCTAAGATTGTGGTGGGACATACCCATCACATCGGGTGGTACATGCGCCGCGATGATCGCATCGAGGATTTCAAACGACTGGGACATAATCCAGCCTATCTAACGAGCGTACACTTCAACACTAGCGAAATACATTTCGACAGCGATTTGAACCGTATCGCCCAACAGTATGACACCCTCGTTTTTGTCACACCTTCGCCTTATCTCAAGAGTCACCTAAAGAAACTCAGAACACGTATTCGAGACAAGTTCATCCTCACTGCCATCAAAGGTATCGTACCTGATGAGAACCTCGTATGTTCTGAATATTTCCATCAAGTTTACGATGTGCCTTACGAGAACTTGGCCTGTATCGGAGGTCCTTCACATGCTGAGGAAGTAGCACTCGAGCGTCTTAGTTATCTGACTGTAGGTTGTGCTGATCGCGACAAGGCTCAAGCTTTCTGCGATGTACTCTCGAGCGAGTACATCAAGACAAAGACTTCGACTGATGTCGTTGGTATAGAATATTCATCGGTACTGAAGAATGTCTATGCTATCGCAGCTGGTATTTGCAGCGGTTTGAAGTATGGCGACAACTTCCAAGCAGTACTAATGGCTAATGCTGTTCAGGAGATGAACCGCTTTCTCACAGCCGTCTATCCACAGGAGCGCAACATCTACGATAGTGTTTATCTAGGCGATTTACTTGTAACAGGCTATTCTAATTTCTCACGTAACCGCACTTTTGGTACAATGATTGGCAAAGGCTATAGTGTAAAGTCTGCACAGGTTGAGATGGAAATGATAGCCGAAGGATATTTTGGTACTAAGTGTATGAAGGAGATTAATCGTCATTGTCATGTCAACATGCCGATTCTCGACGCAGTATATAACATTCTCTACGAGCGCATAGCGCCCCAGATTGAGGTTAAGCTTTTAACAGATTCATTTAGATAACTAAACAATAAAGATCTATGAGCAACATTAAGTTAGACATCACCAAAGCTGCCAGTTTCCTCGGAGCAGGCGCTGTAGAGGCTTTCGAGCCCAAAGTAAAAGCTGCCCAAAAGGCACTTGAAGAGGGTACATGCCCTGGTAACGATTTCCTCGGATGGCTTCATCTGCCATCAAGTATCACACCTGCATTTATCGATGAGTTGCTGGCATGTGCTAACACCTTGCGCCAGAACTGCGAGGCTGTAGTTGTAGCAGGCATCGGAGGTTCATACCTGGGTGCACGTGCTGTCATCGAAGCCCTCAGCAATTCATTTGCTTGGCTGGTTCAGGACAAGAAGAATCCTACCATTCTTTTCGCTGGTAACAACATCGGTGAAGATTATCTCTTCGAGTTGACTGAGTACCTTAAGGACAAGAAGTTCGGTGTGATTAACATCTCTAAGAGTGGCACCACCACTGAGACTGCCCTTACCTTCCGTCTGCTGAAGAAACAGTGCGAGGCTCAGCGTGGTAAGGAAGAGGCTAAGAAAGTTATCGTAGCCATTACCGATGCCAAGAAGGGTGCTGCCCGTACTTGTGCTGACAAGGAGGGTTACAAGAGCTTCATCATCCCCGATAACGTAGGTGGTCGTTTCTCTGTACTCACTCCAGTAGGTCTGCTGCCTATCGCTTGCGCTGGTTTCAACATTAAAGAACTCGTTGCTGGTGCTCAGGATATGGAGAAGGCTTGTGCACCTGATGTGCCTTTCGCTGAGAACCCTGCTGCCCAGTATGCCGCAGTACGTAACGGTCTGTACCAGAGTGGCAAGAAGATCGAGATTATGGTGAACTTCCAGCCCAAACTGCATTTCATGAGTGAGTGGTGGAAACAGCTCTACGGAGAGAGCGAGGGTAAGGACAAGAAGGGTATTTTCCCTGCATCTGTTGACTTTACTACAGACCTCCACTCTATGGGACAGTGGATTCAGGACGGTGAGCGCACCATCTTCGAGACAGTAATCAGCGTTGAGGAGCCTGAGAAGAAACTGCTCTTCCCTGCTGATGAGGAGAATCTCGATGGACTAAACTTCCTGGCTGGCAAGCGTGTGGACGAGGTAAACAAGATGGCTGAGCTGGGTACTAAACTGGCTCATGTAGATGGTGGTGTGCCCAACATCCGTATTACTATGCCTCGCCTGAATGAGCGTTACCTCGGACAGCTGATTTATTTCTTCGAGATCGGTTGTGGTATCAGTGGTAATGTGCTGGGCGTTAACCCATTCAACCAGCCTGGTGTTGAGGCCTACAAGAAAAATATGTTCGCTCTGCTCGACAAGCCTGGCTACGAGGAAGATAGCAAAGCCATCAAGGCTCGTCTGGCCAAAGAAGCATAAATGTATCAATTAGCGATTAAGAAATACCTGGAAGAACACGGCTTTGAGGCACTTCGCCCCAGAGCCGTGCTCTTTGATATGGATGGCGTACTCTACGACTCCATGCCTAATCATGCTATTGCTTGGCAGGAATCCATGGCCCGTTTTCATATCCACATGACAGCTGAGGATGCCTATGCCACAGAAGGTGCTCGTGGTGTTGACACTATTCGTATGATGGTGCGCATTCAGCAACAGCGTGAAATCACAGAGGCAGAGGCCCAGAAGATGTACGACGAGAAGAGTCGCCTCTTCCACTCCCTCCAAGAAGCCCCGATTATGCCTGGAATTCTTGAACTGATGGCACAGATTCACGAGGCAGGTATCCAGTGTGGCGTTGTTACAGGTAGTGGTCAACGTCCGCTTATCCAACGTATTCTCAAGGATTTCGGAGATTACGTCGACGAAAGTCACATTACCACAGCCTACGATGTACGTCGTGGTAAACCTAATCCAGACCCATATCTAGTAGGGCTTGAGAAAGCAGGAAACCTCCATCCCTCGCAAGCCATCGTTGTAGAGAATGCTCCTCTTGGCATTCGAGCTGGCGTTGCAGCCCGCATCTTCACTATTGGTGTAAATACAGGTCCTTTACCTAATGACCAACTGCTTCAGGCAGGGGCTCATCTACTGTTTCCAAACATGCCAGCCCTCAGTGCTGCCTGGAAACATTTTGACTTATAAAGTCATCCAACCATAATGTACGCTTTTCGAAGAAATCGTTGGTATATTCCACTTCTTCTTCCCAAGTGTTGAAAGTAACATTACACATCGCTTTTCCTGCATCAGGCCACAGATCGTAGTTTTCCTTTTGCGCCTTTACAATTGAATTGGCTACTTTCTGAATGTTTGATCTTACTGTTGGAAGTTGAACTTTCATCTTCTCCCACTCCTCGACTACAACATCTCTAAATCTTGGGGAATGGAAAAGGTAATAGAAATAATCATTTCCGCTCCACCTACTCTCCGTCAACAAATCATCCGGTGTCCAGCCAAAAGCTTCAGAAGGCCACAGTCCTAAACTCCATTCTGCATCCCATATGGGATATTCCTTAAGTGTAGAAGACTTAGAAGGGAGTACATAATACTGATTCACATCGACTACAGCCATCAATTCTGCCACCAGATACCATTTTGCAAAACTGACTGGATCTATATAAGAAAGGTATTCTGTATTATCCGGATCATTCTCAAGCAAGAAAAGAGCCGACTCCATGTCATTCATAAACGAAGAAATAAATTGCCAATTATCATCACCTTCAATCATTTTTCCTTCATCTGCATCAGGATATTTGAAAGTGTAGATTCGTTTCATCTCATCAGTCACCAGAAACAGAGGACTCTCATAATAATAGCCATCATATTTCAGTAGGTAGCCATCATCTTCAATATTCACCCTCTCTTTAGCCTTCTCAATATGATCGGAAAGTAGATAGACGCCCATATACTCCCCATTCAGATAAAGTTGTACGTGCTGATAATGGATAAAGAAATCCATCCTTGCAGCCTTTGAGAGTTCTGCCATATATGCAGTACGTAGAAGTGAGCGGTCATTGAAATCTGCCAAGAGAACCCAGTCGCGATTTGCAGGGAAGCCAAAAGGCGTCTGTTTATCATTGAATTTAATTTTATAAGGCTTTTTATCAAAGTCCCATGTAGAATGGCCACGGCCTCTGATTTTACCTGCAGCCTCTATCTGAACATCTTTACTACCATAGGCAACTCTAGCAGTCATACTAACATAATCCTCCTTTGATTCAATATCAACACCGCCACTGGTACAAATTTCGACATGTGGAATATCATATATAACATTCTCACCTGAAGTATCATTTGAACATGACACAACCACAAACCCCACTATGATGGAAAAGATGGTGTATATTACCGTTTGAAAAAAACAAAAATCCTTTATCTTCATTAGCTTTGTATCGTTTAGAGTTTATCAAATTCGTCTTTCATCCAAATGAAGCGTTTATTCAACCAATCTTTCATCTGTTGAACCTCATTATAATAACTACCCCATATATCATAATTAGGCCAAGAATATCTATAGAAAGTATGCCATACACTCTCATTCTCTGTAACAGAATGCCTTAAATAAAGAGCATCTTCACCAATACTATTCAAGACCTCTTCCTTATGATTGAAGAAGAAAGTGAATCTTTCTTTTAACCTTGCAACAAAAGCTGGATCTTTATATAGTCTTGAATACCAGTCAACCCGTTTCTTAATCCAAAAGCCTTCACAAAGAAAATTATCATTATAATTTATGTTTCCAAAGCCTAAATCGAAATCCCAAACAGGCCCCATTTTTAATTTCCCACCTTTTTCCAGATTCATATAACAACTTGCAAAGAAAATGGCATCATTATTTCGAGCAAGTTCATTTATCAAATACCAATCAACAAAAGAATCCATATCCATATATTTCTGCCAGCCCTCTTCTGGGTCAGTAAAATTACTCGAGAAGAGTGCATTATCCGCTGCAGTAACAAAATTCTTTGCATAGGTAAATTTACTATCGTCGTACTCTACTTCAGGATCCTTGATATTCACAGAAACCCCAATATGATCAACATAAAAATACCTTGTTCCATCCTTTCTTGGTGCTCTTTGGTCTATCTCAAAAAGAAACCCATCATCTCCAACTGCAACTCGATGATTAGATATTTTTACTTTTTCGCACAACTGATATGTACCCAAATACTCTCCATTCAAGATAAGTTCTACAAAATGATCAGATGGAGTCCATTCCAAATTGCTTATTCTACTAAAATAAAAAGCTAATCGATTGCGCAGCATTGATTTATCTACATAGTTAGCAAGCAAAACCCATGATTTATCTTTATGTTCACCCAGCAATGATATTTTCTCTTCAAACTTTAGACGATATGGCTTCTTATCAAATCCCCATGTCGTATGACCACGACCTTTAATCATCAAATCGCCTTCTACAATCTCAGAACCACTTCTAGTCATAACATCCTCTGTCAACTTCATGTGAGCAGAAATATACTCCTCTCTTGAGGTAATTTCTTTCCTATCTTCTGTCGTAATTTCCATTACAGGCAATCCAGTTCTGGAATGGACATATATTACGTAGTCTTTACTGCCTTTCGATGATATTACGGATAATTTTACTGGTTCAGAAAAATCAATAAGAGTTGCGCCGCTTTCAACTTCCATAGAATCTTTAATTACCATAGTACCACTGAAGGTGAAACGCGGTATGAGTTTCTTATCACTATTTCTCTCAGGCAACCAACAATTTATCACCCCAGAAGAACGAATCTCACACATTACGCTTTTTTTAATTCCTGCATTATCATCAGCCAAAAACGACAATGTAAGCAGTTCTGGATACTCCACTACACTATCCATCTCTTTTTCCAAACTGTCGAGTTTCTGTTTGAGCAAGTCACCCTTGTTTTTATTATCCTCCAACTGTTGCTTCAGAGCATCTATCTTCTGACGTTCGGAATCATTCTCATTCTTAAGCTCTTCAACTCTAGAAGTATATTCTGAGATATCCTCTGAACAAGCTGTCAAAAAGAAAGCAGTCAACAATACATAAAATAAATAAAACATTCTCGTCATACGCATTTCTCAACTTATTTAAACTCTCCTTTTAACCATTCCATTCGTGCATCAAACCAATCAAGCAAAGTATTAACTTCACTTATATACATGGAATAAATAGCTGTATCAGATTTTTCCATAAATATTTCCCATCTATTGCTATTCTCAACGACTGAATATCTCAGATACTGAGCATTGTTCTCTATCTCTCGTTTTATCTCGTCCTTTTTTCCATAAAAATAGTCAAAACGTTTTTTAACTTCTGATTCAAATACAGGATCCTGAAGAAGTCTATTAAACCACTTAGATTTCTTAACTATTAGTCCCTTGACATCATTATCATAAACACCCATCGACATATCTGTCTTCACAAGTGGACCAATTTTAAGCATTCCATCCATAAGATTGGCATAACACTCCAGCGTTGATGAACTCTTCCCACCTTTCAACATCTCACTTATCACATACCAATCTACGAAAGACTCAATATCCAGATATTTTTGCCATCCATTATTCTTATCTGTAAAAGAAGAACTGAACAAAACATTCTCAACTTCATTTATGAATGAAGAAACAGAAGATGAATTCTCACCTCCACCATCAATTCTCATTGTCAATCCTTCGGTTTTTACTTCATAACGATGACTCATCTCCGTTCTGTCTCCTAATAGGTAAGTTCCACAATACCTTCCATTCAGCATAAGTTCCACATAATGAAAGGTCATAGAACGTGATAATCGACTAATACTTCCCATATAGAATCCGGTCTGACTGCGAAGCATAGTAATATCCTTATCTGTTGTAAATAGTGCCCACTCATCACTTTGGGGTTCATCTATCATAGAGATTTTACTATTGAACTTAATAACATATGAATTCTTACCCGTATGAGTATTCCCATCATACTGAGAAGTATAATAAATAACGTCACCATCACGTTTGATTTTTATATTCTCTTCTATAACATCCCCAGCACCTCTTGTAACCACATCTTCCACTAATTTTAGTTTGGCATTCATATAATCGTCATTTTCCGAGAATCCCTCTCTATCATCAGTTTCTATCCATAAAACAGGTAATCCTGTAAACGCATGAACAAAGACAGAATAATTCTTCGAATCTGTTTTTGAAGAAATTACCAAATTAACTGGTTTACTAAAATCGCATAATGTAAACCCACTTACTGCACTTGAACCATTTAAAGTAAGGTCTGTTCCGTTAAATTCAAAACGAGGAACAAGTTTCTTATTAGGCATTAAGTAAGGAATCCAACATTCAACTACGCTATTATCTATTATCGAACACTTTTCATCTGAAACCATTTGTATTGGGTTATCAACCAAGAGGAACTCCATAGATTTCAAGATAGTAATACCTTGTTGACGTTCAGCATTCCTAATCTGCTCCTCTTTTTCCTGATTAGAAATCTCTTGATCTGTGTTATTTTTCTCAAGATCTTCACGTTCTTTACGTAAATTCTGAGCCTCACGTTCCAATTCCTCAATTTCTTTTTTTACATCATCAAGATCTGAACTACAACTAAACAGTCCTATAAAAAATAAAAATAAAAGAAACTTCTTCATAACCCAAATATATTTTAATTCTATTGCTGATTATCCTCGTTGCCATAGGTATCCATTTCTGTATCACGACGGATGCCTACCTCGCCCAGAGAACTTACTGTTACCACCAGGGGAATGTATTCATCAGTCTGCGGATGGCATACGCTGGCTGCAAAGATAAGCTGGGCTCCCTCGATCTTATCGAATACAAAGCCTTCAAGTATACCTGTCTTGCGATAGTCATCGTCAAGATAGTTCTCGAAAGCTGCTTTCGTAAAGCCACCTTTGTAGAATGTACTACCATCGCCACGAAGAATACGAAGCGTAATACGGTTGTCAATGAACTTCTGCCCGTCCTCATCCGTTACCATTCTCAAACTATCATCTGGAATACGGGTAATCTCCACCTGATAGGGTTTGCCCAACCATTGAATATCATTGGTTTGCTTATAATCCTGCATACGAATAGGACCCTGAGGCGCTTTCACTTCCTCCTTCGGCACGATAATATCTTGAGTTTGTTTCTTTTGTCCACAGGCTACGAGCAGGATTCCTGCAGAAGCTACCAATATCAGTTTTTGAAGTCTTTCCATCATTCATTCATGTTTTATCTGGCGACAAAGGTACAAATAATCGCTGAGAAAAACGAATAAATAGTGGAAAAACATTTTAAAGGATAGTTCGAAGCAGGGCAAAGGATTATCTAAAGTAGGAGAAACTGCCGTTTAAACTGGGAGTTTAGACGGCAGTTACTATCGTTTGCCTATACTCAAACGGTTATTCGGCTATACCCAAACGATTGTACGCCTATACGCAAATGATCGTTCGCCTATACGCAAATTTCAAACCATAAAAATCACTTCTTCTCTCCATCGCGGGGAGGACGTGGTCCGTGATGACCTCTTGGGCCACGTTTCTTCATATCCTCCTGATACTGCTTGAACTGGTCAGCAGTCATAATCTTCTGAAGTTCAGCATCATAGGCCTTGCGAGTGGCCTCCATCTGCTTGCGTTCAGCCTCCATCTGTTTCTTCTGTTCTTCAGTCAGTTCAGGACGCTTGCCTTCCTTGGGAGGCTGCTGAGGAGTGGCCTGAGTGGTACCATCTGTCTTTTTAGCCTCAGGGCGCTTGTCATCTTTGGGAGGTTTCATACCTGGATGTCCGTGATGGTGATGTCCATGACGAGGACCACCCATCTTGTCGGCATACTTCTCATTGAGCGCCTGAAGTTGCTTGGCTTGTTTATCACTGAGTTTGTACTCCTTAGCCATCTCGTCAGTACGATGCTTAGCCATTTCTGTCTTCGAGAACTTACGTTCTGGACGTGGTCCCTGCTGATCCTGAGCTAGGGCTGTTGAGCTGATTGCGATTACAGCTACGAGGGTTAAAATCATCTTTTTCATTACTATTCACATTTTAATTGTTATACATTATTATTTTCAGTATTCTTGTTCGTTGCAACTATTATTTTGACGATTTTTCAGGGACAAAGTTTAATTTTTCACAAGAACCTTCAACGAACTGACAGATTTTTACTATCTTTGCCCAGAAATCTTCAACGAAACCAAATGAAAAAGAAGAATAAAATCATCGGATGGATCATCGTTTTGGCCATTTTAGGTGCTGGATTATGGATGTGCAGCGATTGGCGTGTAGAGGGTGATGACGAAGCTGAACGCGAGGCTACTTATCAAGCTGTAGACTCCCTTCCAATGCTGATTATGCAGGTGCAGAAATGCTCGAAACTCTATACAGCAGAATATCGTGTGCACAAAATCGTGACCCACGACGACGCCTTGAGACTAAGAGGAAGTCTGCTACAGAAGCAGTTTAATTTCAAGGTTCCAATGGCGGATCGTAAGATTGCCATCCCCATCGATGCAAAGCTAAAAGCATGGATTGACTTTAGCAAGTTCTCTGAGGAAAACGTGGAACGTTATGGCGACAAGATAACCATCATTTTGCCAGATCCGCAAGTAACGATGACAAGTTCTAAGATAGATCAGAAGAATGTTCGTCAGTATGTTGCTCTAACAAGGGCAAACTTCAGCGACGAGGAGTTATCGAACTATCAGCAACAAGGTCGTGCAGCCATCATAGAGAGCATTCCCCAGATGGGTATTCTTGAAACTGCCAAAGCAAATTCTGCCAAGGTATTGGTGCCCATGCTAGTGGAAATGGGGTATAAAGAAGAGAACATAACGATTGCCTTCCGCAAGGATTTCACGGCGAGAGACTTTCAAAAATTAATAAAGTTGGAGGATTAGCGATATGAAGATTGGCACATATATTAAAATAGGTACGTGCGTAGTCATCGTAGGAGCGATCATCGCAGGAGTGTTGTGGTTCAAGGGACTCACCAAAGGGGATTATATCGATTTCGGACCAGACACTTCCATTGACTTAACACCTACTCAAATCCAGAGTATGAAGGCCATTGGCGAGTGGGAATTCCTATCCGTTAATACAGAAGAACTGGTAGATACAGTTCGCAAAGGAATCTTCACAAATGACGAATTAGTAAGGATTTACTATGGGACGTTGCGACTGGGACTGAATATGCATCAGGTTGAACCAGGATGGATTAAAGTCAAAGGCGATTCCATCACAATGACACTCCCAAAGATAGGATTACTCGACAAGGACTTTATCGACGAGGCAAGCACTAAGTCGTTCTACGAAAGTGGTTCATGGAAGCCCTCTGATCGCGATGCACTCTACAAGAAGGCTTATCGCAGAATGCTCACACATGGTTTGACAAAAGAGAATCTAGAGGCTGCAGAGATGAATGCAGACCAACAGATGCGCCATATGATGCAGTCGATGGGGTTTAAGAAAGTGAATATCACCTTCAAGAAATAAGTTATCTTACAGGAAGTGTAAACTCCATACGAGTGCCACGAGTATAGCGCTCGTCATAATGCAGATAACCACCTATCTTCGAGGCTAAACGCTGGGCTACAGCCAGATCGAACTCCGTCTCGTCGCGCATATCGTTAGGATCGTCAAACCAAGTAAACATTTTATTCTTACGATCCTCAGGAATGCCTGCTCCTGTATCCTCAACGTAGAAGGTAATGAGGTTTGAGGGTGTACCACAACGGCATCCAACAACCACCTCACCTTCCATCGTAAACTTACATGCGGAGAACACAAGTTTATTGAGCACAACTTCTACAATATGGCGATCTGCAGAAACAAACTGATCGTCGCCCAAATCTCTACGGAATAGAAGTTTCACTCCCTTATGCAAGAATGTACGATTTCCCTCAAGACAGCGATTTATAAGGCTATTAGGACTAAAGCGTTCGTCCTGCAAACAATGGCCCTCGCTACCTTCAGTATAAATAGCTACCTCATCGAGAAGAGTAGAAATAAGACTCGTATTATACTTTATCTGATCCGTAATGTTCTTCTTCTCGCTCTTCGAAAGGTAGAGATCTTCGCGCGAAATGACTTCAGCCATTCCACTAACGGAGTGAAGAGGCGTACGGATTTCGCGCCCCAAAGCCTTAATAAAAGTGGTCTTCATCGAGTCAGACTTCTGTAAGTCACGAACCTGCTCACGAAGCGACCTGACATGCATCATGGCACAAAGGCAGGCCACTAGCAAAATGAGTAATGCAATAATCAAGAAAACAATCATAATCTCTCTCTATTTAGTTCTTTAAGATCTTACACAATCAACAACTGTCAAAACTCCCTCTTCTACCCTGAAACGAATGTCAAGATCGAGGAAAGGCATACCATAAATACGTTCAGGATCGTCATGATAACGAGGACGCGGATCCTGGGCCAGCGTAGCCTTCAAGGCTTCAAAATGAGAAGAAGGCACCATCGATGCTAAGTTCTCAGGAATCTCAACCTGAAGAGGTTTCCACTCTGTGGTATCGACGAAACCACTTCTTGCCTCAGGATGTGCATCAGCATATGCGACATAGGGCTTTACATCGTAAATGAGCGTCCCATCCATAAGGTCAGCCCCTTTCACATATATCACAGGACCTAAAACTGCATCCTGCTCTATCCTATCAAGGCGTACGCAAGAAAGTCCGAGGCTATTAGGACGAAAAGGAGAACGCGTAGCGAAAACTCCCAGACGAGTATTACCTCCCAAACGAGGCGGACGTACGGTAAGAGATTCCTCTCTCTTTATCTCCGAATCCTCAGCTCTATTACCTCGTTTATCAAAAAACTCCCAAATCAGCCAAATATAATCAAAGTCCTCAAGTCCTCTGACAGCCTCAGTCTTGCGGAATGGAGGCTCAAAAACAACACGACCCGTCAACTCGCTGACGAGTCCGCTCTGCCTAGGAATGCCGAATTTCGACTTCAACGGCGATTCGAACTTGGCTATAGGACTAATTTTCATCGGCCGCAAAATTACCACTTTTACAATTAATAACAAAATTTTTAGGGAAATATTTGATAAAATCAAATAATTTGTTTATCTTTGCAAAAAGTAAACCAACCGACTGGTGACAATGAAACTAAAACAACTCCTTTTGGCATTAGCACTTATGCTTGCCTCAAATACAGTCTACGCAGTCGAAGACTATAAGACCAGCGCAGAGTTTATCGCCCTTCGCGACTCCATGCATCATGCATTCAACGATGGGGATAGCCTCAGGTTTTTCCCTGCCCTGAAGAATCTGGAAGATTATCTGCTGAAGCAGAACGACATGCACGCCTACTATACCCAGCGATGCAACGAGATCGTATTCCAGATGAACCAACAGCGTATTTACGAGGCCTACAAGCTGGCTCAGCAACTCTCAAAGGAACTGCGCGAGAAAAAGCTTGACAAGGAGATGTACATGGCCCTCAACATGATGGGACACATCAATCGGTATTGTGGCAACGGGCATAAAGCCAAGGAAAATTGGTATGACGCTGTAAAGATGATGGAGAAAGAAGGCTATTGGGCCAATATTCCACCTATTTACATGAACATCGTCAATGTAGCCCTCGACGATTCCCCTGAGGAAGCTGACAGTTTATTAACCCTTGCCAAGAAAATTTCCCAGGTTCACTCTCCGGAAAGAGTGTTCGACATTGAAACCCGTCAGACACTTAGCTATTACTACCGTGGCGACTACAATAAATTCCTTGAAGGCTACAAAGCCTACAAGGAGGGTGAGGCCAAAGGTCTGTCGTCTGTTCATGGAAGGAGCATGGAGGTTTACTATCTGGCTCTGCAAGGAAAGACTGACGAGGCTGTTAAATTGGCCAAGGAGGAACTTGGCGATGAAGGCAAGGAGGCTATCACCCAGATATACGAAAAGGCAGGCAGATGGAAAGAGGCGTTCATGGCATTCAAGGAAGAGAAAGCCGCCAGCGACTCTATCGATAATGTGGTGTTGATTAACAGTATGGAAGGCATTGAAGAACAGATAAAGCTCTATGAGTCGGAACATGCCATCTATCGCGCTAGAATGATTGGTGCCATCGGAGTGGTTCTTTTACTCATTCTGCTGATTGTTGCGCTAATATACATCGTACAGACGCGTAAGAAGCATATGACGGAACTCAAAAAGGCTTATCGTCGTGCTATGGAGTCTGAGAAAATGAAGGCTGCCTTCATTCAGAACATTAGCCATGAGATTCGCACACCACTCAACATCATCAGCGGATTTGCTCAGGTTATTGCCAATCCTGATTTAACTGAGGCTGATGAACGTGAGAATATGGCGGAAGTGATGCAGAAGAACGCCCACCACGTTACAGCCCTGATTGACGAAATCATTGGACTCTCGCTCATAGAGTCGACAGATCAGATGAGCCGTGATGACAATCTCAAGATTAACGAAGCCCTACGTGCCCAACTACAGGAGTACAAGGAAGTATTGCCACCAAGTATAGAATTACAGTTCCAAAGCACGCTCTCCGATGAGTTTACCTTCCTTACCAATGCCAACATGCTGAAACGCATTGTCAGTGCCTTGATGGAAAATGCTTCAAAATATACGAAGGAGGGGCATATCGCCTTGAGAGCCGACAAGGATGATGCCATTCTGAGCATTTGTGTAGAAGATACTGGATGTGGCATTCCGGAGTCGGAAGCAGAACATATCTTCGAACGTTTCGTCAAGCTCGACTCCTTTAAGGAGGGTATTGGTCTCGGATTACCTCTGAGTCGTAAACTCGCAGAGCAGTTGGGTGGCATCGTTACCCTCGACACCTCGTACAAAAATGGTGCTCGATTCTACGTTAAACTACCTATTCAACAATAAACACAGATGAAGAAAAGTATTTTGTTTGTTTTCAGTATGGCCCTTACATGGTTTATGTCCATGAGTTGTCAGGCTGCCCAGAAAGTGGATGAATTTACCACCAAGAGTGGCAAAAAAGTAACCATCACCTGCATCAAGCATGCCAGTATGGAGATCAACTACAATGGTATAGAGATTCAGGTGGATCCTGTAGGTATGTGGCTTAAGCCAGAAACCGACTATGCGACCTTCCCCAAGGCCAACATTATCCTCATTACCCATGAGCATAAGGATCACTTCGATCGTGAGGCCATCCACGCCCTACGCACCCCAGCCACAACTATCTATGTTAATCAGGCTGTATTTGGACATTTCAAGAACGGACTCGTCATGCGTAATGGCGACAAGGTACAATATGCCGACGATATTAGCATTGAGGCTGTTCCAGCCTATAACAACACACCTGGTCGCGAGCAATTCCATCCTAAAGGGCGCGACAATGGCTATATACTCACCCTCGATGGCTTACGTATCTATATTGCTGGGGATACCGAGGACATCCCTGAAATGGAAAACATCAAGGACATCGACATTGCGTTCCTGCCTTGCAACCAGCCTTACACGATGACGATTGACCAACTGGTTAAGGCAGCGAAGATCATTAAGCCCAAGGTGCTATTCCCTTATCACTATAACGATACGCACGTCAATAAGATCGTGCTATTATTAGCCAAGGAGGGAATTCAAGTAAAGATCAGAGATTACCAATAAAACAAAAGCCCCGCCAATTGGCAGGGCTTTTATTATTTATCCTAAGTATTTCATCAGGATGCGGGCATAGCCGCTGTCGTGCAGTTTGGCAATGCTCTTTTCGCGAATCTGACGTACGCGTTCGCGGGTAAGCCCCATCTCTGCTCCAATCTCTTCAAGACCACGCTCCTGACAACCGATACCAAAGCATTCCTTTACAATCTTCAGTTCACGGTCCTTCAGTACGTTACGGAGCACATTGTCGAGATCGCTAGTCAGCGACTCATAGTCCACCTGCTTGTCTGTACGGGTATCATCGCCCGAGCTGAGCATATCAGCCATTGAGTTGTCATCATCCTCACCAAAAGGTGCATCGATACTCATGTGGTGGCTATCAGCCTTAGCTGTCTGCTCAATTTTCGACTCATCAATCTGAGTCAGTTCTGCCAGCTCTGTCACAGAGGGGCGGCGCTGATGAATCTGCTCGAAACGGTTAATCTCCTGATTAATCTTGCTCAGAGCTCCACTCTGGTTCAGAGGCAGACGTACAATACGGCTCTGCTCTGCGATAGCCTGCAGGATGCTCTGGCGAATCCACCATACGGCATAAGAGATAAACTTAAATCCACGCGTTTCGTCAAACTTCTCAGCTGCCTTTACCAATCCGATATTACCTTCATCAATCAGGTCGGTCAGTGTAAGACCCTGATGCTGATATTGCTTGGCCACAGAAACCACGAAGCGGAGGTTAGCTGTAACCAGGCGCTCCTTAGCCTTTTCACCCTCAGGACCACCCTTACGGATAGCCTGGGCCAATTCAATTTCTTCATCAATAGTCACAAGGGGCTGACGACCAATCTCTACGAGGTACTTGTCTAGTGCTTCACTCGATCGGTTGGTAATACTTTTTTGAATCTTTAATTGCCTCATAAATATTTCGTTACGCTGAAAAAGTGTGCAAAAGTACAAAAAATATCGATTCGTTGTAACTCTCGCACACCCTTTTTAAGAGTTCTTAACTAAAATCCACGAATAATTGTTGTATATCAACGCTTAATTTCTTCGATTTTGTTATCACCCGGCTTAAACAGCAGTCCTGTACAGATGGTTGCGTCAGCCTTATATGCCTTCAATTCTATTTTGTTCCAATCTATCTCATCCGTTCTCTGAGCCAGAGGCACATGAGGTATCAGCGAGCCATCACGAACGAGAATAATAGCAGGTATTTCTCCAGCCTCGATCGTCTGATAGCCTCCCTCGTATACCTTACCTGTCTGATAGTCTATCCACTTACCCTTTGGCAGATAGACATCGCGACCATTACCGCTCTCCATCAACGGAGCTACAAGAATCTGACTTCCAAACATATACTCATCCTCCACGAGCCAAGCGCCCTTGTCATCTGGGAATTCTACCAGCAAGGCACGTACCATGGGGAGTCCACGCTCCGAACAATCCTTTGCCTGGGCATACACATATGGCATCAGCTTATATTTCATCTCTGCACAAGCACGGAAAGCATCCGTGAAACTCTCGCTGATAAGCCAGGGCTCCGTAGGAGGCGCACCATGGGCACGAGTATGACTCGACAGGAATCCGAAGGGCAACCAACGGCGATAAATATCTTCTGGCGAAGCGGTTACAAAGCCACCCATATCATGACTCCAGAATGAGAAACCGCTGAGTCCAAAACTCAAGCCTCCACGCAGATCACCCTGCAAACCCGTATTCGTAGTAGCGGCATCACCTCCCCAATGGAGAGCGTAACGCTGAGAGCCAGCCCATGCTGAGCGTGCCCAGATGATACCCTCACCAGGATGATTACGCTCTACTACCTCCCAAAGGGCTTTGTTATAACGCAGGGGATATAGGTTGTGCTCATAGAGCCCACCCTTACCACTATGATAAAAACCATTATAGGGAGCTGCCTCTCCAAAGTCGCACTTAATGGTAGAGACACCCTGTTTCATCAGTCCCTCTATCTTCGACTGATACCAGCTTACCGTCTCAGGATTCGAGAAATCCAGGATAGCATCCTCCACAGGCATGCCTCCCGTGGCATTCACCACGTGCATACCTTTCTCAATAATCTCAGGGAAGAAACGGTTCTTTGGCGTGAAGTATGGCAATTGCCACAGACAAGTGTGGAAGCCATCCTTCGAGAGTTGCTTCAGCATCTTCACAGGATCCTCAAAGCGATCCTTCGCAAATTGATAGTCACATTGCCAATCCACACCAAACCATCCTGTATCGAAGTGAATCACGTCTGAAGGAATCTTGTGAGCACGCAACTGACGGGCAATTTCCAAGCCTTCTTTCTGTGAGAAATATGTGATTCGACTCATCCATGTACCAAAGCTCCAGAGGGGCAACATGGGTGATTTACCCGTAATATCAGTATATTCGTTTAAAATGTCCTTGGGCTCTCCTAGGAAGATGAAGAAGTCCATCTGCTCGTCAGCCATGAACAAACGGTCTGCGCCAATATATGAGGCTCCGAAATCGCAAGTCACAGGGGCTGAGGTATGCATAAACACACCATAGCCACGATTTGAGAAGAAGAAGGGTACGGGCTTATACTGTCCGTCCGTCTCTGGTCCCTGAGGGTCTGTCACACTTAGATGTACCTTCTGCCCTACCTTATTCAGCGAGGTAAACGACTCTCCACAACCATAGATTCTCTCCCCTGGTGCCAAAGTCAGCACGGGATTCATGCTACGAGAGTTATCACTTCCTCGTTTGATGAACGAGAAGGGCAACAGCTTTACCTGACTCGAGTCGTTATCGATATTATGACGTGTCTGAGTGAGTATTTTGCCCTTGGCATCCTTCACCACAATACGCCAGGGATACTTCTTAATCTCGATGGTACCATAATCTGAACTATAGGCGATGGTATTATCCTTCTGCATGGCCTTCCACATAGCACCACTACCCTTTTTCTTGAACCCGTCGCAGAACATGACGTCATCCTGATCTGAGTTCTTTGGCTCTATGGGAGTTGAAAGCATGCGTACTCTTACCGTTCTCGGGGTGATAAACTCCACCTTGATCTTCAGCTCCGGATCGTTCTCGTAGGCCGCATCTGGAAAATCAAGCATCTGCATCCTCACAGGCCAATAACCATTCAGGTTAAAAGCCTGACGTGGACTCAAACGATAGCGTTTCCATTGTACTTTTCCCTCACCTTTGGCTACATCGAAACTCACCAGCGAGTCAGCCAGGAAATAGGTATTCGACAGATCATAGAAGTCTGTCGACATATCCTTTTGCATACATTGCAGGTACTGGACGCCTGCGTTTGTCTGTATTTGTGCGCTGGCAACCATCGAGCCACCCAGCAGCATCATTGCACACAATAATTTCTTCATATCTCTTGAACTCCTTGTATTCTTGTTTCCTTTATTAGAACTCTATCCACGTTGGTTTCAGGGTAGCCGATTTGGCTGTTATAGAGCCCTTGCCCGTAACCACCACCATACACTTGCCAAAGAAGGCCTTACGCTGGGGTGCCTTGAAATTTTCCATCGAGGTCTGACAACCGTTATCCGTACCTATCACCTTACCCTCACCTTCATAGATGAAGTAAATCTGATCCTCAGCCCAAGGACATAGGTTACCATCCTTATCCACTACCTCTGCCGTGATGAAGGTTGTCTCCTTACCCTTGTAGTCTATCGACAAACGGATATGATCTGGTGCACCAGCGGTCTTGATCACCTGTTCGCACACCACCTTACCATTCTTTCTTGATACAGCCTTTACCTCACCTGGGTCGAAGGTTACGCGCCAACCCACGTGATACTCCGTGCAAAGTCCAGGTTTCCAGCCTTCAGACTGATGCTCTGCCTTCTTGCGCACGCCCTGACTCTCGCCATTGACAAACAGCTCCACCTCGTCAGCGCCATTATAGTAGCACCACATGTCGATATAATCGCCAGGCACCCAGTTCCAGTGGGGGAAGAGGTGCAGCATGGGCTTCTCCGTCCACTCACTCTGATACATATAATAACTATCCTTAGGGAAGCCCGCAAGATCGATGATTCCAAAGTACGAAGAACGCGCTGGGAAACCATATGGTGTAGGCTCTCCTATGTAGTCGAAGCCCGTCCATATATACTGTCCACCCACGTAGGGCGTATGCTTTACCACATCCCATGTTTCCTCGTGGGTTGAGCTCCATGAGGCATGGAAATTATCATAGGCCGAGCACATATACGTGGGGTCGGTATAGGGCAACCACCATTGTACGGGAGCCTTGTATACAGTATCCGAAGGCATCATGTAGAAGCCTCTTGTCTGCAGGGCTGATACACTCTCTGAGAAGATAAAGGGTTTGTTGGGGAAGTTCTTAGGCACATCCTTTACCCACTGATGGTGGTAGTTGAAACCAATCAGGTCGATGGCGCCACTCTTGAAGAGATGGTTGTTTGGCGAGGGCTCATTACAACCAGCTGTGATAGGTCTTGAAGTATCATAACGCTTCACAATCTCTGCCAGATGCTGAGTCAGCAGACTCTGCACACTCAATTCTCCATCCTTCGCGAGTGTTGAAGCATCGTGACCTGCATTCAGAATCAGATTAGCTTGTTCGAGAGTGAGGGTATCAGCCTCTGCCGAACTCCATTGCTCGAGCACCTCATTACCTATCGACCACATTAGAATCGAGGGATGATTACGATCGCGAAGAATCAAATCCGTCAGATCGCGCTCATGCCACTCGTCGAAGAAGCGGGCATAGTCGTTCTGAGTCTTCTTCCTGCGCCACATATCAAAACTCTCGTCCATCACGATAAGTCCCATAGTGTCGCACATGTTCAGCAACTCAGGTGCTGGAGGATTATGCGAACTACGGATACTGTTCACACCCATCGCCTTCAGCTTCGTCAGCTTGCGATGCAGAGCATCTTCGTTAAGGGCTGCTCCCAAACATCCGAAGTCGTGATGCTCGCAAACACCATTCAGTTTAAAGTTCTTTCCATTGAGCCAGAAACCAGTCTTAGCGTCAAACTTAAAGTCGCGGAAGCCTGTGGTGGTCTCCACTTCATCCACCACTTTTCCTCCAACAATCAGTTGCGTACGTACCTTATATATATAGGGGTCCTCACAACTCCATTTACGTGGCTTTTTTATCGAGGTTGGCTTACCTTCCGCATCAAGCCATGTATTCTTAACGGTCACTTTCTGGTTGGTAGGATTCTCATAATCTACCTCCACTTTCCCATTGTTCACAAACACGCCCCAATGCTTCACATGGATAGGATTGGTCTTGGTGAGCCATACGTGACGATAGATACCACAACCCGAATACCAGCGCGAGTTAGGCTGGTCGGAGTTATCCACTCTTACAGCCACCACATTCTCGCCCTTCTTGACGTATGGTGTGATGTCGTACTCAAAGCTCGAATAGCCATAGGGACGGAAGCCCACTTCCTTTCCGTTTACATACACGGTAGAGTTCATGTACACACCATCGAACTCGATAAACACTTTCTCAATCTTGTCGAGCGTGAAATGCTTTCTGTACCACCCTATTCCTCCAGGCAGGGCTCCTCCACCTGCACCACTTGGGTTTCCCACGTAGAAGTCGCCCTCAATGGCCCAGTCATGGGGCACATTGAGCTTACGCCAGAAACTGTCGTTGTAATCCACTTGCGACATCTGAGCTGAGTCGCCTAATAGAAAAAGCCAGTCAGCGTCGAAATTCTGACGCTGACGGGCTTGTATCGTTGTCAGTCCACAGAGGACACAGACAAGACAAAATAGTTTTTTCATAATTTCACGCTAACAGCTTTTCCATTGTAGTTCACCATCTTTCCCTCTGGATCCTCGAGGTTCAAAGCCTTTGGAGCATCCTTCGAAATCAATACCACATTGAAGCGGCGGTTCTTCAGCATACCAGCAAACTGACCCTTGCGAGCTCCAAAGCTAATTGTCTTCGTAGCATCGTCATAGGTAATAGCGATAGTGGCGTACTTACCCTTCTCGTAGTTATAGTTCACGCCTTCGTCCTCGTAGAGCTCAAAGCTACCATTCTGACCAGCATATACGTAGAGGTTGATCAGTTCTGCGGGCTTCTCATCGCTCCACTCCATCTCAGGACCGAATGGGATGATGGCACCCTCGCGAACGAATACAGGTATCTGCTCGTATGGTGCATCCACGATCAAACGCTGACCACCTTCAGTATATTCGCCAGTATAGAGGTTATACCAGCCACATTGCTCTGGGAAGTAAACTGAGCGATTGCGAGCCTTGTAATAGCCCACAGGACAAGCCATCAGCGCTGGTCCGAACATCCACTGGTTGCCAATATTCTCTACCTCCTTATCGCCATTGAAATCCATCACCAATGGGCGCATCAGGGTATAATCCTTGAAGTGAGCCCAACCTGCCATCGAATAGAGGTAAGGCATCAGACGATAGCGCAACTTGTCGTAGTAAACGAACGACTTGTAGGCGGGATGCTCATCAGGTGCGATGTTCCAGATCTCACGCAGAGGCCACTGACCATGCGAACGGAACAGAGGAATAAAGGTACCAAACTGGTTCCAACGGGTCTGCAACTCGCGCCACTCTTTCAGGTCTTCATTCTCGACCTTGGTGCGATCATACATCTGCTGGGCAGCCACATAGCGGTTCTCCACACAGAATCCGCCCTGATCCATACCCCAGAAAGGAACACCTGAGATAGAATAATTCAAACCAGCTGTCATCTGGGCACGCATATCCTCCCAACGAGTACCGATATCACCACTCCATGTAGCTGTAGAGAAGCGCTGCTCACCAGCAAATCCGCTACGAGTGAGCAAGAATACACGTGGCTCATTCATCTTACCACCCCAAACACTACGCTGTCCATTATAGATAGCATCAGCATTTACAGTAGAGTATGCATTGAAATACTCTGTCGATGTACCTAAGGCCGTTGGGCCTGAGAGGGCTTTGCGATACCACATAGGTGTGCAATCGCGCACATTTGGCTCCGAAGCATCCATCCACCAAGCATCTACGCCAGCGATACCGTCGTGGTTATATTTGGTATACAGATTCTCGTCCATCTGGCGCCAGAACATCTTTCTTGCACCAGCATCATAGGCATCGTAGAAACCATTCTTATAACCAGGACCTACCCAGTCGTGGATATCATCCGTAGGACTCTGGATGTACATCCAGCCCTTGGCATCGAGCTCCTTGTAATTATCGGTGTTGCAATAGAACTTAGGCCATACGCTGATCATGAATCTTCCATGCATCTGATGAACATTGTCCAGCATCTGCTGGGGATTCGAATAGCGCGAAGCCTCAAACTGATGGCTGCCCCACTGATCCTCAGGCCAGTAGTTCCAGTCCTGTACGATATTGTCGATGGGAATATGACGCTTGCGGAACTCAGCGAGCGTTCCCTCGATTTCATCCTGAGTCTTATAACGCTCACGACTCTGCCAGAAGCCCAGCACCCACTTGGGATAAAGCGACGCCTTACCCGTGAGTGTACGATAGCCAGAGATAACCTGATCGAGATTCTCACCAGCGATGAAGTAGTAGTCCATATCCTTGGCCATCTCGCTCCACACGCTCAGCTGCTCGCGCTCAGTCTTGTTGCGTGGCTCAGAAACTCGCAGTCCGCAATAAGCCTCACCACCATCGGGGCGCCACTCTATGCGCAACTGCACCTTCTTACCCTTCTGCAATTCGGTAGAGAATTTATAGGTATTGGGGTTCCAAGCTGTACGCCAACGCTCAGGCACCACCTCTTTACCATCGATATACACCTTTACATAACCTGAATAATACAGGATGAACTGATAAAGCTGGCTCTTACCCTTACATTTGCCACAGCACTCTGGCTCGATAAAGCCCTCGTAGGTGACGTTAGCGCCAAAGAGATTAATCTCCTTGGGGAAATTCTTGATACCGCCATTATCGGTCTTCAGCGCGATGGCTGATTTCTCAGGTGTACCATACTCATAATAGATGGAGTCCTCATCGCGAACCAACTTCTTGCCACGAGCATCCACATAAGTACCTGTGAGATGACCTTCCTTGCCACTCTTATCATAGAGTTTGAAGGCGCGATTCAGCTGCAGATAGTCGTTGGGATTACCAAAGCGGCAATACGAATAGCTATCCCACAGCAATCCATAATTCTTATTCGACAGCACGAACGGGATACTCACCTTCGTATTATACTGGAACAGATCTTCGTTCTTGCCTTTCATATTAAACTCCTCGCTCTGGTGCTGACCCAGTCCGTAGAATGCCTCATCCTCAGGGCTATCGAATTTCATCTGCCATGAAAGACCATGCTTCTGTTCCTCAGGAACGGTATAGCCCGTTTTCATACCCAGCTCGCGCTCAGGCACGGTAAAGTCCCAGAACTTCTTTCCGTCCTTGGCTTCCTTCAGCAACTCCTTGCCTTCAGCATCGAAGAAGCTGATCTCACCCGTGGCTTTCGATACCACAGCTTTCACGTTCTTGGCTTTCACCACCACGTTGTCGCCCTCTTCGCTCACGCTGTAGCTTCCCTTGGCAGGTGCCGTCTGAGGTACAATCATCAGCGAGGCAGGTTTCACGGGCAGCGCCTCTTTCGAGGTTGCACGCACGCGAATGATGTTGTCGTTCATCACTTCCAGGCAAATTACCTTTGCCTGACCACCGTCAGGGCGGATAGTCACATTGTTTCCGTTGGTCTGCACCTCAGCTGCCATCGTCATTCCCGATACGAGCAGGGCAGACACCATTAGTCCTAATTTTCTCATTACGTTTAGTTATAGTTATTATTAATTATCCTCATCGTCCATGAGTACGGCCTCCTCCACGTCGTCGTCATTGTCCAACGGCAGAGTGATGGTAAACACGCTTCCGCCTCCAGCATTGTTGTCGCCAGATACGGTTCCGCCATGAGCCGTTACAATGTCCTTGACGATATGCAGGCATACACCAGGATCGTCATCGCTCACCACGGGGTCGAACATGTGAGCCTTCGCCTCCTCAGGCAGACCCACACCGTTGTCTGAGATACGGATCACACCGTTCTTATTGGTCTTGTCCACGAACACCTTGATTCTGCAGTCCTTGGGCGAGAACATGACTGAGTTGTTCAACAGTATCTGTACAGCCTGTCCTATCATGTCCTTGTCGAAGTCCATTACGAGGTCTGGTGCCAGGGCGAAGAATGTGAACTTCACCTTCTTATCCTTTGGCGCATTAAACTGGGCACATTGCTCCTTCATGAATTCCTGCAGGTCGCCCGATGTCTTGTTCAGTCCACTTACCTCCCACTCAGGCGTCTTTTTCACCTCTACGGGTTTCTCCTGATCCTTCATCATCTGGGCCTTCATCTCGTTCATCCATTGCTTCTTCATGACCTCCATGCGCAATTTCTCACGCTCCACGGTGTCGGCCTGACGCTTCAGGAAGAAGTGGCGCCATACCCAGATGCCTCCAGCTACTAAGAGCAGGAACAACAGCAGAATCCAGCGGTTACGAATCAGCGGCGGGGTGATGGTGATGTTCAATGTCGACTCCATCGCACCCATCGTACCGTCCTCGTTCAGCATCCTCACGTGGAGCACGTAGCTACCATGGTGAAGTGACATATAGGTAATGTTAGGATCCTGCTCCTCAGTCTTCACCCATCTGTCGCTGAAGCCTTCCAGCATATAGATGAATCGCGAGGTATTGTGCATCTCACCCTTGTCGGTAGCCAACTGAATGGTAAACTGGTTCTCGTCGTAGCGCAGCGTCAGGTCGCTGCCATCCGTCAGGGCTTCCTTCAGAATCACACGTCCGTCGAACTCATCGCCTACGCCCATCTGCTGTCCGAACAGCTTCAGTCCGCTGAAAATGGGCTTCTCGGTATTGTCTACGTTAGCCACCAGCTTGGGATTGATAACGTCCACACCACCCAGACCACCTACCAGAATCAGACCATCCTTAGTCTTGCTGATAGAGCGCTGGTTGTAGGGGCCGTCCTGCAGACCGTCCTTGCTGCTGAAGCTACGAACGGTAAAGCTCCATTCGCCGTCTTCCTCTTTATGGGGCACCACGTTCGACACGCCATGCTCAGTAACTACCCACACATTGTGCTGGTTATCCTCTGCGATACCTACCACACTCGAACCAAAGAGTCCTGTGTTCATATCGAGCATCGTCTGCTTACCCGTCTTCTGGTTCACGATACAGCAACCAGCTGTCGAACCATGCCAGATGAGTCCTCTGCTGTCTTCTATCACACAGACCGTCGAGGGCATAGGTGATACTTGTCCTGGCACGTTGGGGATGGTTACGTTCACCACCTTTCCGCTCACAGGATTGATGAGCGAATAGAACGTGGAGTGTCCCACGATCAGCCACCCTTTCTTGATCCATCCTGCAGAGGTCATAAACACCTCCGACAGAGCCGAGTTGTTCGAATCGAAGGTCTTGAACTTACCCGTCTTCACGTTGAGTCGCTGCACACCGCTACCCAGCGTACCAATCCAGATGTCGCCCCATTTGTCTTCGGTTACCGACCATACGTTGTTATTGGCCAGCGCTCCTGGGGTGTTCGATGCCAGATAGTTGCGGGTTTGTCCGTTCTGTATGTGTATCAGTCCACCATTGTAGGTACCAAACCATACCGATCCGTCCTTAGCTGTACACGAGGCCACCATAATGTCTGATGCAAAGCCGTTGTGGGCCTTGTCATACATGGTGCTCTCACCCGTCTCTGGGTTGTATTTTATAACGCCTCGGTTATCCGTACCCAACCAATAATTGCCTTGATGGTCTTCCGTGGTGGTGTTGATATCACCCAGCTCCAAGGTACTGAAGCCCAACATCTTCTCAATGTATTGGTTCAGTCCGTTACGATAGGTAGCTATCCACATGCTGCCGTTCTTATCCAGCATCAGGTGCTTGGCGGTGTTCTCGTTCAGCGAGGTGGTATCAAACTTATTGTTCTTAAACTGCTTCACCTCCTTCGACTCAGGGTCTACCACAAAGAGTCCCTCGTGGTCAGTCACTATCCATATCCAGCCACGCTGGTCCATACATACGTCCCACACCTGCAGCCCTTCTGGTAGCGATGCTATCCCTATCGATGCCAGGTAACCGTTCAGCGTGTTATACCATTTCTTGTTCTTCTGGTCGAACACAAACACGGTGGTCGACATCACCCAGAAGTTGCCATGCTTGTCCACGTATAGGTCGTAGGCCACATTCTGCTGTCCGCCGTTCTGACGCATCCAACTGTCCTTCTTCACCACTCGTCCGTGTTCACCGTCGAGCACCATCAGGTCACCATCACTCGATGTTACCACGAGCTTTTCGCCCCACTCAGCGTACGAGGTCAGCCAGAACTCCTTGGGGAATTCCTCCTCGGCATAGCCGTATTTGATGAGTGTGTATTTCTCCTTCTTGGGGTTATAGCAATACACGCCTTCGTCATAGGTCTTCACCCACACGTGCTTACGGGCGTCAATATAGAATCGGTCGATACCGCCCTTGATGCCCCACTTGGTCAGCTCCGTCGTCGGATTACGGTTCACACGCTCCGTCACAGGGTCGAAGATACTGAAGTTCATGCCTTGCTTCAGCCACAGTCTTCCCAGATGGTCCTCCCAGATACGATCCACGTAGTTATTTCTCAGCGTGGTGGTGTCGTTAGGATCGTTATAGAAGGTACGGAAACGGTAGCCGTCATAACGGTTCAGTCCGTACGAGGTACCTATCCATACGAATCCTCTGGAGTCCTGATACAGGAAGTTAATTGTCGAGTTCGAAAGTCCGTCACGCGTGTCCAGACGACGGAATTTCATATCGGGAATCACATTCGATGCGGCATTCATTCCAAGGCAGAATGAAAGACATATACACGTCAGCAGTTGTCTCATATAGTTGTTGGTCATTTAAAAATGTTCATAATGCGCTACAAATTTACACACTTTCTTTGACATGAACAAACGTTTTGGCAAAAATTTGCAACCAAGTTGCGAAAGAAACCCCTTACCTTTGCACCCAGAAAGAATTAAAAGGTAAAAAAGTAAAAAGGTAAAAAGGTAAAATATGTCACACGAACATCATCATCACGAGTGTTGCGAGCACTCTCATGAGCATCATCACGAGCATTCACTCAAGAAACAGCTCTGGCTCATCATCGCCACCGCCATCCTGCTCGTCATCGCCGTCCTCATCGAGAAGGGAATCATTGTCAACCGTCAATTGTCAACTGTCAACTTGTTGCTCATCTACATGATTCCTTACTTCCTCATTGGTCACGACACACTCAAGGAGGCCATCGAGGGCTTGAGTCATGGCGACGCTTTCAACGAGCATTTCCTCATGTCGGTGGCCACCATCGGAGCCCTGCTCATAGGTTTCCTGCCTGGAGCCGAGACTCAGTTCCCTGAGGCTGTGTTTGTCATGCTCTTTTTCCAGATAGGCGAGCTCTTCGAGGGCTATGCTGAGGGCAAGAGTCGCGACAGTATCGCCCACCTCATGGATATCCGTCCCGATGTGGCCCACATCGAGACTTCAGGAGACAAGGAGACAGGGAGTCCGCTCGAGCTCTGCTCGCTTGCTACCGGAGGGACGCAAGAAGGAGTCCTGGACATATCTCCAGAGGCAGTAGCCGTTGGATCGGTGGTTGTGATTCGCCCTGGCGAGAAGGTGCCACTCGATGGTGTGATTATTGAGGGTACCACCTCACTCAATACCATCGCCCTTACGGGCGAGAGCATGCCTCGCGAGGCTGGTGTAGGCGACGAGGTCATCTCAGGCTGCGTCAACCTCTCAGGTGTGGTCCGTGTGCGTACCACCAAGAGTTTTGGCGAGAGCACCGTTTCAAAAATCCTCTCACTCGTCGAGAACGCCAGCGAGCACAAGTCGCAGAGCGAAGCCTTCATCACGCGTTTCGCACGCATCTACACCCCCGTGGTCGTTTTTGCCGCTTTGGCTTTGGCAATAGTTCCGCCCATCGTCATATCTCTAACTTCTAACCTCTCGCCCCTAACCACTCTCCCCACTTGGCTCTATCGCGCCTTGATGTTCCTCGTGGTGAGTTGTCCCTGTGCCCTGGTTATCAGCGTGCCCCTCACGTTCTTTGGAGGCATCGGTGGTGCTTCGCGTCGAGGCATCCTCATCAAGGGAGCCAACTATATGGACATTCTGGCGAAGGTCAAGACGGTGGTGTTCGACAAGACGGGCACCCTCACCCATGGTCAGTTTGCCGTAGAGGCCGTCCACCCCGAAACAGGCGAATGCATCTCCGAATCAGGAGATGCCTCTCACCACTCACCTCTCACCTCTCACCTCTTACACATGGCCGCTCATGTAGAGCATTATAGTACGCATCCGATTGGCGCAGCTCTCCGCGATGCCTTCCCTGATGAAGCCACCGATGGTTGCGAGGTAACAGAAGTAGAAGAGATAGCCGGTCATGGCATCCGTGCCCGTGTGGGCAGTCAGGTAGTATGCGTGGGTAACACCAAGATGATGGATTCGATAGGTGCTAAGTGGCACGATTGCCACCATGTAGGCACTATCATCCACGTGGCCATCGATGGCCAGTATGCTGGTCACATCGTCATCAACGATAAGATTAAAGAGGATAGCGCAGAGGCCATTGCACAACTCAAGGCATTAGGTGTAGAGAAAACGGTGATGCTTACAGGCGATCGCGAGGAAGTGGCCCATCACGTCGCCACCCAACTCGCTCTCAGCGAATACCACGCCGAACTCCTCCCCGCCGATAAAGTCACCCAAGTGGAACGTTTGATGGATACCAGGCCTTTGGCCTTCGTAGGTGATGGTATCAACGATGCCCCTGTTCTGGCCCGTGCCGATGTAGGTATAGCCATGGGCGGTCTGGGTAGCGATGCAGCCATCGAGGCAGCCGATGTGGTATTGATGGACGATCAGCCCTCAAAGGTTGCTACGGCCATCCGTATCGCCCGTCGCACCATCTTCATCGCTAAGCAGAACGTATTCGTCGCCATCCTCGTCAAGGTCAGCGTCCTTCTGCTCGCCACCTTCGGCCTCGCCAACATGTGGCTCGCCGTCTTCGCCGACGTTGGCGTCACCGTTCTGGCGGTTCTTAATGCGATGCGCGCGTTGCGCTAAGCGCTTCAGCGGCTCGCGCCACCATACGATGGCTACCAGCAACAGGATGTAGCACAGTATGGCCCACCACGAGCTGTACCATGGCGATCCGATGGTGATCTCCAGCTGGCTCTCCTCCTCGCCCATCGTTCCGTCGTCCTTCAGCATCCTCACACAGAGTGTATAACTGCCAGGGGGCAGCGACATGTAGGTGATGTCGGGATTGGCTGCTGTGGTCTTGATCCACTTATCGTTGAAACCTTTCAACTGATAGCTGAAGCGGGTTGAATTGTTTACACCGCCATTGTCTGAGGCCATGTGGATGGTAAACTGGTTCTCGCTGTATTTCAGGCTGATGCTGCGCTGATAGTCGAGGGCCTCGTCCAGAATCACGCGCCCATTGTACTTCTCGCCCACTTCCACCTCCTGGTCAAAGAGCACCAAGCCGCTGAACACGGGTTTCTCCTTCACATCGCCCTCACCCAGTTTCGTTGTACTGATGATGTCCAGACCATCCTGTCCGCCTATCAGCAGCTCTCCCTTGCTCGAGCAGAAGATGGCTCGCTGGTTGAATGGACCAGGCTGCAGTCCGTCGCGATCGTTAAAGTTGCGGATGGTGAAGCTCCATACACCGTTCTCGTCCTGTCGTGGCGTAATGTTCGACACACCGTGATCGGTAGCCACCCACATCGTGTGCTGCGTATCCTCAGTCACGGATACGGCGTTCGATCCGTGCAGTCCCGACTTCATGTCGAACAATGTCCGCTGCCCCGTCTTACGGTCGTAGATCACCACACCTGAGGGCGAGCATTGCCAGAGCAGTCCGCGACTGTCCCATACGGCCTGTGTCGTAGCCGACGATACGGTAATGGCCCTGCGGTCATTCTCTGTGGGGAACGAACCGTTAATCACCTTGAAGTTACCTGGATGTATCAGCGAGTAGTATTCCGAGTTACCCAGCAGAATCCAGCCGTTGCTGGCCGTCGAGATGCTGTTGGTCCATTGTGTCTTCAGCGCAGAGTTATCAGGATTGAACGCGCGCTGCCGTCCCGTGTTCTTATCGATACGCACGGCACCGCCTCCAAGCACGCCCACCCAGATGTGGCCCCAGCGGTCCTCTGTGATACCCCAGATGTTGTTCGTGGCAAACTGACTGCCAGGATCAGCCGCACGATAGTTCTTCCACTGGCCGTCCTTGTATCTCAGCAGTCCGCCCTCGTAGGTACCAAACCATAGGGCGCCGTCCTTCGAGGTATAGCTGCCCACGATGATGTCGCTCGGCACGCCCAGGCTCTGCTTCGTAAAGGTCTCCATCGGCTCCAGCGTCTCGGCATTCATCTTGATGATACCGCCGTCGTTGCGGCCTATCCAGTAGTTGCCCTCCTTGTCCTCTGTGATGGCGTTGATGTCGCCCACAGCCAGATGCTTGAAGTTGGAGAGCGCCTCCGAACACATGGCCACGCCGTTCTTATAGGTAGCCACCCACATACGTCCCAGCTGGTCCAGATAGAGGTGCTTCACGGTGATGTCGGGCAGCGAGGTCTCGTCGCCCTTGATATTGGTAAACTGTCGCCACTCTTTCGATTCGTGGTCGAGCACCAGCACACCCAGGTGGTCGGTGGCCACCCAGAGCAGTCCATTGGCGTCGTAACGCATCTCCCACACCAGCACATCCTCAGGCACATTCTGGAATCCCTCCTCGCGCATATACTCCGTGAGCGATGTCAGCCAGCGCTTCTGATCCTTCAAATAAATATAGGTACCGGTGGAGTGAGTGATTACCCAGATGTTGCCATACTTGTCGGTATTCACCCAGTAGTCGTTATAGGCGTCGAGCGCATCCCTCACATAGTTATTGCGCCAGCGCACGTATCCATGTTCGCCATCCACGCACATCAGCTGTCCGAAGGTCGACACCATGAGCATGCCCTCGCTGGTCTCCTTCCAGGCCGATATGCCGAAATCCTTGGGAAACTCCCGATCGCCATAGCCGAAGGGGAAGTGTTTAAGATATTTTGTCTCAGGGTCGAAGTAGTAGAATCCGTCCTCATAGGTTTTCACCCAGTAGCGTTTCTTCGAGTCCAGATACAGCCTCTCCACAGTACCCTTGATGCCCACCGAGTTAAGCCATCGCGAGGGCTTTCGGTCCACTTTCTCTGTCACGGGGTCATACATCGTGTAGTTCATGCCCTGGTTCAGCCAGAGTCGACCGCCGTGAGCCTCCTGTATCTCGTCTACACCATTGTTGCGCAGCGAGGTCGTATCCTTGTCATACGAGAAGTATGTCCTCACGCGATAGCCATCGTAGCGGTTCAGACCGTAGCCTGTTCCCATCCACACATAGCCGCGTGAGTCGCGGTAGATACAGCTTACTGTAGAGTTTGACAGACCTCCGCTCGTATCGAGTCGGCGGAATTTCAGATCGGGAATCACCGCTGCCACAGCGGCGCTCGCCATTAGTGCCCACACGGCACCTGTTAGTAGTAATAGTTTGCCTTTCATGTTTTTACTTTTTCACCTTGGCGCTGGTATCTCTGATCACCAGCTTTTGCGGAACGATTTTCTTATATATCTTCGTGTCGCCATTAATGTTCTTCAGCAGTATCTTGCAAGCCTCGCGCCCCATCTCACGGCTCTGGTCCTCGATGGCACTCATGCGTGGCGTTACGTAGCTGGCGTGCACATCGTCGGTAAATCCTATCAGCGCCACCTCGTCGGGTATGCTCAGCCCCTTGTCCTTGATGGCCGAGAAGGCCGCGAAGGTAATGATATCGTTAAAGGCCAGTATGGCGTCGGGCTTCTGCTCGTCCAGCAACTTCAGCGTCGCCTCGTAGGCCCAGTCGTAGTCAATCTTCTCGCACACCACGAGTTCTCTTTCTATGGGAATCTTGTTCTCGCGCAAGGCCTCCAGGTAACCGTGCTTCCTGCGGCGCACCATGTCCAAGTGGTTTGGACCGCCTATAAAGGCTATCCTCCTGCTACCCGTGTCTATCAGGTGCTGCGTAGCCTCCTGAGCCGCCACGTCGCCATTAGCCATCACACTCGAGAACTTCTCCTGCAGACAGGTACGTCCGAAGAACACCAGGGGTATGCCCATGTCGGCTATCTCCTCGAAGTGCTTGTAGTCCGTGGTGCTCTGCGCCAGACAGGCCACAATGCCCTCCACATGCAGATTGATGAAGTTATCGATGGCCCTCACCTCTACTTCGCTGTCCTCGTGCGTGTTAGCCGATATCACCGAGTATCCCTCGCGTCGCGCCTCGTCCTCTATACCGTCGAGCACGGCGGCATAATAGTGGGTCACCAGGTTGGGCACCACCACACCGATCACTCTCGGTGCCTCTTTCCTCAGACTCTGCGCAAAGGGGTTAGGGCGATAGTTCAGCGCCTTGGCCAGCGCTTTCACCTTCTGCTGCATCTCAGCGCCAATCTCGGGCGAGCTGCGCAGAGCCCTACTTACGGTTGCTATACTCACCCCCAGTTCCTTGGCGAGGTCCTTCAGCGATGTACGATGCTTGTTATTAGCCATAATTATACTTTCAAATTGTTAGTTCGGCAACGCATTTTTTGTTATGCTCTGCAAAGTTAAGAAAATAATCCTTAAATTGCAAACGTTTACGTTTATTTTTTCACCTCTAACTATTGTGTGCGTACAAAATTCTTCGTAACTTTGCACCGTGAATCAAAAATCACACCTCATTTTGAATAGTATATATGAGTAATGAATAGTTGATAATAAGTTAGTTAGAAAACGAAGGAGCAAGGTTGTCGTGATGACACCCTTGCTTTTTTTATGCCCCAATAAAAACACAACCTTATTATATATACTCTTTATCACAAAGAGGAGGAAAACTGCAATCGAATTCGAGTACAAAGATAATAAAAAAATCTTGAGTTACCAAATATTTAGACATATATTTTTGTAAAATTACGAAATCTTTCAATCTTTCATTCTTTCTTCTTTCTTTAAGGTGTCTGTAAGTGTTGAAATTAATTTAATTATTATATAATATTAATATTATATAATAATTAACCTTAGATTTGCAGCTAATTTCGACCTTAAGAAAGGTTGAAAGAAAGAAAGAATGCAAGAATTAGGCGGATATCTATTCATATAAAGACAATCGGCAGATCATATACAAACCTTACGTTTGTCGTTATATAATGATACCTTAATTTACGAGAAAGGTGGCAAAAATAATGGCGATAGGCAAAATATGTAATATATTTTTTAACAAATTGTTTGGTGTTATCGAAATTTTTTTGTACCTTTGCAGCAGAATTCAGAACCCGCCGCGAGGGCGGGAACATAAGGAAAACGCAATCAGAGAAAGACACGAATTCAAAGCAAACAGCACCTAACTCTGCGAAGAATTAGAATGTGGTGCGGATCATGAAGCGGACGCCGTGTTTGTGGGCGGTGGGGAGCTCGTTGTAGTTGAGACGGCGTACGTACTCCACATGGATGAGTTTGAAGATGTTGTGGATGCCGAGCGACAATTCCATGTAGGGGCGCTTGGGATCGATGACGTAAGAGCCCTCAGGGAAGTACATGAGCAGCGGCGAGCCGGCATTCTCCTCGAGGAAGGGGTTGTTCTTGTCGGTGAGCTCGCCCCAGAGGATGCGGAAGCCGATATACTCACGCCACTTGAGTTTCTTCAACAGCGGAATGCGATTGAAGAGCTTACC
>JAEEGH010000770.1_pt1 | contig 100229 bp, 88 predicted proteins | sample 9134181 | NCBI WGS metagenome assembly JAEEGH01 (sample SAMN16246544, study PRJNA631951) | gut metagenome | biome: gut microbiome; feature: rumen; material: DP-attached | host: Bos | place: Iran: Karaj | collected 2018-10
CTTGAAGCAATTGAAAGTTTGAACCGCGCTCTTGTAGATTTCCCGGGCGTAATTTTATTTACCAGCCATGACCATGAGTTTATTTCAACAATTGCGAACAGAATCATTGAAATTACTCCGAACGGTGTAATTGACCGCATGATGCCCTTTGATGATTACATGGCAGACGAGCAGGTAAGGGAACTTCGCGCTGAGTATTACAAAGGCTCTGACAGAAAGATTAAGTTCTAACTGTCGCTGCCAGTGTCAAACTTTCACTCAGGAAAAATCTTTCCGGTATCGGCACGACTGCACTTTATAAAACTTACGGCAGGGCAGGGTATGAAAAAAAATGTTTGCTCTGTCGTAAAAAAAATTAAGATTTTTAGCTAAATTATAAAAAAGCCTATTGACTAAAAATCTTAATGAGTATAATATATATTTCATCACGCCGCAGTAGCTCAGTTGGTAGAGCGCCGGACTGAAAATCCGTATGTCGTTGGTTCGATTCCAACCTGTGGCAAAGGCTTCTTACGAAAGTAGGAAGCCTTTTTTATTTTAAAATTAATATTAAACTTTATTGAGTTTTTTCTTCTACTTATTCAAGACACGAAAAGTAACCGCAGAACGTCCGTCAATTTTTTTACTGTCGTAAACACCTTCATCTGCAAGTTTGTAGCACAGGGCAAAATCAGCACTTTCCTCTGTATTCATTACTACAGCTCCGATACTGGCTTCAATTGAATGTCCCTTGAGTTCCGGAATGGATATTTTCTTTAAGCCGTCAATAAAGCGGGAGATTACTTTTTCTGCAGTCGGTTTATTGTGGATTGTCTGGGCGTAGGCAGAAAACTCATCGCCGCCAAGACGGAATACAATATCATTGTCCCTGAATGCAGTTTTTAAGCAGTTTGCAACGCTTATAATTACCTTGTCACCGACGCCATGTCCAAAGGTGTCATTGATAAACTTAAAGTGGTCTACATCAAGAAGGATAAAAAGACCTCCATTTCCTTTTTTAAGGGATTCTGCAACTTTGTTTTCGCCGCTTATGCGATTTAAGAGTCCTGTCATCTGATCTGTTTCTGAAAGGGTTTTAAGGCTCTTCTTTTCATCGATATCAATAAAGAGACCCACATAAGTCTGAGGAGAACCGTCCTCCCGCCTGATAAGGTTTCCTGCGGCGTGATACCATCTGTAACCCTTGTTTTTGGTAAGAAGACGGTATTCAACATCATACATTGTCTTTCCCGTGTAATCATTTACAGAGTTCCAGTATGCCTTCCAGACTCTTTCTTTGTCATCCGGATGAAGCAGGTTAGCCCATGCTTCCAGGGTGTTGGGAAATTCTTCTTCAGTCATATAGCCCAGCATCTGGCGGAATGGAACTGACCATACACATTTTTCTATTTCGCCCTTTTCATTAAACTCCATTGACCATGGACCTGAATGAATGATGGAGTGAATGATCTGCATTCCCTGTGTTTCTATATTCAGTTTGTCATATGCTTTTTTAGTTTCTGCTGCAATTTTCTTTTCCTGCTCAATCATGAGCCGGGAGTTTTTGTTCAGGGTAATTACGAAAATTGCAAAGAGGATAATAACTGAAGTTAAGGTTATAAAAATCTGGAGATTATTCAGGGCTATAATTGTTTTGCTTCCATTTTTTATTTCAGATGATATTACGCTGTCGTATACAAGAATTGAAAGCATCCAGCCTGTTTCTTCAACAGGAGCGTAATAAAGATGGGCATTCTGCCTTCTGTAGGGAACGTGAATGCTGCCCTGTTTTTCGTTTAAAAAATCATTTTTTATTTTGTTATAGCTCACCTTGCTTTCATCGTTTTCCTGGATGACTGAAAGAATGTTGCGTCCGGGTTCAACTCCTCCAAAAGGAGCTGCAGTAAGGCTTTCTCCGTTTTTCAGGTAGACGTTAAAATAGGTTTCCATGTTTTCTGCCCGGAAGGTCATTGAACGTACCATCTGATCTATGTTTACCTGAGCGAAGCAGGCAGTAATTTTTTTTCCGTTAAAAGTAATTCCGGTTACCGGAAGGGCGATAAAGAGAAGTTTTTCGCCTCCGTAATTTAAAACTGTTGTGGCCAGAGGTCCTGTAAGGCCCTTTGCAAGGAATGGATAGCGGGTTTTTCCCGGACTTGTGGAATGTGCAGTATATATCAGACAGTCTTCATCTACAAAAGAAAATTTTTCAACTCCGTAAAGGCGGCGTATTTTTCCAAGATAATTCCTCAGCGAAGTTATTGAACTTAAATCTTCCCTTGAGATGGAATCAATTGCATTGGTCATATACTGATAATTCTGCTTCAATACGTCAGTAATAATTGAAACCCTGCGTTTTATGATTTCTTCCATGTAGAAATCGGTGATACTTTCTGTAACTATATGAGTCTGCTTCTGGGCACTGTGTATGTTCCAGACAGTACTTAATATGATCAGGAGGACTACAATTATTCCATCTGTAAAAAGAATTTTATTTTCCTTGATTTTCATTATTTTTTACCTGTTCTGTTGCACCGTAGAGTGAACGTAAAAGCCACTGAGCATCTTTCTGAAAGAAAATCAATGTTGTTTCCTCCGTCATTTCAGGATAATCTTTTCCCGGAAGAAGTCCGTCAGCTATTTTTACTGCAGTTGTAATTGTATCAAAACCGATTGCATAGCAGTCCTGAAGTGCCAGGGCATAGATAACTCCGTCGCGAAGGTATTCCAGGGCCCGCCTGTCGTGATCCATTCCTGAAATTATGATTTTACCGGCCATTCCGCTTTCCAGTACGGCTCTGCCGGCTCCCACAGAATTACTCATGTTGCAGCAGATAATTCCCTGTAAATCCGGGTATTTTTTTATAAATTCTACAGTAAAATCATAAGCCTTCTGTTCAATGTCTTCATCGTACTGTTCGTCAATAAGCTGGATTTCAGGATACTTTGCAAAAACTTCTTTTGCGCCCCGGGCCCGGTCCTCATGGCAGGGAGCCCCGTGGTTACCGACAAGCATTGCAATTTTTCCTTTGTAATTGAGTTTCTCGCAAAGGCTTTCTGCAAGAAGTTTTCCGTCCTGATAGTTATGGGTGTTTCCTACATAGGCGATTCTTTTACAGCCGTTTTCCTTTCCGGAATCTGAACTTGAAAAAGTCATAACTTTCTGGCCGCCGTCAATGAGTTTATTTATTACGGGAGTTACTTTATTAATGTCAGCGACATCAACTCCGATTACATCATAATTTTTTGTGGCAGCGGCATTTTCTATTCTGCCTATCTGGTCCAGGGCAGACATTTTCTTGGGAGCCGTATAATCATAGCTTATGTATATGCCCCTGTTTTCATACTGTTTTACGGCATCTTCAATGCCTAAGGCAACTGCATCCCACCAGGGATGATCGGTTTTGTAGGTAAGATAAAAATTATATGTATTTTTTTTTGGAGCATAGGAATCTAGGGATGGTGTCAGATGAAAGCGTTCATTTGCCGCAGCTGTATTTTCCTGGGGTAGGGAAGGCTCTGAGGTAACGGGATTTTTCTGATTTTTTAAAGAACATCCCGAAAGGGCAGTTATAAAAAGCAGTATAAAAAGTTGAATCCTTAAAAACATCATAAGAATATTTTAAACCCGCATTATCGAAAATACAAGACGGATTTTATTTTTAACATTTCTTTAATATTTAATGGATAATAATATTTAATTAAGTTGTAATATAAAATCAACTGCGATAAAATTATACATAACTTTGTTTGAATATTGTTTACTGGAGGTATATATGAAATTAAACAAAAAAATTACTGCGATTGCGGCTTCGCTTGTATTTGCCGGTACAGCTGCATTTGCATTTGATGCAAGTGCGTTCAACACTGACAAGATTTCTGACGGTTTGAGTGACTTTGCCGAACAGCTTTCAGTTGCAGTTCCACAGGCCGCAACCCAGCAGAACGTATGGGCAGATGCCTGGATCGGAAGTCTTCTTCCTGGACTTCGTCTTGGCGGAGGTTTGAACTTTGCAATTACAAATATCAATACCGAAGGCCTTGCTTCTGCAGCTAAAGCCCTTGAAATTGGCGGAGTGGAAGATTCCTATAAATTTCCTGTATTTACAGCTGACCTTCGTGTAGGTGGTTTTATTCTTCCTTTTGATGCTGATATTGCCGTAATGAAAACAGGTACACTGACTTATCCTGAAGCAATGACCGGTTCAGAAATGTCTGCAGATATTTTTACAATCGGCTTTGATGTACGCTATGCTTTACTTGAAGGCGGACTTTTAATGCCTAAAGTTTCTGCAGGCCTTGGATATTTCTATAATCAGGGAACTTTTGGTATTTCTAATAAAAATGCCGAAGCAGAAATTGAATACAAGATTCACACCATGTACCTTTCAGCCCAGGTTTCAAAAGAACTTTCAATTCCTGTTGTAAGAATCGGAATTACACCGTTCATTGGCGGACGCCTTTTTGTATCTGATGCTGACAACGACTGGTCTTGGAAATTCAAGAATTCGGAAATTCAGAATGCACTTGCATTACTGTCAAAACCTTCAGAAGGCTCAGGAAATGTTTCAAAGAGCATAGATTACAACAATTTCCAGCCGCAGCTTTACGGTGGTATCGGATTTAACTTTGCCCTTCTTCAGCTTACTGTAAGTGCAAGCATTGATCCTAAAACCTTCTCTGAAGACAAGACCTGGAGTGGTGCTGTAAGTTTAAGAATCCGCCACTAATAAATAATTTTGTCAGTACAGGCCCGCTGATATTTTTCAGCGGGCTTTTTTTTGTTTTGTATTATAAAAACTGAAGACAAGTGACCACTCCCTTTTTTGAACAGAGGTCCTGTATTTTCTTTTACTGTTGAAAAAAATGAAAAACTGTGTCATAATTACACAGTATGATAACAAAAATTGTTTTTGCAGGCGGTGGTACCGGTGGTCATATTTATCCTGGTCTTGCCATTGCTGATGAATTAAAAACACTTGCACAAAAAAATAATAAAGATATAAAAATATACTGGTTTGGTAACAGCCGTGGAATGGACCGAACTATTGTTGAAAAAAGCGGTTCAGCAGATTGTTTTATTCCGGTTCCTTCTGGAAAATTAAGGCGTTATTTTTCATTTCAGAATATTCTTGATGTTTTTAAAATCTTTGCAGGTTTTGCGGTATCTTTTTTCAGACTTTTAATTATCAGACCTCAGGTTCTTTTTTCTAAAGGTGGTTTTGTTTCTGTTCCTCCCTGTGCTGCCGCTAAGATTTTAGGAATTCCTGTTTTTACTCATGAATGTGATTTTACCCCGGGACTTGCAACTAAAATCAATTCCAGGTTTGCTTCAAAAATTCTTGTAAGTTACGAAGAGACAAAAAAGTTTTTTTCAAAAGATAAACTTAATAAGCTGATAGTCACGGGAAATCCTGTGCGCCCTGTTTTTTATAATACTGATGCTGAAAACGGCAGAAGTTTTTTGTTTGAAGGGAAGAATGCTGATTTATCTAAGCCGCTTCTTTTAGTCCTCGGCGGAAGTCTTGGTGCTCATCAGCTTAATGAACTTGTAGTAGAAAATCTTGACTGGCTTAAAGAAAGATTTAATGTAGTTCATCAGTGCGGTGCAAAAGACAGGGATTACGTTCCTTCTCAAAGGGAGGGTTATTATCCATATCCTTTTATTTATGATGAAATGGCAGATGTAATTGGGGCTGCAGACATTATTTTGTCAAGGGCAGGTGCAAATACAATCTGGGAAAGTTCTGTTACCGGAAAACCTTCTGTTTTAATTCCTCTGTGCGGTTCAGGCACAAGAGGTGATCAGGTGGATAATGCCCGTTATTTTGAAGAAAGGGGAGCGGCCTTTGTTCTTGCAGGAGGACAGGCTGATTCGGAAAATCTTAAAGAGTGTCTTTCAAAACTTCTTGATACAAAAGTAAGGAAGGAAATGGCAGAAAAGGCAAAGGCTCTTTCTGCTTCAAAACGTCCTGCTTTATATATTGCAGAATTAATTTTTAAACAGATAGAAGAGAGGTAAAAAATGCATCTTACACTGCTTGATATTATTTTTTCAGTAATCATTCTGTTTTTTGCAGTTATGGCCTGTGCAAAAGGGTTCATTAAAGAACTTTTTGGAAAACTAGCCGTAATTGCAGGCGTTGTTGTTTCACTTGTTTTTTGTGCAAGGTTGAGCCCGTATCTTGAAAAGTTCATCGCAAGTCAGGTAGTCTGTATAATTCTTTCATTTATTCTTTTATTTATTACAGCCTTTCTTCTGGTAAAAATTATTCAGAGCATTTTTTCAGGTATATTTGCAGGTGAAATTTTAAAAAGCCTTGACCGTATTTTAGGTTTCGTTCTTGGTGTAATAGAAGGACTTGTAATTGTCTGCGGAGTTTTAATTTTACTCAAAGCCCAGCCATGGTGGCAGGATGCTTCAAAAGTTCTTGATAATACATACTACTGGACTTATCTTGGCCGCTTCCTTGAAGGACCTGCTTCTTATATCAGGGGAATGCTTTCCTAAATGTTTGAAAATCTCCTTTACCAGAATGCGTCTTCTCTAATTGCCAGTGATATAAAAGCTGGAACTCTTCCGTCGTCAATTCTTCTTTCAGGGCCCCGTTCATCGGGAAAATTAACCTGTGCCCTTGAGATTGCACGTATCCTTTCCTGCACCGGTGATAAAACAGGTCAGAAAGGAAACTGGCTTTGTGACTGTCCAGGCTGCCGTCAGCAGAAAGAACTTTCTGCCCAGAATATCATCCTTGCAGGTCCACGTGACTGTTCTTTAGAAATTTTGGCTGCCGGAAGAACACTGCTTGATGCAGGGGTAAATAATTATAAGCACCTTAAAGCAGCCCTTTATCTTTATATCCGTGCCGTTAAAAAACTTCTGTTAAGGTTCAGCCCGATTCTCTGGGAAGGCGATAAGGATCTTTCCAGGGTTTCTCCTCTGGTGGAAGAAATCAATGATTATCTGGAGATGCTTGATCCTAAAAAAGATGTTCCTGAAAATACTGTTCTTGAAGATATCACTTCAAAAATATTAAAGGCAGCTTCAAAACTGGAAAAATCCTATATGTATGATTCCCTTCCGATTGATCATGTAAGGCGGGCTTCATTCTGGGCGCATTTAAAGTCGAACGAAGGAAAAAAGGTTCTGATAATTGAAAATGCAGAGCGTATGAATGACAGCTGCCGGAACGCACTTTTAAAAATCCTTGAAGAGCCTCCTTCTGATACCCTTTTTATTCTGACCACCTGCAGGAGGGGAGCTGTAATGCCTACTATTCTTTCTCGTGTCAGAACTTATAATTTTGTTGAACGCACAAAAGAGCAGCAGGAAGAGGTAATTGAAAGAGTTTTCCATGACAATATTGAAAAAGGAAACGGAATTGTTCAGAATTATTTATATACCTTCCTGCCTGTTTCACCTGAGCTTGTCAGGGAACATGCCTTTTCTTTTTATAAAGGAATAAAGGAAAATCATCTTTTAAATCTTGAAAATATCGTAAATGAATGCGGTAAATTTGAACCAAGAAGTCTTTTTGTTATCTTTCTTCAGGCTTTAATTGAAGCACAGAAGACTCCTGAAGAAAGGCTTTCAGGGGAAGCTGCTGAAATTGAGGCAAAAAATATAAAGGCTGTAACAGAGTGCTATAACAGCGTAACAGTTTATAATTTAAAGCCATTAAGTGCGCTTGAAACTTTGTACCGTGAACTTGCTCAGATCAGGAAAATGAATCAGAGGTAAAAATGCAGGATTTTTCTAACCGTGTTTATGAAAAATTATCAAAGCTTTCTTCCTCACAGATTGAAGTAATTTTTAACGGTCTTAGAACTAAAAATGAAATGTTTGAGTCCATTTTTCAGTCCCTTTCTACCGGGCTTTTGTGCGTGGACCGCGGCTGGAAAATTCTTCACATAAATAAGGCTGCAGAAAGACTTCTTCCTTTTAAAACCGGCTTTGATACAGAAAATAATGAGAAGCAGTTTTACACTTTTATTGATGATGATGAGATAACTGCATTTTTTAAAGACTGCCATATAAACAATAAAACAAATTTAAGTGATGAATATACGATTCAGACTTCAGGCGGAACAATACGTTTTATTGAAATCTCTGTAACTCCACTTCTTGAAGATAATGAAATTACGGGAAGCATTATTCTGATTGATGATGTAACGCAAAAGCGTAATCAGGAAGTTCTTCTTCACAGAATGGAGACAATGGCAGGTCTTACAAATATTGCTGCAAGTGTAGCACATGAAATTAAAAATCCGCTTGGAGCAATAAGCATTCATATTCAATTGCTGCAGAAAGCCATTAAAAAAAAGAGACAGGGAGACGGGAAGCTTCCTGAACCTAAATTTACAGAAAATTATCTTGATGTTGTTAATCAGGAAATTGACCGATTAAATAAAATCGTTGTTGATTTTTTAATGGCTGTCCGTCCTGTGGCCGCCAATTTTGCGCTTGTTAAGGTTAATTCTCTTTTAACTGAGTTTATCAACTTTATAAAACCTGAGTTTTCAGATAAAAAAATAGAAATTGAAGAAGATTTGTGTAAGGAAGATCCTAAACTTTTAATTGATGAAAAACTTTTCAGGGAAGTACTTGTAAATCTTGCACAGAATTCTTTAGCAGCCATAGAAGAAAAATTTAATTCAAATATAAAATCAAATTCTTTCTGCGAACTTGTTAAAGGAAAGTTTGCTGTTTCAAGCAGTGTTAAAGATGACAGGTTTATACTTAAAATTTCAGACAACGGATCGGGCATGAGTGAGGAAGTACAGGCGAGGGTGTTTGAGCCTTACTATACCACAAAAGCCAATGGCACAGGGCTTGGAATGGCAATGTCATACAAAATAATAAAAGAATTTAACGGAGATATTTCTGTCACTTCTTCACAGGGAAAAGGAACGGAGTTTAAAATTATAATTCCAGTTCCACAGACTCAGAATAAACTTCTTACTCATAATAACGCTCAGGGTGAAAAATGAAATTTACTATTCTTGTTATTGATGATGAAAAAAACATCCGTGAAGGCCTTGCTGCCGATTTTGAAATGGACGGCTATAATGTAAAAATTGCAGCCAATGGAGATGAAGGTCTTGAATACCTTTCACGGGGGGACATAGATCTCGTTATTACAGACCTCCGTATGCCTGGAACCAGCGGAGAAGAAGTATTAAAAAAAGTTACCGCTGAAATGCCTGGCATACCAGTCATTGTTCTTACTGGTCACGGATCAATCGATTCTGCAGTAAAGGCAATGCATAACGGTGCCTACGATTTTCTTACCAAACCGCTTAATCTTGACCATCTGGAACTTGTTGTTAAGCGTGCCCTTAAAGGCAGGGAGTTGAGCCTTGAACATGAGCAGCTTCTGACAGAAGTTAAGCAGACAAAATATGCCGGAAGACTTGTTTCAAAATCACCTGCAATGCAGAGGGTAAATACTTTAATTCAGAAAGTAAGTGATTCAAAAATTTCAGTCCTTATAACAGGAGAAAGCGGAGTTGGTAAAGAGGTTGTTGCAGATGCAATCCAGCAGAGCTCATCCCGTGCTGACAAGCCTTTTATAAAAGTCCACTGTGCAGCGTTAAGCGAATCTCTTCTTGAGAGTGAACTTTTCGGTCATGAGAAAGGAGCCTTTACTGGTGCAGAAAGCCTTCACAAAGGTAAGTTTGAACTTGCTGACGGTGGAACTATTTTCCTTGACGAAATCGGTGAAATCAATCCTCAGGTACAGGTTAAACTTCTGCGTGTCCTTCAGGAAAAAAAGTTTGAGAGGGTAGGCGGAGAAGAAACAATTGAAGTGGATGTCCGTGTAATTGCCGCAACAAATAAAAAACTTGAAGATGAAGTTAAAAATAAAAAATTCCGTGAAGACCTTTATTTCCGTCTTAAGGGAATCGAAATTATGGTTCCTCCTTTGAGAGAGAGAAAAGATGATATTCCTCTTCTGCTTAATTCTTTCCTTAACAGATTCAATTCTGAAAACGGAAAGAGTGTAAAAGGTTTTTCAAAATCTGCAAAAAATATTCTTTTTAATTATGACTGGCCTGGAAATATCAGGGAACTTGAGCACTGTATTGAAAGCGCTGTTGTTATGTGTCAGGGAGAAGAAATCTCATCTGATGACCTTACGGTTCAGCTTAAAGAAGATAAAAACGAATCTCAGATTTTAATTCCATTCGGACTGAGTCTCGAAGAAGCAGAGAAAATAATTATTCTTGAGAATCTTCGTTCCAATAACGGAAATAAAAGCCGTACTGCAGACATATTAAAAATAGGGCGGAAAACCCTTCACAGAAAGTTAAATGAATACGGTCTTGCGGTCTCAGACGAGGATGATATTTAGTTTTCTTTAAACCATGCTTCGATTACAGCCCAGGCTTTAACCAGTTCATCTGTTTTATTCTTTGTAATCTTTTTCATAATCTCATTATCTGAATTTCTGTCGGGATGATAGCGCAGCAGTTTTTTATGATACTGTTTTTTAGCCTCTCCATAGGTCATCCCCTCAAATACCTCTACAGTTGTACAGGCTTTTTTAAGTTCAGGATGAGCATATTTTATAACTTTTTCAACGGAGGATACTATACTGAATTGATTTTTATTATTAAGTTGTATACTTTTGTATACAGAATAGCCTTTATTTTGTGAGTTTGTATGCTTTTTTCTTTGTTTTGTATACTTTTTTATACTATCTGTATTGTTTTCAAGACCGGCTTGTTCTGTAGTTTTTAAGTCCGGCTCCCGGGTATAACTGGAATTGTCAGCATTTTCCTGTCTTGTTAACCCTTCAACAGAATTATCGGCAGTTTCTTTATTTTCTTTTTGATTTTCTTTAAAAAAATTGCCGGATTCAATTGCTTCGCTGAGCAGATCTCCCAGTTTATCGAACATTGAATCCGGCATTGCTTTATTTCCTGTATTCTTTATTTTAGATTATTGTACCTGACGGAATTACGGCACCTTTTCTGATTACAACTATTCCATCAGCAGAGTAGAACATACCGTGGTCACCGTCTTCGTATTTTTTTCCGCTTACATTAATCTGACAGTTGTCGCCGATTGAAGCGTTTTTATCGATGATTGTGCCCGCAATTTTGCAGTTTTTACCGATTCCTATATTAGGTTTGCCTGATTTGTTATTTTCTTCTTTTACTGAATCAGTTTCATAAAAGTCAGAACCCATCATGATTACACCGTCAAGTTCTGAGCCGCTTTCAATTACAGAGCGTACACCGATTACTGAACGCTTGAGTTTTGCTTTTGTGATTACGCAGCCTTCAGAAGTGAGGGAGTTTTCGATTTCTGCTCCGTTGATTTTTGAAGGCGGAAGATTACGCATGTGGGTGTAAATCGGTTCTTCAACATCGTAGAGGTTAAATGCAGGGTTGTATTCAGTTAAATCAAGAGTTGCGTTGTAGAAACTTCTGATTGTACCGATGTCTTCCCAGTAGCCGTTAAAAATGTATGAATTAACTTTTTTTGATTTAATTGATTTAGGAATGATTTCTTTTCCGAAGTCTGTAAAGTTGTTGTCCAGGGCTTCTTCCATTGTTTTTGCATTGAAAATATAAATACCCATTGAAGCAAGATATTCTTTTTCAGGAGGGAGGTCTCCGCGGGCATTTGCAGGAATTTTCCAGTCTGAAATATCGAGGTCTTTGGCAGGTTTTTCCTGGAAGGCAGTAATTCTGTTCTTGGAATCGATTTTCATGATTCCAAAGCCTGAAGCATCGTGTCTGTTTACTGCTGTTGTTGCGATTGTAATGTCAGCTCCGCTCTGGATATGACTGTCCATGAAGGCTTTTAAGTTCATTCTGTAGAGCTGGTCGCCTGAAAGAATGATGTAGTGAGTCGGATTTGCAGACTTAAAGTGAACCATGTTCTTTCTTACGGCATCAGCAGTACCTTCAAACCAGCCTGAGTGTTCAAGAGTCTGCTCTGCGGCCAGAATTTCTACGAATCCGCCTGAAAAATTGTCAAAATGGAATGTATTTGTAATGTGATGATGTAATGAAGCGCTGTTGAACTGTGTTAAAAGGTAGATTTTGCGGTATCCTGAATTGATACAGTTTGAAATTGGAATATCTACGATTCTATATTTTCCTCCGAAAGGAACGGCCGGTTTTGAGCGTTCTTTTGTAAGAGGGTAAAGCCTTGTTCCTTTACCGCCGCCAAGGATGATTGAAATTACACGTGTTTTTTCTGTTGAATTGCTGCTCATAAAACAAACTCCTGCTTCAATTATTTTGTATGTGTGCTTTTTAAATTATAAGTCTGAATTACACAGTTTTCAAATAAAATCTCAAAACTTCAGTGCGGCTCTTGTCTTATTCAGCAGTCTTTTCAGGGTGTACTGTGCTGTTTCTTAAAAGACTGTCAAATTCATCAGACGGCATCGGTTTTGCATAGAAAAATCCCTGAACAATGTCGCAGCCCATTTTTTTAAGAAGTTCTGACTGGCTTTTATCTTCAACACCTTCTGCAACGGTCGTCATTTCAAGGTTTTTTGCCATATTGATGACAGAGTTTATGATGATATGTTCTTTTTCTGTATCCTGTGTATTAAGGAATTCTTTATCCAGTTTGATTACGTTTGCAGGAATATCTTTTAAAAGACTTAATGAAGAAAAGCCTGAACCGAAATCATCCACTGAAATTGAAAAACCTGCATTTTTTATTTCATGCATTGCCTTAAGAAGCCTGTCCTTGTTGTCCATCATGAGGCTTTCTGTAAGCTCGATTTCAATTTTTGAAGGTGTAATTTCGTATTTTGATGCAATTTCTTTGTATATTTTGGCAACATCCGGATTATAGAGCTGTACTCTCGAAAGGTTGCAGCTGATGGTGATTGCCTGTTTTTCTTTTTTGTCTTTCTGGCTTTTGTTCCAGCGGTCAAGAAACTGACATACATCTTCAAAAACAAGTAAATCGATTTTTTCAATGAAGCCGTTTTTTTCAAAAAGCGGAACAAAGTAAGAAGGGGTTAAAAGTCCTTTTTTCTTATGGTTCCATCGTACCAGGGCCTCTGCACCGATGATTTTACCCGTATCAAAATGAAATTTCGGCTGATAGTAAACAATGAATTCTTTTTCCTGGAAAGCTCTTTCCATGTCAAAGATAATGTCTTTTTCGTGCCGGGTGGAATTTGCCATCTGTGAAGAGAAAACACAGATTCTTTTTGGATTTAAACTGCTTCTTCCTGCTTTGCGGGCAGTTTCTGCTTTATCCATCATCAAAGGAATTTCTTCACTGTGATCTTTTATTTCGTATACGCCGATTGAAAATTCAAGTTTGAAATGGTCCGGAAGCATTTTTTTTATGTTTTCCGGAATTGTAGTCATATTTACAACCATATCTTCCAAGACAGGCAGAATTGTAGCGTGCATAAAAAATGAGAAGTTATCGTTGTAATTTCGGCAGAGCAGGGTTCCTTCAGGGGCTGTTTTCTTAAAGTGCTTTCCTAATTCACGGATAATGGTATTGCCTTTTTCCTGTCCGAAGGCTTCCGTAATGTATCTGTAGGAATTAATATCTAATGAAACAATGGAGTATTCGCCTGGAGACGATTTATCAAGGATTTTTCTTACGTCTTCAATAAATTTTTTTGTTGTAGAAAGACCTGTAAGTTCGTCCTTTAAAATATAATCTTTAAGGCGTTTTCTTGAAATAACAAGAAGAACTGCCAGTACAGCAAGTATAAAAATTAATGCCGAAATAAGTATCACTTTTAGAATCCGGTGCAGTAAAAAATTTTGACCTCTCCAGCAAAATCTTTTAATTATTTTTAAGTTAACTCATTATAACACATTTATTTGTAGAAAAAGTAAAAAATACTGTTAATCTTTTTTTCTATTCCGTTAATTTACTGTTATAAAATATTGCTTTTTCAGTGCTCGGAATTTGCTAAACTCAATATTTTATAAACCGATATTTTAAGTAAGGGATTTTTTTAGGGACTTTTAAAATGCCGGAAAGCGTTTTAATGGTTTCCTTTATTAAAATTCCTTAAATCAAAAAACACATGGAGAAAAAAATTGATCAGAGGATGGTACATCGGCGCCAGCGGAATGAATGCTCAGCAGAACAGGCTGGATGCTATTTCAAACAACCTTGCAAATGTTGATACTGCAGGTTTTAAAAGAGATGTTTCAGTCAGCAAGAGTTTTTCAGAACTTCTTTTAAGAAGAACTGAAGCTGACGGAGTATATAAAACTTCAATGGGCTCAGCAGATGCCGCTCCTGTAATCGGTAAACTTGGCCTGGGTGTAGAAACAAACGAAAATTTTACTGAATTTGAACAGGGCTCTTTCCGTGCAACAAGTTCTGCTACAGACCTTGCATTAGGCGGTGAGGGCTTTTTTGCCGTTGAAACTCCTCTTGGAGAACGCTACACAAGAAACGGAAACTTTCTTTTAGGAAAAGAAGGTATTCTTGAAACAAAAGACGGATATCCTCTTCTCGGAGAAAACGGGTACATTCATGTTGAAGATGATAAATTTATGATTAACGAAGACGGCATGATTTACTCAAAAGAAGGTGAATTTATTGACCGTGTACGTGTTGTCCGTTTTGAAAATGACCGTTACCTCAAAAAAATGGGTAACAGCCTCTGGTCTTCAAACGAAATCTCAGGCGACGCATATATTGCTGAAGGAAAAGAGCGCCCTAAGATGCTTCAGGGCTATATGGAAACAAGCAACGTTAATGTTGTTAATGAAATGGTCAGAATGATAGAAGTTAACCGCGCTTATGAAGCAAACCAGAAAACAATTCAGAGTCAGGACTCAATGATGTCAACTCTCTGGACTAAGGTTGCTTCAGTCCGCTAGTAATTTGTAAGGAGAAATAAAAAATGGTAAGAAGTTTATGGACAGCCGCAACAGGTATGAACGGACAGCAGTCAAACCTGGATGCTATTTCAAATAACCTTTCAAATGTTAATACTACAGGTTTTAAGCAGCAGCGTGTTGAATTTGAAGACCTTATGTATCAGAACGTTAAGCTTGCAGGAACTCCTGCAACAGAAGATACAGTAACTCCGGTAGGAATCCAGCAGGGCGCCGGTGTTAAAGTTGCCGCAACTCAGAGAATTTTTACACAGGGATCTCTGCAGAATACAGGTGTAGATACTGACATTGCAGTTGTAGGCGATGGATTTTTCCGTGTTCAGCAGTATGACGGAAGCTATGCATATACCCGGGACGGTTCTTTTAAAGTTGACATGAACGGTCAGCTTGTTAATTCAAACGGGCTGCGCGTAATGCCTGAAGTAATCCTTCCTGAAGGCTATGACATTCACACTCTTACAGTGGCAGATGACGGGCGTGTTACAGTAAAAATCTTCGGTCAGGATGATCCGATTGATGTAGCACAGCTTGAACTTTACCGCTTCCCGAACAATGCGGGGCTTGAAGGGGCAGGTGACAATCTTTATAAGGTTACAAATGCATCAGGTCAGCCGATTGCAGGACGTCCTGGTTTTGAAGGTTTTGGTGTTACAAAGCATAAGTTTGTCGAAATGTCGAACGTTTCAGTAGTAAATGAAATGGTTCAGATGATTGTTGCACAGAGGGCTTACGAGTTTAACTCAAAGGCAATTCAGACAACAGATTCAATGCTCAGTACAGCAGTAAATCTTAAGAGATAATTATAAGGAAGCGTAAATGACTGTAGGTGGAATAAGCTCAATTACAAATGGACAGGGGGCAATGACAAGTGCCCGTATTTCTTCAGAAAAAGGAAAATTTGAAGAATTAATCCGTTCAGTTTACGGTGAAGCTTCATTTATAGGTTCAAATATCGCTTCTGACCAGGTTTTACCTGAAGGCCGCCTTAACGGAGATTATGGCAGCGGTTTTGCAGGAACTTTCAGGTCAATTAATGATAAAAACAGTACCCCTCTTGGAGCCGCAGCAAATCAGGCAAATCCAAATGTAAAGCAGGGAACAATTGACCGCACTTCTAAACTTTACGAAAAATCACTTGAAATCGAAAGTTATTTTGTAAAAATGATGGTCAGCCAGATGAGAAAAACAGTCCTTAAGGCAGACGGTGAGAATAATTTTGCAACAAAAATGTATGAAGACATGCTTTTTGACGAATATTCTACAGCCATGACAAAAAATGCAGGTTTCGGACTTGCTGACCAGATGTACCTCCAGCTTACAAATTACGGCGTTAATGTAGAAGCGTAGTTTTTTAAGGGCGTTATTCCGGCTGCTCCGGGTTCGGTAACCCTCATTACCGGCTTTTTTAAGCCGGTAACTTGCGCCCTGCGCATCCGGCGCAGTTTTTTAATTCATTTCCCCATCGTTGAATATAACCATTAAAAAGGTTAAAATACATTCAATGGGGATAATTATGGATTGTGCAAAACTTCCTTCAAATTTAAATGGCATTCATATTCACTGTGTAGGAATTAAAGGTACCGGCGTTGCAGCGCTTGTTGAAATCCTACATGCCAGAGGAGCTTTGATAACAGGTAGTGATGTTTCAGAGCGCTTTTATACAGACGAAATACTTGAAAAACTTAACATTAAGGCACTGCCTTTTTCAAAAGAAAATATTACTGATGACATAAAACTTGTCATCTATTCTTCTGCTTACAGCACTGAATCAAATCCTGACCTTATAGCGGCTTTACAAAAAAATATCCCCTGTCTTTTATATACACAGGCTCTCGGAGCAATTTCACAGACAGCCTATTCCTGCGGAATCTGCGGTGTTCATGGAAAAACAACAACTACAGGACTCTGCGGTTCTATCTTTAAGGAATTAAAACTGAGCGGTCAGGTACTTGCAGGAAGCATAATTTCTTCTTTTGGCGGCTGCACTTTTACGAGCAAAGATATCGCAAAGTGCACGGAATTCGGTAAACCTGTATTTATTGCTGAAACCTGTGAATACCAGAGACATTTTATGTCGTTCTGCCCGCAGAAAATCATTTTGACTTCTGTAGAAAGTGACCATCAGGATTATTATCCTGAATATGAAGACATACGTGATGCTTTTGTTGATTATATCTGTAAGCTTCCCGAATGCGGACAATTGATTTACTGTGCCGATGAAGCAGGAGCAGTTGAGGCGGCTCTTCTTGCAAAAAATAAGCGGCCTGACCTTGTTTTAATTCCTTACGGAGAAAGCGCAGGCGGAGATTACAAATTAACCTTTGGACGTGTTGAAAAAGGAAGGCAGTATTTTACAGTAAAAGCAGCAGGAGAATGTTTTATAAGCGTTCCTGGAAGACATAATGTGTTAAATGCATGTGCCGCTGTTGCATTAAATATGCAGATTCTTAAGTCTGCAGGAAAAAACACTTCTGATTATATTAAAAATATCAAAGACGGACTTGAAAATTTTTCAGGCGGTAAAAGACGCAGTGAGATAACAGGAAGGGCAGTAAATAAACAGGGGCAGGAAATTATTTTTATTGATGATTACGGTCATCATCCTACTGCAATAAAAACGACACTTGCCGGTTACCGTGAATTTTATAAAGGCCACAAAATTGTTGTTGATTTTATGAGTCATACATATACAAGAACACAGGCACTTCTTGAAGAATTTGCATCAAGTTTTGAAAGCGCAGACCGCGTAATAATCAATAAGATTTACGGAAGTGCACGTGAGGATGCTTCTGCGGCTAAGGTTACGGGAGAAATCCTTGCAGAACACGCCTCAAAATATCATAAGGATGTTACTTACTGCGGTGAGTTTGACGAAGCGGCAGAGAAAGGCTTTGAAATGCTTAATGAAAAAAGCGGAAGTGAGTATCCTGACGGATATGTTTTTGTAACCATGGGTGCCGGAAATAACTGGCAGGTAGGAACTAAAATCTTACAGATGTTTAAGAATTAAAATTTGTGCGGGGGTAAATACAATGAACAGCATGACAGGATATGGTTTTAAGGAAACCGTTGTTGAAGATACACAGATTAGCGTTGAAATAAAATCAGTTAATAACCGCTTTCTGGATTTGAGTATAAACCTGCCTTCATTTTTAAACCCGCTTGAATCAAAACTTAGAAAAATTGTTTCAGAAAAAATCGTGCGCGGAAAAGTGGATCTTACTATCCGCGTAAAAGACAAAAATTCAACTGCAAGTGTAAATCCTGACCCTCAGGCTGCGGTAATGTATTACAGGGCAATAGAAAAAATCAATGAGGCCCTGGGAAAGCCTGAAGAAAAAATTCCGCTTTCTTTAATAATAAGTCAGGACGGTGTCCTGAATATTACGCATGAATATGATGCTGAAAGTTACTGGAAAAAGATTGAAGGTGTTTTCAATGAAGTTTTTGAACAGTTCCTTAATTTCAGAAAGCAGGAAGGGGAAAATCTTAAGAAAGACCTTCTGAAAAAACTCGATGTTCTTGATAAATGTGCAGTATTTTTTAAAGACTGGCAGCCAAAAATTGAAGAAAAGTTCAAGGAGCAGATTACATCCCGTTTTAATGAACTTTTAGGTGAAAATGCGGACCAGAACAGAATTATGAGCGAAGTTGCCGCAATGATGGTAAAATATACAATAAATGAAGAGATTGTAAGGCTTTCAAGCCATCTGGCAGCCCTTCGTAAGGAATTTATTGAAAATCCGGTTCCCGGAAAGAGAATTGATTTTATCTGTCAGGAAGCAAACCGCGAGATTAATACAATAGGTTCAAAAAATCAGTTTACGGAAGTAGGAGAGATGGTCATAAATGCCAAGGATGCGTTAGAAAACATCCGTGAGCAGGGGAAGAATATTGAATAAAAAAATACATCCTTGTATTTTTTTATTCGACAGAAAACTATGTTTTCTGTCCTGACTGACGCCATCCATGGCGCCCTGTTGAATTTTTTTTGCGATTAATTTTATTTAATCGTGGATTTTTTTATTCGCTTAAAATATTCTGTTCACCTTATGGTAAACAGAATATTTCAGCTTGACTGACGCCATCCATGGCGTCAGTCTCATTGTTTATTTTGTGGCAGGAGATTTGTATATGATTAAAATAAAAAATCAGTTAAGGGTTGCGATTTCTGGAAAGTCTGGGTGCGGTAATACTACTGTTTCTACGCTTTTAAGCGAAAAACTTGGCGTTACGATGATAAATTATACTTTCCGTCAGCTTGCTGCTGAAAAAGGGCTTACCCTTGCACAGGTAATTGAAAATGCAAAGACAGACGACAGTTACGATGAATATGTTGATTCTCATCAGGTTGAGCTTGCCCGTAAAGAAAACTGTGTATTAGGCAGCCGTCTTGCAATCTGGATGTTAAAAGAAGCAGATTTTAAAGTATACCTTTATGCCAGCGACGAGACCCGCGCAGGCCGCGTCTTTAACCGTGAAGGCGGAAATTTAGAAGAAATAAAGCGTTTTACCGCCATGCGTGACAGCGAAGACAGCCGCCGTTACTTAAAATTATACAGCATTGACAATAATAAATACGATTTTGCAGATCTTATCATTGATACCGCTGACTATAATCCGGACCAGATTGTCGAGCTTATTTTAACAGAACTGGCAAAACGGGGATTGATCGAGAGATAACTTTCAACGGCTTCAGAATTCAGCAAGGCTCTTACTCAAAAACTTAATTCTCTAAAAAAAACACCCCTTAAGAGTATAGTTTTTCATACATCTTAAGGGGGTATTATCTGCTTTTGTACTGTGTGTTTTTTAAAACTAGTACTTGCTTTCTGCGTAGCCGACCCAGCCTTCGTTTTCGATGAGGGCCTTTTCAAAGCCTTCAAGTTTGAACGGGTAGCTTTTTGAAAGTGAGCCTGCAATAAGCTTTACTTTCCAGGTTCCGTCTTCTTTCTGTTCGATTTTACATTCAGTTTCTTTGTTGCCGAATGTTCGGAACATATCTTCAATGTCTTTTTTAGGCATATCCAGTGCAAGAAGACCGCAGTTGTACATGTTCTGACGGAAGATGCGGGCAAAGTTCTGTGCAATAACTACATAAATGTCATTAACTTCCAGGGCCCATGGAGCGTGTTCGCGGCTTGATCCGCAGCCGAAATTTTCGCGGGTGATGATTACTCTTTTTCCCGGAACATCTCTTTTAGCATCAAAACCATCAAGTTTTAAATCTTCAAGACAGTAAGGTTTGAGTGCCTGTTTTGAGATTTCTGTCAGGTATTTTGCAGGAATTATTTCGTCAGTATTGATATCTGAACGATCCAGAAAAAGGACTGGTCCACCGAATGCTTTCATAATTTTTCCCCTTCTATTATTTTTAGCCTTTGTAAAGCTCTGAGTTAGTAATTGTTCCGGCAATTGCTGTTGCCGCTGCTGAGGCAGGGCTCATTAAATGAACCATGCCGCCTTTTCCCATGCGTCCGTTAAAGTTGCGGTTTGTAGTCGAAGCGCATACTTCACCTTCTGCAAGTACACCGTTTGACATTCCAAGACATGCTCCGCATGTAGGATTTGTTACACAGAAACCTGCTTCAAGGAAGATTGAAATAAGGCCTTCTTCAACAGCCATTTTGTAGATTTTTGGTGTTGCAGGGCTTACGATTCCTCTTACGCCGTCTGCCAGATGATGTCCCTTGAGTACCTGGGCTGCAATTCTGAGGTCAGAAATGCGTCCGTTTGTGCAGGAACCGATGTAAATCTGATTTACTTTTGTTCCTTTCATTTCAGAAATCTTTTTAATCTGATCTGGTTTGTAGTTGATTGTACAAACCGGTTCAAGGTTAGAAAGATCTTCTGTAATTACTTTTTCGTAAACAGCGTCATCATCGTCGCGCCATTTTTTATAGTCTTCTACAGCTGCTTCTTTTGAAGGATATTCGTCTTTAATGAATTCCCACAGGTATTCAACTGTTTTTTCATCAGGGAAACAGATACCGCTTGTACCGCCGGCTTCGATTGCCATGTTTGAAAGAGTCATTCTTTCTTCCATGCCCATTGCATCAACAACCGGACCTGTAAATTCAATTACACAGTTAGTTGCACCGTTTACACCGATTTTACCGATAAGGTGGAGGATTACGTCTTTTGCATAAACTCCAGGCTTTAATTTTCCGTTGAGAACAAACTTGATTGTTTTTGGTTCACGGAATGAACATACACCTTTTAAAATTCCTACTTCAAGGTCAGTAGTTCCAACGCCTGCGGCAAATGCTCCGAAGGCTCCGTGTGTACAGGTGTGTGAGTCACCCATGATTACAGTGTAACCAGGGCGTACAAATCCTTTTTCAGGGAAGATTGCATGGCATACGCCGTTTGCACCGATATCGAAAAAGTCTTTAACGTTATTGCGTTTTGCCCAGTCCCTTAAAATCTTTCCCTGTGTTGCTGTTTTGCTGTCCTTTGCAGGTGTTACGTGGTCAATTACTGCCTTGATTTTTGTCGGGTCAAAAACACGGTCCTTGCCGCGTTCAACAAGGTCCTGAATTGCAACAGGAGTTGTAATTTCGTGACAGAAAACACGGTCGAGCTTTAATACGTAAGTTCCCGGAAACGGGCTTTCTACCAGGTGTGAATCAAAAATTTTCTGGGCTATGGTTTTTCCCATCTTTAGTACCTCTTAAGAATTTTAGTATTTTTAAAGTAATACTCTAAAAAAAAACACATAAGTGAATAATTAGATACTTTATTATTATAATTTACTCCAATATTGTGTATTTTACAAGACAGAGACAACATTCTGAGGATGACCTTCCAGAAATTCCTTAAGGTTTTCAAAGACTGTATTTAAAAGACGCTGTCTTGTTTCTTTAGGAGCCCAGGCGATATGCGGGGTTAAGACACAGTTTTTTACGCCGTAAAGAGGGCAGTTTTTGTCCATGGGTTCTGAAACAAGTACGTCTGCCGCATAACCTGCAATCTGTTCTGTCTCAAGGGCTTTTTTTACTGCTTCTTCATTAACAAGTCCGCCTCTGGCCGTATTGATGATGTAAGCTGTTTTTTTCATGAGGGAAAGAGTTTTTGAGTTTATTACTTCTTTTGTTTCGTCTGTTAATGGGGCGTGAAGTGAGATAAAATCACTTTTACTGAATAGTTCCTCTGTACTGACAGATTTTTCTTTGCCTGTAAAGGATGAAGGCGAGTGGGTGTGAATTAATACTTTCATTCCAAAAGCATGAGCAATTTCTGCAACCTTCCTGCCGATTGAACCGAAGCCGAAAATTCCCATTGTTTTTCTTGTAAGTTCACTGAGGGAATCCAGCCAGTAGCAGAAATCTGGACATTTTATCCAGTCACCTTCGTTTACGGATTTTGCATGTTCTGATACGCGGTTTGTAAAGTTTAAAATAAAGGCAAAGACATGCTGTGCAACCGAATCAGTTGAGTAGGCTGGAATATTTGTTACTGTAACTCCGTGTTTTACTGCGGCTTTTATGTCTACAACGTTGTAACCTGTAGCGGCTACACCTATATATTTCAGATTTGGACACTGTTCAAGGATTTTATCTGTAATGGAAATTTTATTTAATATGATCGCATCGCTGTCAGCTATTCTTTCAACAACTAAGGAAGGCGGGGTTCTTTCATATACAGTAAGCTGAGATATCTTTTTAAAAATGCCCCAGCTTAAATCTCCGGGATTTGCGGCATGTCCGTCTAAAACAGTCAGTTTAATCATTATTATATGACTGAATTAATTAAGAACGTCTACTCCGGCAGAGGAAATTGCGGAATTAATTGCACTCTCATCTGCACCGTCAAAATCAACAAGTACCTGTGATTTTTCTGCACTTGCCATGCAGTTATTGACTCCTGCAACAGCTTTTACAGCTACTTCAACTTTCGAGCATGTATCTGCATCAAACATACCAGCAACATATATTTTTTTCTGCATACGTAGAACGCTCCTGAATATTTTTAATTAAAGGCATTATTTTTCAGCAAGATAAACTCAAATCAATGCCTGTAACTTTGATTATATCAGTAATGAGTAATAAATGGAATAATATTTTTTTTTACTTTCTGAATGATATTAAAAAATAATGAATTTTTTATTCACTTCCGTTTCCGAATTTTTTACTTCCAGAAAGCTTTTTTCCTTCCGTGATTTTATCAGAAAGGGTTTTTCCAAGCTGGCCGCAGGCACCGCCGATTTCCCTGCCGCGTCTTGTACGGAGTGTTACGTTAAGACCTGCTTTTTCAAGCTGTTCTACAAATCTTCTGCATTCATTATTTGATGGTTCTGAAAAAGGAAGTGTTTCAACAGGATTCCATGGAATGAGGTTTATGTTTACGTCAATTCCTTTTGCAAAGTCAATCATATTCTGTGCGGATTCTCTGCTTGTATTTGTTTCGTGAAGAAGGGCCGCTTCAAGAGTTACTCTTTTTCCAGTCTTTCTGGCATAATAGTCGATTGCTTTTCTTAATTCGCTTAAGGGGTTTGTTTTACCGATAGGCATGAGCTGTTCGCGAAGGAGCGGGTCTGCTGTTGTTAAAGAAACGGCAAGGCGGATTAACGGACCGTTGTCTGCAAGGTCGTAGATTCCTTTTATTACGCCGGAAGTTGAAAGGGTTATTCTTCTTGAAGAAAGGTTTCTGCCACGTTTATCTGTAAGGACCGCTACTGCTTTTCTGACAGAATCAAGATTCATCATAGGTTCACCCATTCCCATGAAGACTATGTTGTCCAGGGGGCCTGCATGTTTTTCAAGATATAAAAACTGTTCTACGATTTCAGAAGGGGTAAGGTTACGGGCAAAGCCAAGGTGTCCTGTCTGGCAGAAAGCACAGTTCATTGCACAGCCTACCTGACAGCTTACACAGGCTGTTTTTCTTCCTTCACGGTCAGTAAGCAGGACTGTCTCTACCGCCATGTTGTCTTTAAGGCTTATCTGGAGTTTTATTGTTCCGTCGGGATCTTTTAATACTTTTGAAACCTGGCAGCATCTTAGTTCTGCCTTTTCGGAAAGTTCTTTTCTTAAATCCGTGCTTAAGTTTGTCATCTGCTCAAAATTTTCAGCACCTTTTCCGATCCATTCGAATATCTGTTTTCCGCGGAAAGACGGTGTAATATTGAGCTGTTCAGAGATTTCTTCAGGCAGGAGCCCTGAAATGGAAATTTTTTCACACATTATGAGTGTAATTTAATGTTTTTTAGAACTAATTTAAAGGCTTTTCCTTTAAGATTTTGTCCAGCATTTCAGAGATTGCCGTACTCTTTACGCCTGTTTTCTGGAAACTCTTTAAGCATTCTACGGCTTTTTCCGTATTGTTCTGCTTGAGGTAACAGTCAGCAAGATCAATGTAAAGACGGTAATTTGTAAGGTCATCTTTGATTAAAGCAGAGAGTCTTGAAACTGCTTCTTCGTAATTTCCTTCTCCCTTGCAGATTAAGGCAAGACCAAGGGCCGCATAAATGTCAAAATCAATATCCATGGCCTTGTTGTAATAGTCTGCTGCAGTCTTGTAGTCACCTGTATTGCGGTAGGCATCTCCTGCACGAGTGAGAATTACTTTGTTTTTAGGGTCATTTTTGAGGATGCGGTTCCAGTATTCAATTGAACGGTACTGCTGGTTCATTCCGCGGTAGCAGTCAGCAAGCCCGAACAGTACGTAAAAGTTTTCCGGATCCATTTCGAGGGCACGTTCAAAATATTTTACGCCTTTATCGAAAGTCTTGAGTTTTCTGTGACAGTTTCCGATTGAAGTTAAAACCCTGATATCAACTGCTTTTTCGTTAATATCAAGCATTTTTGTCCAGTAGTAGAGTGCGTCTTTGTATTCTTTAAAATCATAGTGAAGATGTCCGATTCCGATTAAGGCATAGGCGTTATTTTCTTCCATGTCTAATACTTTTAAATAAAGTTCTTTAGACTTTTTGAAGTCACGGATTTTTCTGTAAGCATCTGCAACACGGGTAAGGACTGTAATGTTTCTGTCATCGTGAACAAGGTACTGTTCCCAGATTTCAATTGCTTTGTGATATTTATTTAATGCTTTATAGCAGTCAGCAAGTCCGAATAGGGCATAGTTGTTTCCTGGATGACATGAAAGACATTTTGAATAAAAATCTACTGCATCCTTAAAGTGATTCTGCTTTCTTTCGCAGTCACCAAGTCCTACAAGTGCATAATTATTGTTGTCTTCTATATCGAGAATCTGATTAAAGCAGGAAACAGCGTCTTTTATCCTGTTTTCTTTAAGGAGCTGATAGCCTTTCTTTGAAAGTTCTGCAATTTCCTGAGATGAAGAATCTTTTTCTGCATCCGGCATTTCATCATTTTTTAATTCATCAAACATTTTTAACTCTCCTTATAAACCGGCTTTATCAACCGGCGTGTACGGATTTGTGGTAAGAATTACATTGAAGTAAACTTGTCACCCTTCCTTAAACAGAAGTCCAATTGTCCCTGCTATTTTTTCATATATCGGTTCGCATTTATTTTTATTTTTTGCAAGACAGTAAAATTTTAATGCTGTAAGGGGCTGATTTTTCTTCATGAAACTGTCACCGACCCTTGTAAGGCCGTCAGAATAGCCTGTGGTCATAAAAATTCTTGAAGCCTCGGAGATTTTTCCATTATTAAAAAGTTCGTTTCCTTTGCGGTTGAGGGCTACTTTCTGCTCTGATGAAAGTGATGTAAGGGGGGAATCCGTAACTTTTATAAATCCGTCCTGGACAGCATGAGATTTGACTGTAGAAATAAAATCCTGATTTAATGAATTCACTTTTTACCTTAATTTTACTTTAAGAAAATTCTAACACAAAGAAGGCTAAAGTCAATATTTTTGAATAATTTAATGTTTTTGCGTCAGGTGGTGGAGGGGCCGCGAAGCGGGTACGGAGTACCGCAGGCGCCGTGACGCCGGAGCCGCGGAAGCACCGGCCCTGAATGCGGGCATTCAGGGAGACGCCTGAAATTTATTCTTTATTGTATTTGTAAAAATTAACTATGGAGCGTCCGTAAATTCTTTTGTCACAGAGGATAAGCTTACCGATCTGCTCTGGAAGTGCATCTTCTTCAGGATAGTGAATCATTACAGTGCCGTCGTCTGTCAAAAGTTCGTTTTTATCTACTGCTTCAAGAAGCTGCTGGCGGAATTTATAAGGGAAGGGCGGATCTAAAAAAATATAGTCATATTTATTCTTGCAGCGTTTTAAGTAAAGTTCTACCGCCATAAAGTGGCAGCGGATTTTTACCCCGCATTCTTTTTCTGTCATTGAAACGTTTTCAAGAAGAGTTTTGCTTTTAATTTTATCTTTTTCACACAGTTCAACATTTGTAGAACCGCGGCTTACTGCTTCAATTGCAATTGTCCCGGAACCTGAAAACAAATCGAGCCAGCTTTTGCCTGTGAGATCGCCGATTATTGCAAAAACTGATTCGCGCATTCTGTCCATTGCAGGACGGATTATTCCGTCAGGACATTTTGTATTTCTTCCTTTTAATTTTCCTCCGGTGATTCTCATCTGTTTTCTCCGGAAGTATTTAATGCCCAGTAATTAGAATCATGTGGGAGATTTTTATTCATTTTGGCAAAATCAAAGGCTGTAAGTCCAGAAGCTGTTCTGTAAGTTGTTTTTGCACCGTTGCTTAAAAGCCAGCTGATAATTTTTGTATCCCTTCCTGTTTCTGCAGCATACATTAAAGGTGTTTTTCCGTCGTATGAAGCGTTGAGGGGAAGTCCCTTTTTGTAAAACACTTCAAGAACAGAAATGTCTGCACCAGAAGTTACTGCATAGATAAAAGATGCGCGGACGTCGTTTTCTGCTGCATCGTGAGTTGAAAGCAGTTCAGAGACTATTGCAGGATTCCTGTTAAAGCCTGAAGCAAGTTTTAAGGCGCTGATTCCGTAATTATTTTTGATTTCAGCTTTTGCTCCGTTTTTAAGAAGAACTTTTACAACATTCAGGTTGTCTGTAAAGCGGCAGGCGAACATAAGTGCTGTCCAGCCGTCATTGTCTGAAAGATTTACATCTGCATCCGAGAAAATAAGGTTTTCAACAGTCAGAAGGTCTCCGTTTTTTGCAGCGGTCATAAGTTTTGTTCTGCCGTTAAGGTCTCTTCTGTCTGCGTTTTCTATAAATGTATGATATGAATCGAGTTTGCTTTCCGGTGGAATTTCTGTCTCATCATTGTCCATTTCTGCAAAATCAAAAAGATATGTTTTTTTGTATGGACTTACTTCAGGAACAGGTTCTTTTGTAGATTCAAGTTCAATTCTGTCTGCATCCTGTGAAGCATTTACTTCTGTTGAGACTTTATTATCTTCCTTTTGTGCGTCACTGTTTGGAGAAGAAGTGGTGGCAGGGGGAAGAGAATCAGCGGTTTTAGAAAGGGCTGATGATTCTGGAACCGTGTTTTTGTCTGAAGTAGTGACTGATTCTCCTGTTACAGAGTCCTTTGATGCTGAAGGGACTTGAGAAGCAGGGACTGGAGGTGTAACAGGCGGTGTAACTTTTGGAAGTGCAGACGGCGCTACGGCTGAATTTGTCTGTACCTGGCTTTCTTCTGTTTTTTCTGGAGCTGTCTGTAAAACTGAGTCCTGGTTTTCATCTGTAGAATCTGTGTTTTCTACCAAGGTTTCAGTTTCCTGTGTGATTTGGGGCTCAGCACAGAATTTATTAAGCACATCAAGAACCATGTCCGGATTTGAGTTTTCGCGGGCGTAGTCAAAAGAGTTCTTTCCGTTTTTGTCTTTTTTTAAGATGCGGTTTTTACGTGAAAAATTAAATAATTTTCCTGCCTTTATGACTCTTTCGATTACTTCCGGTTTTGAACTGTATTTTGCAGCATACATTACGCCTGTTCGTTTCTGTCTGTCTTTTTTATCCTGGTTTGCACCATATTTTAAGAGGATGTTGATTACATCAAGTTCCCGGTCTTCTTTCAGTGCTGCCATAAGAAGATTTGCTTTTTCAGGTGAACGAGTTACGTTTATATATTCTTTATTGTTTCGTATTAATTCTTTTACTTCTTTTACGCTTCCGTTTTCTATTGTGTCAAAAAGTTTGTCTTTCCTTCCTCCTGCACAGACACAGGTAAGGGCAAAAAGTGATACAAAAAAGAAGGAAAATATTTTTTTATTAATTCTATGCATAATGGTTAATTATACAGTTTGAAAGGTCGGCGGGCAAGTCAAATTAAGTCCCTGAAGGAAGCGGGATTTCTATTGACCTTGCCCCTTAAAAAAGATATATTAATTTATTCATAAAATTAAGTTTTATAAACTTTGTTTTATGATTGCATAACCCCTTGAGGCTTCGTATGAAGCTTCCATTTGACCATAAGGAGAACATACACAAAATGAGAAAGTATGAACTTATGACTGTCTTCCCGACAGACGAAGACAAATTCAAGGCAGCATCTGATGCAGTTCGCTCAGTGCTTGCAAACTTTGGCAGCACAATCGCCAAAGAAGAATCTTACGGAGACCGTGACTTAACTTACGTAATCGAAAAAAACAAGCGCGGCCGTTTCGTTCTTTTCACTGTAGAAGCAAATCCTGCTAAAATCACAGAAATTGAAAATCAGTTCAAATTGACTAAAAACCTCTTAAAGTGGCTTTTTGTTAAGCTTGAAGAAGAAAAAAAGAACTAATTGATGGTTCATCATCCCTTAAAGTTTTAAAAGTTTTTGGAGTAGATTTATGACAGACATTAATCGTGTAGTAATTGTCGGCAGACTTACCCGTGACCTTGGTAATGATCAGCGTGATTTTGCTTATACACCAAATGGCCAGGCCCGCGCTAACGTAAGTATTGCAGTAAATCGCAGCCGCAAACAGGGTGAACAGTGGGTTGATGAAGCAAATTATTTCGATGTAACAATCTGGGGTAAAACTGCAGAAAACCTTAAGCCGTACCTTACAAAAGGCAAGCAGATTGCCGTTGAAGGTTACCTGAAACAGGACCGCTGGGAAAAAGACGGTCAGAAATTCAGCAGGGTTGGAATTGTTGCAGACAGTGTAATGCTTTTAGGCGGAAAATCGGACAATGGCGGTTCACAGCCGTCCGGGGGTTATACTCCGAAATTCCCGCAGAATAACGGCTTTGCACCATCTCAGCAGTCATACCAGGCTCCTGCAGAGGAAAACTCATTCGGCGGAAATAATTCCGGTTATGATGAGGATATCCCGTTTTAATGATGGTGGTTTTCAAAAGAAACCGTTTATCCGTTAAAAACCAATTTTTAGGAGACTTAATATGTCAGACGAAGTAACAACAAACGAAGTTGAACAGAAAGTAAATGTAACAGATACACAGGGCGCTTCAGACGGACGCGAAGGCGAAGACAAAACTGGACGCAGAGTCAAGAAATTCTTCCGCAAGAAGGTTTGCCGTTTCTGTGCTAACAAAGCAAAAATCGATTACAAAGATGCAGATGGTCTTAAGCGCTTTACAACTGAACGCGGTAAGATTCTTCCACGCCGCATCACAGGTACTTGTGCTAAACACCAGCGCGAAGTAGCTCTTGCAATCAAACGCGCACGCGCAATCTGTCTGCTTCCGTTCGTTGCAGAATAATTAAAATTTTAATTTAAGGTGACGATCCGACTCCTGGTGACGCCGCCTTTTTAATATCAAGAGGAGCTTGAAAAATGAAAGTAATTCTTAATGAAGATGTAAAACACCTTGGTGAAATGGGTGATGTAAAGAATGTTGCAAACGGTTATGCACGCAACTTCCTTTTCCCTCACATGTTTGCTGTTCCTTATACACCAGAAACAGTAGCATATTTTGAAGGCCGCAAGGCTGAAATTGAAGCACGCAAAGAAGCTAAACGTAAGGATGCTGTAAGCACAAAAGATAAGCTTGAATCAACAATCGTTGAACTTACAGTACCTGCAGCTTCTAACGGAAAGCTTTATGGTGCCGTTACAAGCCAGACTGTATCTGACTTCCTTGCTTCAAAAGGTTTTGAAATTGAACGCAAACGCATTGAAATTCAGGGTGTTACAATTAAGAGTGTTGGTAACTACACAGCATCAATTCACCTTTATGAATCAACAAATGCAGAAGTTAAGATTTCTGTAAAAGGTCAGACAACTGACAATAAAGCTGTAGAAGTAACTGCTAAGAAAGAAGAAGCACCAGCTTCAGAAGCAGCAGAAGCTCCTGCAGAAGAAAAAGCTGAATAAGTTTTTTCAAGAAGCCCTTTTTTAGGCTTATAGCAGAAAGGCCGGAAGTATTTCCGGCTTTTTTTGTCGCTTTTTTTGAATGATGATGAAAAGAGCGGTATAATAAAAATTACTTTTAATCCGGAGTTTTTTAAGGAGTAATTAAATGGAAGACAGGCTTAGGGATACAATTCCTCCGCACAACCTTGAAGCTGAAAGTGCAACCCTCGGGGCGCTTCTGCTAGACTGGTCTGCAATGGGGGATATAGTTACTTTTCTTCATCCGGATCATTTTTATTCCCAGCAGAATCAGATAATATTTAATACCCTAATTTCTTTATTCGGTCAGGGTATTACAGGTGATGTTCTTACTCTGACAACAGAGCTTAATAAAAATGGAGAGCTTGAAAAAGCAGGCGGTGCAGGATATATCGCTTCCCTTACAGATGAAGTACCGTCTTCAGCCAATATTGATTATTACGCGCATATTGTACTTGACCGTGCAACACGACGCTCACTCATAAAAATTTCAACTGAAATCAAGTCAACGGCCTATGATGAATCAAGAGAAAGCCGTGCAATTCTGGAAGAAGCAGAAAAGAAAATCTTTGCCCTTACTGATATGGGGCAGACAATTCAGATTTATGACATGCATTCTGTAATCCAGAAAACTTCCGATATAATTATGAAGCATTATCATAATCATGGAGAGTTCTCAGGAATTCCGTCTGGTTTTTCTCTGCTTGACAGCATGACAAGCGGATTCCAGAAGTCAGAAATGATTATTATTGGTGCCCGTCCTTCAATGGGTAAAACAGCCCTTGCACTTTGTATGATGGAAAATATTGCTGTAAATCAGGGTATTCCCTGCGGCTTTTTCTCTCTTGAAATGTCATATGAACAGATTGGCCAGCGTCTGCTTTCTCAGGTAGCCCGTATTCAGGGAACTAAAATCCGTTCAGGTATTATGACTATGGCTGACCTTCAGAAGATAAATGATGCGGCAGGCCGTGTTTATGACGCACCGCTTTATATCTGTGATACACCTAACATGCAGCTCCTTGATCTCCGTGCTATTGCAAGACGTATGGTACAGACAAAGGGTGTTCAGATTATTTTTATTGATTATATCGGTCTTATTTCAACACAAAATCCAAACCAGCAGACATTTGAACAGGTTGCAGAAATTTCAAAATCATTAAAAAGTCTTGCCCGCGAGCTGAATATTCCGATTGTAGCACTTTCTCAGGTTTCCCGTGACGCTGAAGGAAATGAACCTAAACTCAATCAGATCCGTGGTTCTGGTGCCATTGAACAGGATGCGGACGTTGTAATGTTTATTGACCGTAAGAGAGAAAAGCAGGAAGACGGTAATCAGATGCCTGTTCAGGATGCAAAACTTATCATTGCAAAGCAGCGTAACGGTCCAATCGGTGATGTACCACTGATTTTCTTAAATGCATTTACCAGATTTGAAAATAAAGCACGTGAAGAGTAGAGGAGGAACTTCTGCCAGAGCAAAGTTTTCGTGCAAAAAAAAGCCGGTTTATCAGAAAAATCTCTGAAAACCGGCTTAATTTTTTTTGGCAGCTGTTATTTAGCGTTTGAATTATCTGTATTTGAAATCTGAGTTAAATCTTTTGCATCGAGCAGAACTGGTCTGTTTGATGCTGATGTAACAAGAATTCCTTTTGAGGTAACTGTTACCGGGGTTGCTCCTTTTACTGCAACCGGAGATTTAAGAAGGCATTCAAGTTTTGAATTGAATTTTCCTAAAACGTTTTTATCTCCGTCTTTAATAATACAGTAATAGTTACCGCCGTCTTCAACGAGAACTGAAGTTTCAGCAACTGTTTCGCTGCTTTCTTTTGTGATTTCCATGTTTTCCTTGTCCAGGGTAACAAGTTTTACAGTACCGTTTCCGATGTTTGTTCCTGCTATTGCAACATAGCCGTCTGCACTTTCATAAATTGTGCGGCTGCGGATTACTGTAACCGGTGATTCCTTGATTACCTTACCGTTATCAGCATTTACTTTTACAAGTGCACTCATTACGCCAAGTTCATCAACTGAACGGAGTCCGTAAACTGCAGCGGCATTTTCATTTGCTACCTGGTCACGGATGATTTTCTGCTGGTCTTCTGCAATGGCAGTACGCTCGTTCTGCGCTTCAGTGCGTTTTGTATCAGCTGTTGACTGAGCAGAAGCGGCTTCTTCCCTTGCTGCTTCAGTTTTTTTAGCCTGTTCTTCAGTTTTCTTTTCCTGGGCAGCAGCTTCTTCCTGTTTCTGCTGGGCTGTTTCCTGTTTCTGCTGGGCGTCTTTTTTAGCTTCTTTGTCAGATGGATTTTCATCTGCTTTTTTCTGTGCAGTTTCAGCATCTTTTTTTGCTTTTTCAGCATCTTTTTTAGCAGCTTCAGTCTTTTTCTGCTCTTCTTTTAATTTGTTTGATTCATCAGTTGCTTTTTTCTGGGCTGCATTGGCTTTTTCCTGTGCCTTGTCAGCTTCGCGTTCCTTGATGTTTACCATTTCTTTGCGTGTGTTTACGCCTTTATCTTCATCTTCCTGCATGGATTCGACTACTTTTTTGTCAGAAATAACTGAAGTATCAACTGTGCTTAAGCCTCCGTTGATGTCTGCAAGAGGAATTACAATCTGTGTTTTTCCAGGCCAGTCTTTGTAACTTAACGCAATACCAGCCTTATCAGAAGTGAGGTTGTCTGTTACTGCTTTTTTATATTTAGACTGATAGTATTCGAGTTTTCCGCGGTAAACGGCATTGTAAACTGTTACGAATGTTGCAACTGTATTTGCATCCTGTTTTGTATAGTCGTAAGCGGTTTCAAGATATGCAGCAATTACCCTGCGGATATTTTTAATATGGTCGATTTTTGAAGAGGAACCGATTACAAAAATATCGGCATCGAGTTTTCCTTTTTCTTTTGGATCTACTGCATGAATAATCTGGTATCTTGCAGCATTTCCGGCAGTTGTATATTCGTCAATTGAATTTGATACGGTTTTTCCAAGTCCAGTACCGATTGCTGCAATTTCTTCTGCAGTGTTTATTACTGAATGTGGACCTGTATAGTTTTCGAAAACTACAGCATCTTCGGAAACTGTTTCAAGTTCGTTTTCTGCAACTTCAACAGCGTTAACTGAAGAAGCGAAAAGAGACAGCATAAAAAATGCTGTAAACAATTTTTTAATTTTCATTAATTCCTCCGGCTCTTTAAGACACAGTTTTTAACTGAATCTTATTTTAATTATATCACTATTTTTATCTGTTTAAAAGTTTTTTTTATAATTCGAGGCTGATGATTTTAGTTAAAGTTTTTCTTGCGTAGTCTTTGACGTCTTTGTCGTACTGAGGATACATTAAGTTTGAAAGAATCTGCTTTCCCTGACGGTAGAGCGCCGGCCGTCCCATAAAAGCAACTATGTTATAGACGCTGTCACACAAAAGAAAGGCTGCTTTTTTATCTTTTGCTCTTATTTTTTTTGAGATTATAGTCTCAAAGGCTTTGAGAAGTTCTCCGTTTTTATCATATCCGCTTTTTCCTGCTGAAAGAATAAGCGTATTTAAGAGAATAGGGTCATTTTCAAGAATCAGAATCTGAGCCAGCAGGGGGGAGAAAGTATCTGTCTGGACATAAGTTAAGGCTTCTAGAAGTGTCTGGGTGTAAACAGGGTTATCTTCATAAAAAGATATTTTTTCATGACTGCTTCTTGTTCTGCTTGAGAGCTCTTCGATATAGGAAAGGGTCATCTCCTGGAGTTCACTTAGAATCTGTTTTTCCTGAAGGCCGTAATTGCCTTTTTTTAACGTGTCCCTTATTTCTTCAAGTCTTGAAAAAGAAGTTGATGTCCAGGTGATACCGTCTATTTTTTTATTCAGGGAAGAGGCTTTTGTGTAAAATTTTTCTTTAGCTACTTTTGACTCAGACTTTTCTGTGGTCTGGCTCATCAGAAACGAGTTTAAAACCCAGTCTTTCATGCAGATAAGAATTTGGTTTTTATCAGTATATTTAACATAATTCCATTTATTCTTCTGAGGAAGAAATGCTTCAAAAAATACTGTTCCTGAACTGTCAAACTCAACTGCAGTATTTGAATCGCATGCAAAAAAGCCCCTGGATGTCGGGCGGAAATATTTTATGTCTTTTGAGTTTAAGTATGGAATGTCAAATGAATTAAGAAGTTCTCCTGCACTGTTACTTATAATTTCAATTATTGTTTTTGAGGAAGTATTAATTAAAAGTGCTGTTTCTTTATTTCCTGCAATAATTACATCAACAGGAATGCGGTAAGAGTTTTTATAAACCCATTTTGAAACAGCTGTTTCATTTTCAACACTGCAGAGTCCTGACGAGCCGTCTGTAAAAGTCATTAAAACTCCGTAAGGACATTGTGCTGTATTTAGAATCTGTCCTGCAAAGGTGATTTCTTCAATTACCTCTCCGAAAGGACTTATTCTTAAAGCAGTTGTTTTTCCATCCTCTGCTTTTGACAGAAATATCAAAAAACTTCCGTCGGTTAATTCACGTAAGGGCAGGCTGCCTATGTGAGGAATCTTTAAGGTCCATTTTCTGGTACCTTTTATTCCGTAACAGGAAATATTTTTATCTCCCTGTACAAAGATTCTCCCGTCCCAGCCAGTAACCGGCGGCTGAGTAACTTCAAATCCCGTGTCTTCCGACCAGACAGTAACTCCGCTTGGATTTATAAAATTAAGGGTCGATTTATTAGAAACCGTGTAAAGAAAATCTCCCCATGAAGAAAAGAATCTTGAAGGCTTTCCCTTTACGCCTTTCTGCCACATGACGTTTCCGCTGTATGTACAGGTGCTTACCATGCGTCCGTCACTGACAGCGCCGAATCCATAGGTTGTTTCAGCGACAGGAGCGACGGCTTCGCCTCCAATAACTGCTTTCCAGGAAGGTTTTTCTTTTGAAAGGTCAACGGTTTTTAGGCTTTCATATGAATATACATTAAGACACAGCAGTGCACATATAAATACTGAGCTGATTTTTTTTGTCATGCTGCTGCCTCTCTCCTTTGTTTAGCCTTAAATATATTCAAAGTATGCCAGACTTTCGATGTGTGAAGTCTGAGGATAGAAATCAAGCAGGTAGAGTTTTGTAAGTTTATAGCCTGCTTTAACAAGGTATGAAGCATCCCTTGCGTGAGTTGAAGGATCGCAGGAAACGCTTCTTATCTGTGGTGTTTTATTCTGACAGAGCCATCTGCACACTTCTTTTTCCATTCCGGAGCGGGGAGGATCTATTACAACTGCGTCATACTGGCCGTCTTTTTTCAGAATTGAAGAAGCATTCTGTGTAACCCATTTTGCACCGCTTAAACCGTAGGTTTCATGGTTTTTTCCAAGGAGATTTTTTTCTGCGTGTACAAGTGCGTCCCTGTTATGTTCAACCAGGGTTGTTTTTTTAAAAAGGTCAGCAAGAAAAATAGAAAAAGTTCCTGCTCCGCTGTACATATCAAGTACATTCTGTCCGCCCATATTAAAGGTTACGGCATTTATTGTTTTTTCAAGGACTTCCATATTTGACTGAAAAAAGCCCTGTACGTCAAATTCAATACTTTTATTGTTTATCTGGACTGTGCAGTTGTTTGATGAGTTTTCAAAGGAGCCTGCAAATCTCTGTTTTACTTTATTTTTTGTTTTGTTCTTTGATTTTCCAATCTGATGTTTGTTCCATAATTCTTTTTTTGTTTCATCGGCAATTACGAGCCGGCCGGAAGGTGAGGCACTGCTACTTATTATTCTTTTGTCTCCAAAAAAGTGAACTCGTCCCTGAGGTCTTGTTTCAAAAGGATTTGAGGAAAGGTAACTGTTAATCTCCTGTGTTGCTACCGGACAGAAATCAATTTTAATTATTTTATTCGACTGCTTTTCATTAAAGCCGCCGTCCGTAAGCTGAATCCTGCTGCGGTATCCTTTTTCTTCGCCTGAGATTATTTCAATTTCAGGGCAGTCAATTCCTTCACGCTCAAAACATTCTTTAAGCATGTTTTTTCTTAATTCCCGCTGGAAGCTGATATCAATATGCTGCATGTTACAGCCGCCGCATTTTCCGTAAAGGGGACAGAAAGCATGAACTCTGTGGGGTGAAGGTTCAAGTACCTGAGTTATTTCAGCAAGATCGTAATCGCGGAAAGTTTTTTTTATTTCAATTTCAATTTTTTCACCCGGAATTGCGTAGGGAATAAAAACATTCTTTCCGTTTATGCGTGCAAGACAGCTTCCGCCGAAGACTATTTTTTCAGGTATTACAGTGTATCTTTCCATTTGTGCTGAGTTAAATCTTTTCAAAAATAAAGTTACAGAAAGTTTTTATTCTGTTCATAAAAGAAGTTTCAACTCTGTCTTTCAGGAACCAGATTTTTGGTACGTCAACTCCGCCGATGGCATATAAAACCCAGTTATCTCCGTCCCTGAATACGGTGATGCAGGAAACCATTTTTTTCGGTTTTACGGCGGTGAATTTCTCATGATATACAAGTTTGTCGATATTTTTTAATTCGTAGTAGTAGTAATCTTCTGTATCTTCAACATTAATCTGTGATTTGAATTTTCCAAAAAGTGACATTTCAAGCATGCAGTCTATAGTTTTTTTAGCGCCGTCTTCAGTTATTTTGTTAATCTGGGCTGATGAATAAAGTTCATACCATTTCTGCTGTCTTTCTGAAAAATAAGGAATTCCAACATAATCTTCAATTTTGAGGAGTGTTTCATTGATTTTATTTATGAGGTCTTCGTTCCCTTCGTACGGGCGTACCTGAATTACCTCTGCCACAAAAGACGGGTCGAGATTATTCATTGTTTTTAATATTTTTTCAGTTCCTTTAGTTTTATTGACAGAAACCTGCTTCATTGAACTGATGTTTTTTATTAATACTTCACCATTTTCAAGTTTTGCCCTCTGAGAAGAAGTAAGCTTTGAATTAAAAGGATCTGCAAAGGCAACGAGGGGGAGAAAAAGTGCTGCCAGAATAATTATGTTTTTTTTCATTTAATGCTCCGTATTAACACTGCGTTTAAGATAATGCAGGGCGTTTTGCATCACAGTTTTGCGGGCAGTGATGCTTTTTTATAATTTTTACTATACAGAAAAACTGTCTTTGCCTCAATAAGTTACATTTCTGAACTATCTGTCAAAAATCTCATGTTTGTGGTATAATTTGTTTATTATGATAGCAAAACACATTAAAGAAACAATAAATTCTAAAGGTGCCTCTGTAATCAGAAAAATGTTTGAAGAAGGCATTCAGTTAAAAAAACAGTACGGTGAAGATAAGGTTTTTGATTTCTCCCTTGGAAATCCTGATTTAGATCCGCCGGAAGAAGTTCTTTCTGCAATAAAGGAAACAGCACAGGACGTATCGCACGGTTGTCACGGATATATGCCTAATGCAGGTTATCATGAAACGAGACAGGCAATGGCAGATAAAATCAGTGCAGAACAGGGCGTTAAGCTTGAGGCGGGTAATATTGTTATGACAGTAGGCGCTGCCAGTGCACTAAACTGTGTGTTCAAGTCACTTTTAAATGAAGGGGATGAAGTAATTGTTCCGTCTCCTTTTTTTGCAGAATACCGTCACTATGTAAAAAATTATTCTGGAAAACTGATTGAAGTTCCTTCTAAGGCTGATTTTTCACTTGATGTAGAAAAAATTGCAGGTGCACTTACTGAAAAGACAGCTGCAGTATTAATCAATACACCTAATAATCCGACAGGTAAGATTTATTCGAGTGCTGATATAAAAGCCCTTACTTCAGTTCTTAATGAACATGGCAAAAAAGCACTCAGATTCCCGTATCTTATCTGCGATGAGCCTTACAGGGCAATTGTTTATGACGGGGCTGTTGTTCCTCCGGTATTCCCTGAATACAAAAATGCAGTAGTAGTTTCAAGTTTTGCAAAGGATCTGTCACTCCCAGGTGAGCGTATTGGTTACATCGGAGTAAATCCTGAATGTGAAGAAGCAGCTGAGTTTATTTCTGCATGTACTTTCTGTTTAAGGACTTTAGGCTGTGTCAATTCACCGGCATTCTTCCAGAAGGTTGTAGCAAAATGCTGGAATGCTAAGGTTGATTATTCATCTTACAAAAAGCGCCGTGACCTTCTTACTGCAATCCTTGATAAGGCAGGTTTTGAGTACTGTATACCGCAGGGGGCATTCTATCTTTTTGTTAAGGTTCCTGCCAGATGGAAGGACGATGACAGTGCATTCTGTGATTACATGAAAAAGTTTTTTATTCTGAGTGCACCTGGAAACGGATTTGGTAAAAAAGGCTGGTTCCGTCTTGCTTACTGTGTAAGTGAAAAAACAATTGTTAATTCAGAAAAAGCGTTTATTGAAGCCGCAAAATAATTTAACTTTTTTATAAGAGGTGGTTTTATGAAGATTTTGATGGTCAGTGCTGAATGCGTACCTTTTGCAAAAACAGGCGGGCTTGCTGATGCCGTTGCTGCCCTTGCTATTAGTTTAAGCAGCCTCGGTCATGATGTCCGCATCGTTATGCCCCGTTATTATAAAATTGACCGGAAAAAACTTGTAAAACTTGAAGGTCCTCTCGGTGTTCCTGTCGGAATCGGGCAGGAATGGACTGCAGTGTATAAAACAGAACTTCCCGGTGCAGAAAAAGTTCCGGTATATTTTTTGGATCATGAAAACTGCTTTGGCCGTGACGGAGTTTACGGAACAAGAGCTGAACCTGATTTTTACGATAATCCTTACAGATTCAGTCTGCTCTGTCATGGAGCACTTCAGGTCTGCAATAAACTTGAGTGGTTCCCGGATATTGTGCATGCACATGACTGGTCTGCAGGGCTTGCTCCTGTTCTTGTTAAACATGTATGCCGATCCCAGAGAGCTTTTTCTAAAACAGCCTCTGTTTTTACAATTCACAATATGGGCTATCAGGGTGTTTACGCAAAGGAAAAGTTCACAGATTTAGGCATTGACTGGGGACTTTATTATGGAGCCGGCTTTGAAAGAAACGGTGCCATTAATTTTCTTCAGGCAGGTATTTCCTGTGCTGATATGGTAACAACAGTAAGTCCGACTTATGCAAAAGAAATACAGACTCAGGAAGGCGGTTTTGGTCTGGATGGACTTCTTCGCGTCAGAAGTGATGTTGTTAAAGGCATTGTAAATGGAGTTGATACAGAAGTCTGGAATCCTTCCAAAGACAGTCTTATTCCTGCAAATTATTCAGTAAAAGATATGAGCGGAAAAGCTGCGTGTAAAAAAGCGCTGCAGGAGTTTTATGGTCTTCCTGTTCGTGAAGATGTTCCTGTTATAGGAATGATTGGCCGCCTTGTAAGCCAGAAAGGAATTGCAGAAGTTTTAGCTCCAGGCTACGGAAGTCTCTGGGGAATCTGTACTTCAATGGATGTTCAGGTTGTGCTTCTTGGAAGCGGTGAGCGCTGGGCAGAAGATGAAATCAATGCTCTTCAGTCAAAACTGCCTAATTTCCGGGCAAAAATAGGATATAACGAAAAGCTCAGCCACTTAATCGAGGCGGGTTCTGACTTTTTCTTAATGCCAAGTCAGTATGAGCCTTGCGGCTTAAATCAGATGTATTCAGAACTTTACGGAACACTTCCGATTGTGCGTCGTACCGGGGGCCTGAGTGATACTGTAGAAAACTATAACGAGCAGACAGGTGACGGAACAGGCTTTATGTTTGACAGTCTTACACCGCAGGCTGTTTACGATACAGTCGGCTGGGCAGTTTATGCCTGGTACAATAAAAAAAGCCATATTGAAAAAATGCGTAAGCGTGCCATGCAGAAAGATTTCTCATGGACAAACAGCTGTCATCATTACGAAGAAGTGTACAAAGAAGCCCTTTTAAGAGGCTGCGGAATAAAATAACAGGAAAGACATGGATGTCACAAACAGGATGTTTGCCTGAGCAAATTATATGACAGCTGCGAAGCTGCTGTCGAATTTTAGACTGACATGGATGTCAGTCTAAAATTCAAACCACTGACCGTCTGTTGTTAAATACCAGTCCGCAATTACCGTATTCATATCAGGATTGTACCAGCTTACGGAACCGTCCCTGTTTAATATGACAAGTCTTGTATTGTTCTTTGCAATTTTTACCGGCAGGGAAGCTGAGCGCTTGTATTCAAAGTTCCTTCTGGCTGTTAGATTATAGGAACGGATTCTTGATTTTCCCATATTTGTGTAAAGTACCGGATAAGAAAGATAACAGATTGCATTTGTGTCTTCAGAATGTTCATCAAGAAGTTTTCTTGAGAATTTTGTCGACGGATTGTAAGAGAAAACAGAGGTTGTAATTCCGTTCTGGGATGAAGTTGAAATTACAATTCCGTAGATTTCAGCGTCAGGAACTGAAGGATCGTAACTTAAAGAATAAGAAGCAGTGCCTTTAAGATTGAGTGGAACGGTTTCTTTTGTTTTTGTATTGATGTAAAGAAGAGGAACTGCCGGATTCGTTGCGCTTGTTTTTGCAACATAAAGGTCTGTTTCTTTGTAAAGAACTGCGTCCTGAATGCCGGCTCCGTTGTAAAGATTTTCTGTCTGACCTGAAGTAATTGAATATTTATTTACAGCAGAACTTCCTTCAATAGAAATCAAGATGTCGCCGTAAAGCTTTAAAGACTGTAAATTTGCTTCCGGCGTAAAAAGGGAGTTTACTGAGCCTGTGGAAAAGTCGATGAGCTGAACGTTTTTTTTAGAGTTTTTAGTCCAGAGAATTGCTGAATTTGCCCCATAAGAGAGAATATTTGTGTGTCCCGGATTAGATGCTTTTCTATCTACAATTCCTGAGTCATAGGAAGAAAGGAAAACCGCTGAAGGGGAGAGAAAGTAGAAATTATCTCCGATTGAGGCGATGTCCCAGATTTTTTCATACATCTTGTCACTTAAAGACTGTAATACATCTACGCGTTCAGCAACTGCTGTATCAAATTTGTAAATGTTGCCCCGGCTTGTTCCTGCAAAAACTACTCCGTTAGTATAAACTGCGCATTTTACCTGTTCACCGTCCTTTAAGCCTGAAAAGGTTCTTATAAGCTCGGGTGCAATGACATCCTTGTTTCTGTCATTTTGAATCATATAAAGTTTAAACTGTCTGCTTTCGTTTACTATGTAATAAAGATTCTCAGATTTGTTTGAGGTAAATAAGACAGGCTCTTTTGCTGAGACGTTGAATTTTGCAATGTTTGAACCAGTTGTTGCCTGGATGATGTAAATTTCTGAATCTTTGTAACCTGCAAAGAATACATTGTTGTTGAAAACATGAGGCTGGCTGAGCATTGACTCAGTGCGGAAAACAGCCTTTTTTTCTCCGTTTTTTAGGTTGTAATATTTTAAGATTCCTGCAGGAGAATACATGAGCGCAGTATTTTCACTGTCAGAAGTTACTGCCATGCTTACAGGCCCTGTTGATTCCTTTAATTTTTTTGAAGTAATCGTGTTGTTGCTTGTATTTAAAAAATAAGTTCCTTTTTCACTTGCAGTTGAACACATTACATAACTTCCTTTTGCAGAATAAGAAAGGGCTGTAATAGTGGAACTGAAAGTATAGGCACATTTTCTTGTAAGTGAATTGAAATTCCATATACTTACCATATTGGTTGATGCGCCGTCAGTTTCGTAGACTGCAATGTCTTTGCCGTTGGGACTTCTTGCAATCATTTTTATTTCCATGTCTGTAATCTGGTAATGTTCTCCAAGACCGTCTTCAGTCCATTTTATTAAAAAGCCGTCTTTACCGGCACTGAAGGCTGTATTTTTTTCTGAATCATTGCCGTCAATGAGTGCAAGTGAAGTAACATCTGATTCATGAGCCTGTGTTGACATATGTGACTGTGCGTTAACGGAAGTTAAAAATAAAGCAGAAATTACTGTAAAAAGAATTTTATTTTTCATTAAATAGCCTCATAAAAAAGTTAAAGTCACCGATCATTGCAATTACAAACAAAAATGCAATAAACGCAAGACCAATATATTGTATACGATATCGTACTTTTGGTGAAATACGTATCTTAAATATTGCTTCGATAAGTGATAAAAATATCAGCCCGCCGTCTAAAACAGGTACAGGAAGAAGATTCATTATGAAAAGTGAAATGCTGATTAAGGCGACAAAGTTTAATACAGATGTAATTCCGTTTCTAAGTCCTGCTGAAAATCCTGACTGAACTGTATCTCCAAGCATTGTAGTTATTGAAGCTGGGCCGCTGACTGCGCTTGTAATTTTTACGCCTTTAAACAAAGAAGCAATTCCCTTAAGTGTTGCCTTTATCATTTTAATAGTTTCTTTAAATGACTGTTTTAATGCTGAAAGGGGATTATAGCGCTTTGCTTCCCTGAGTTTGGCCGTTTGTGGTAATGAAACAACTCCAAGTTTACCGCTTCCGCTGTTTTTATCCATAAGGGTATGAACTTTATATTCGAGGATTTCATTATCACGTAATACTGTTACATTAAGGTCTTCATCAGGATGAACTGCAATAAAGCCGTAAAGTTCGTAGAAATCGTTTATTTCTTCATTGTTAATTTTAATTATTTTATCGCCCGTTAAAATTCCTGCATCTTTTGCAGGTGAACTTATTTCAGGGAAAATTTCTGTTGCAATCTGAATCTGATTTGAAGCTGACCAGTATGTAAAGCCTGTTACTGCAATTACATAAAATGAAAAAAAGGTGAGAAGAAGGTTGAAAAAAGGGCCCGCAAACCCTATAAGCGCTGTTTTTAACGGATGTACGCCGTAAAGAGAATCTTTGTCTGCATAAAAAGTTTCTTCATCATTTTCAAGCGCGTCCTGAATGTCTTTTTCCCCTTTCATAGCGCAGTATCCGCCGAGAGGAAAAAGTGAAATCCTCCAGTCTATGTTTTTGAATGTTTTATGAATTAAAACTGGTCCCATTCCAATTGAGAATGCTTCTACTTTAACTTTACAGACAAGTGCTGCAATAAAATGTCCGAGCTCATGAATAAAAACAATGATTCCAAGAATAATCAGGCCGTAAATTATTTTTAATATCATCAGATTAACTCTTGTGCGTATTTTCGTGCCAGATTGTCAGCTTCAAAAATATCTTCCGGACAGGTAATTTTTGATTCCCAGTCTGAAGAATGTGACATGACTGTCTGCGTAATTTCTGAGATTCTGGCAAATTTTATTTTTTCGTCCATAAAGCTCCATACTGCAATTTCATTTGCTGCATTAAAGGCAATTGGATAACAGTTGTCTTTTTCAGCCGCTTCATAGGCGAGTGAGAGGAGCGGAAAATCTTTAAAACGCGGTTTTTCAAAGGTAAGCGTCCGTTTTCCTTCTGGTGTATCTGTAATGTCAAAAGGCTTAAGATAAGTTGTTTTAATAAAAGGCCAGTCAAGCGCCTGTAAAATCGGATGTTTCATGTCAGGCTCGCTTAACTGTGCATAAACGATTCCGTCATTTGTCCTGACTAATGAATGTACAATGCTTTCAGGGTGAACAGCCACCTGAATCTGGCTTGTTTTAAAATTAAAAAGTCTTTTTGCTTCAATTACTTCAAGGCCCTTGTTACCAAGTGTTGCTGAATCAACTGTAATTTTTGCACCCATGTTCCAGGTAGGATGCTTTAAGGCATCTTTTAATGTTGCCTGTGCAATTTTTTCAGACGGCCAGGTTCTGAAAGGTCCGCCGCTTGCAGTAATGATAAGGCGGTCAACATTTTCTTTTCCGCCGCACTGATTTAAAAGCGTAAAGATGGCAGAATGTTCACTGTCTACAGGAAGAATATGGCATTTATTTTTTTCTGCAAGAGAAAAAATAAGCGGGCCTGCCATTACAACAGATTCTTTGTTTGCAAGGGCAAGGTCAATTCCTGCTTCTAAAACGGTAATGCTTGGAATAAGACCGGCACTTCCTGCAATCCCGTTTACTACGATGTCAGGTTTTGTCTGATCAATGAGTTTTTTTATTCCGTCATATCCTTCTTCGGAAGTTAAAGAATACGGACAGTTAAAAAGTGAAGCAGTCTGTTTTAATAAATCAAGGTTTTTATTTGCAGTTAAGCCGCAGCATTTAAAGCGTTCAGGAAGATTTTTAATTATATCTACGGTACTTTTTCCAATTGAGCCTGTACAGCCGAGGATGAGTACTTTTTTAATCTTTTCTTGAGCGCTCATTTTTTTTATTTAATCAGAGAAGGGTAGATATGTGTTACAGCAAAATAGAATACAGGGGCTGTGAAAACAATACTGTCAATTGAATCTAAAACACCGCCTCTTCCAGGAATTATTGAACCTGAATCCTTACAGTCTGCTGAGCGTTTAAAAACTGATTCTACGAGATCACCGAGAATTGAACAGAACGACATTACAAAGCCAAGCCCTGCTAAAACCCAGATGCTTATTGTTTTTTCAGAAGTTCCTGTGAATAAATCATTCCAGAGATACCAGCACATAACGCCGCTTAAAACAGAACCGAAAATTCCGCCGCAGAAACCTGCAATGCTTTTATTAGGGCTTGCTTTGATTAAGCCTTTGTTGTTTTTGCCGAAAAGTACTCCGAAGAACCATGCAAATGAGTCACAGAAGAATACCATCGTTAAAAACATTATTAAAAGCTGAGTTGAAGAATTAAGGAAGGTCAGTCTGGTTATGAATGTAAAGAGAAAACCTGTATATGTAAGCATAATGACAGAAGATGCCATTTTACTGTTTGAATTTTCAAAAGAGTCAGCGAATAAAACTTCTGCAGAAAGACAGATTAAAATTGATGCTATAAAAGTGTAATCAACATAAGAAGTATCAAACTCAAAAATTGCGCTCGAAAACATCATAAGATGAATAAGTGCAATAAGACTTATTACAAGTGCCTTGTTCTGAAGTTTAAAATTGTGTCCAAGTATATGATAGAATTCTCCTGCCGCAAGAATTGCCAGAATAGTTACAAAAGCATGAATTGCAGCATGATTCATCTGTTCAAATAAGGTTAAAGCGATTACAACCGGTACCCCGATAAAGAATACGCAAAGTCTGGAAATGACTTTTTTATTCATAATATCCCCTGTTACTTTTTCTGATCCGGTACACCGCCGAATCTTCTGTTACGTTTTTGAAATTTATATATATCCTGTGTAAATTCTTCTTCAGTATAATCAGGCCAGAGTGTATCTGTAAAGATAAATTCTGCGTAGGCGCACTGCCATAAAAGAAAATTGCTTAAACGCTGTTCTCCGCCTGTTCTTATCATTAAGTCAACATCCGGAACCTGAGGATTATCTAAGGATTTAGAAATCATTTCTTCTGTAATCTGTTCCGGACTTACATTATTTTTAATTAATTTTTTTATTCCCCGGACAATTTCATCCCTGCTTCCGTAATTTATGGCTAAGATACAGGTCGTTCCCGTAAAATGTTCTGTGTCTTTTTTTGCATTTATAATTTCAGTCTGAACATCTTCGGGAAGTCCGCTTAAATCACCTGCGTGATCGATTTTTATTTTATTGTCTTTATAGAACTGAAATTCAGCGCGAAGATGGCCTTTAATAAGGCCCATTAAAAAACCGGTTTCTTCCTGGGCTCTTTTCCAGTTTTCAGTGGAAAAAGTGTAGAGAGTAACATATTTAATGCCAAGTTCTGCAGCTTTAGCAATAATTTTTTTTGCAGAACTCAAACCTTCTTTATGTCCTGCCGTTCGTGGGAGTCCTCTCTGTTTTGCCCAGCGCCCGTTTCCGTCCATTATTATTGCAACGTGGCGGGGAAGGGCACCGGTTTCTTTTTCTTCTGCGCTCATTTTATTTATTTAAGGCTTTAATTAAGCCATGATTTCTTTTTCTTTTGCATCGCATACAGCCTGAATATCAGCGATATATTTGTCTGTAAGCTTCTGAAGATCATCTGTCTCTTTTTTGAGCTGGTCTTCAGTAATTTCACCTGCTTTCTGCTGTTTTTTAAGGTCATCATTTCCGTCACGGCGAACGTTGCGGATTGTTGTCTTGTAATTTTCAGCCATTGATTTAGCCTGTTTTACAAGTTCCTTGCGGCGGTCAGCTGTAAGTGCAGGGATTGTAATGCGGATTACTTTGCCGTCGTTTGAAGGATTAAGACCGAGGTCTGCAACAAGAATTGCCTTTTCAATTTCAGTAATAAGGCTCTTGTCAAACGGAGAAATTACAACTGTGCGTGCTTCAGGAATGGAAATCTGTGCAACCTGATTAAGCGGTGATTTCTGTCCGTAGTAGTCAACTCTTACTTTATCAAACATCGAAGCTGAAGCGCGTCCAGTACGGATAGTGTTCATTTCGTTTTTGATTCCTTCGAGTGTTTTTTCCATTTTTGCTTTTGCATCAAATGCCATAATCTGCTCCTTTTTGATTGCTTTTTAAAACGCTTTGAAAAAACTAAAAGCGGCCGGAATAAATCCAACCGCTTTCAGTGTTATTTTTAAATTTTATTTACCAAGAACGAAGAGAACAATCTTTCCGAATGAAAGTTTTGCACCAGCGTTCTTTCCTGTTTCTTCGAGCTTTTTAGCAACAGACATTTTGTCATCTTTTACAAATGCCTGGTCTACGAAACAGCTTTCTGCAAGAAGTTTGTTGATTTTCCCCTGAAGGATACCATCTTTAACGTTCTGTGGTTTAGAAGCCATTTTTTCGTCAGCAGCCATCTGTGCAGCAAAGATTTCTTTCTGTTCATCGATGTAGCTCTGTGGAACATCTTCTTTTGTTGTGTATGCAGGTGTGAATGCAGCAAGGTGGAGACAGCAGTCTTTTGCAAATGTTTTTACATCGTCAGCTGTTGAACCTTCAACGATTACGATTGCACCTGTTTTGTTGTCTGAGTGAACATAAGTTCCTGCAACTGCATTTGAACCTACTTCTACACAGGCAGCACGGCGTACAGAAATGTTTTCACGGAATTTGATGAGAACTGTATCAATTACAGCCTTGTGTTCATCTGTGATTGCATCTGAACCGTTCTTGAGTGTGATTTCTGCACATTTTTCAGCTACGGCAGCGAATTCAGGGTTGTTTGCAACAAAGTCTGTTTCGCATACAACTTCTACCATAGCTACTTTATTTCCTTCCTGCTTGATAACGATACGACCTTCGCCTGCAGCGCGGTCAGTACGTTTTGCCATAGCAGCAAGACCTTTTTCTTTTAAGATTTTTTCAGCTTCAGCCATGTTTCCGTCAGCTTCCTGGAGTGCTTTTTTACAGTCCAGCATACCTGCACCGGTTGATTCGCGGAGAGCTTTTACATCAGCAGCTGTGAATGCCATATTTACGCTCCTAATTCCTTATTCTTCAAATTTATCAGCGAGAGATTCTTCTTCTTCCTCAGCAACATCTTCTTCTTTCTGTTCTGTAGGCTGATAGTTTGAATAGTCAACGATTTCTTCGTCATCTTTTTTGTTAGAAGCATCTGTAAGAACTTCTTCGTCATCGTTAAGAGTTTCGATGATTTTAAGTCCTTCTTCATTGTTAGCTTCAACTACTGCGTTAGCAATGATAGATGTAAAGAGTGTAATAGCGCGGATAGCGTCATCGTTACCCGGGATAGGGTAGTCGATTCCTTCAGGGTTACAGTTTGTATCAACAACTGCAACGATAGGAATACCCATGCGGTGAGCTTCTGCAACTGCAATCTGTTCCTTGTGTGTATCGATGATGAAGAGAGCTCCAGGGAGTTCTTTCATTTCTTTGATACCACCGAGGTTCTTTGTGAGCTTTTCTTTTTCTTTGAGGAGATTAGCTACTTCTTTTTTTGTGAGGTTTTCAAAAGTACCGTCAACTTCCATCTTTTCGATTTTCTTAAGACGCTGAAGTGACTTTTTGATTGTTGTGAAGTTTGTAAGCATACCACCAAGCCAGCGGTTGTTTACATAGAACATGCCGCAGCGTTCTGCTTCTTTCTGAACTGCCTGCTGAGCCTGTTTTTTTGTACCTACGAAAAGTACTGATTTTCCTGATGCTACGATTTTGCGGATTGCTTCGTAGCTGTCTTTGATTGCACCGATTGTTTTCTGTAAATCGATGATGTGGATACCGTTGCGTTCTGCGAAGATATACTTCTTCATACGCGGATCCCAGCGCTTAACCTGGTGACCAAAGTGTACACCTGATTCAAGCAAACTCTTCATGGTTACTACTGCCATAAAGTGTCTCCTTCACCGGAAAATACCATTTTAACCAATGATGATTTTCCACCGAACTCTGTTTCTCGAGACGCAAATGCGCCCGGAATATTTACGAGCTTATGGTTAATACCTACGGTCCTGCCATAAGTCCCGGCAGAATTACTGAATTAACGAATAATTCTGTTCTTTCAACATATCATAAAGTTCAAATATAGGCAATCCCATAACACCTGAATTGGTGCCCTTAATCTTTGTAATAAAACAACTTGCAAGTCCCTGAATGCGGTAGCCGCCTGCTGCTCCATGCCATTCTCCCGTACTGATATACCAGTTGATTTCTTCATCTGTCATTTTTGCAAAAGTTACTTCAGTAACACTGGTACGGTTTGAGACAAAGTGGAGTTCACTGTTAAAAAGAGCCATTCCTGTTACAACTTTGTGAGTTTTTCCCTGGAGTTCTTTGATGAATTTAAAAGCCTGTTCAGAATCTTCGGGTTTGCCGAGTATTTTTTTATCTTTAATGATTATTGTGTCTGCGCCTAAAATCCACGGGTATTCTGTTCCTGCAGGGGCCGAGCGTGCAACTGCATCAACTTTTCTTGTGGCAAGATATTCCGGTATTTTTTCAGGTTCAATTGAATCAGGGTATTCTTCTTCATAATTCGGGATTACAACCTGGAAAGGAATGTTGAGAAGCTTTAAGATTTCCTGTCTTCGAGGCGATGATGATGCTAAAATAATCGGCTGCATTTGAATATCCTCCATGCCTTTAAAACAGATAAGAGTAAGAGCGTAATTGACAATAATAGCTATTATCAATATCTTTTTTTTATTCCCTGAGGGATTAGCTCAACTGGATAGAGCGTCGGCCTCCGGAGCCGAAGGTTGCGTGTTCAAATCCCGTATCCCTCGAGATTTTGGAGATAAAAAAAAGGCATTTCTAATTTAATAGAAATGCCTTTTTTTTTATATCAGTAAAACAGATTATTATTTAGCGTCTGCGTTTTTACCTTTTGATGATGAAGAACTGTTGCCCTGGAGTTTTTTAAGAAGTTCAAGAGCACGTGTTCTTACCGGAGTAACATAACGGTAGTTTGAAGCAATCTGACCTACAGCCTGAATCATCGGACCTTTGTTTTCTACACTGTCAGCGAGTTTTTCGTAGGCGATAAGAACTTCAAGTGCAAGTGAAGAAGTAGGGTTGAGTACAGCATTCTTTTTCTGTGCCCATGCAATTGTTTCAGAAACTTCGTCGTTATTGTTGATGCCGATTTCCCCAAGTGAACGGATAGCGGCTGTGATTACCATTGGTTCGTTGTCAGCAAGGGCAACCTTTACAAGAGTGTCCTTTGCTTCTTCTGTTTTAACATTTGCAAGAATATCACATGCTTTGGCACGGATGTCAGGATAGTTGTTTGCAAGGCGTCCGTTTGTTCTTGCCTGTGTAGAAATACCTTCACCTGCAAGGTTGTCGAGGGCTTTCATCATGTCTGGTGTAGCACGGCCTTCGTTAACTGCATTTTCAAGATACTGTAAAGCAACAAGCTTGTTGTCTCTTTCATCAGAATTTGCAAGTTCTGTAATTACAACATCTTCAACGCTGCTCAAATATTCACTTTCAACGCTTGATTCATTTGATTTTGACTGTGCTGTAAGAGATGTACACAATGCAGCTGCCATTACTGCTGCTGCTACATATTTAATAGATTTCATTTACAAAATCCCCCTTGGATTGATATTTCTATCATCGGCTTTTTTATTTTAAAATATTAAAATAATTATATCTGATAAAAAGTCAAAAAGCAATAAAAAGTCCATTCAGCAGTGCTGTCTGGCATCGCTGATTTACGGGACTTTATTGTTTTACTTAGTCTTCAATTTCAGGCAGGTGGAGTTCCCAGTGACCGTCTTTTTTGTTGAAGTAATAGTATACGGTGTAGCTTTCTTCCCTTTCTTCAGTTTCCGGCTGGATAATCTGAACTGCTTTTACATATGTATCAGAAACATAACGCAGGGTAGAAACAGAACGTCCGACACGAGCACCGATAAATACATATTTGAAATAGTCCTGAAGGTTTCTCAACTGAAGGCCTTTTACAGGCAGTTTACTCTGTGCCTTTTTGAGGTTTGCCGGCTGTGACCAGTAGGTTTTAGATTCGTTGTCAACATATAAAAGCCATGACTGATAATCAATGTCTTTCATGATGACATTGAGTTTTTCGATAATGCTTAAGATTTCTGCTCTATCTGCTTCATATGTATCTTTTGATACAGTCAGGTCCCCGACAGATTTTGTGTATTCATCTTTTTCAGCCTTTGAAACAGTTTCCTGAACAGGAGCAGTTTCTTCTGCAGGGGCAGGAGAGTGTTCCTGAGTTTTTGGAACAGAACCACATCCTGTGAAAAATGCTGCGAGGCCTAAAGAAATTGCAATTGATAAGTATTTAGTTATTTTCATATTAAAAAATATAGCGCACTTGCGTGCTTCCGTCAAACATGCTAAAAAGAATAGGTTATGACAAATGCAGTTTTTCCGGGGTCTTTTGACCCTCCCACATACGGACACCTCAACGTAATTGAAAGGGCCAGCCGTCTTTTTGATAAAATTGATGTTGTAGTTTCTGAAAATCCGGGCAAAAACAATCTGTTTACAGCTGATGAGCGTGTTGAAATGCTTAAAAAACTCGTTGCCCAGTATAAAAATGTTGAAGTTCATAAATGGGATAAGCTCATTGTTGAATATGCAAAAAAATCCGGTGCAAAGGTTTTAATCCGCGGTATCAGAAATGTTAATGATTTTTCGTATGAGTTTGATCTTTCACTTATGAATCATAACCTTAACAGTGAAATTGAAACACTTTTTATGCCGACAGAAGCGAGGTATGTAATCGTGAAATCAAGTTCAATCAAGGAACTTGCTCAGTTCGGAGGCGATATAGGCGGGATGGTTCCTCCGATTGTAAGTGAGGCCGTTATAAAGAAATACAGCGGAAAAGGTCTTAAGGCTTAAGCTTTACAGTCAGCGTAAAATTTCAACGGGATTTCTTTTCTAAAATGACAAAAAATAAGTTTTTGTCATAAAAAATCTTGACAATATGGCAAAAACTGATATACTTTCAATTGACATTCAGACGGGCATTGTTATAATATTAACCCCGTTATACTAGTAACAAAATTATAGTGAGGTTATATAAATGGCAGTACCTAGAGCGAAAACTTCGAAAGCACGTACACGCAGACGCCGTGGTGTTAATATGCATCTTAATGCACCACAGATGGTTGAATGTGCAAACTGCGGCAACCTTGTTTTGCAGCATCATGTATGTCCTAAATGCGGTTTCTACCGTGGACGTCAGGTAATCAAACCAGAAGTTAAATAAGTCTGGATGAAAAACTTTAAGTTTTAGTTTTCCGGATTTTCGGGAACTTAACTAATTTAATCTAAGGAGATTAATAATGGACGAATTGTTCAACAAAATCCAGAAGCTTATCGCTGAAAAACTGGAAATCGATGAAAGCAAAATTACACTGGATTCTTCTTTCCGTGGTGACCTCGGTGCAGACAGTCTTGATACATACGAACTTGTTTATGCAATCGAAGAAGAACTTGGCGTAAGCATTCCTGATGAAAAGGCTAACGAATTTGAAACAGTTCGTGATGCATATAATTTCATCAAAGCTGAAAAAGAATCTAAATAAGTAATCCTTTTTCAGTAGTTTTTTTTACTTGAAAATAAAACACAGGTTTGCAGTGCAGCCTGTGTTTATTTTTTTTAAGGCAGGTCAAAAGAAGATGTTAAAATCATTTTTCCGTAATAAAGACAGTATTTCCCCGCAGAGAAAAAAAGAACTTCTTGAGTTCTGCAAAAAGACAGGAATCCGTTTTAACAGTCTTGAACTGCTTGATCTTGCTTTTCATCACAGGTCTTTTTCAAACGAAAGCTCTAATAACCGTCATATAAATAACGAGAGGCTTGAGTTTCTTGGAGATTCTGTTTTAGGAATGGCAACTGCAACTTTTTTATATCAGGACATGGTAGAAAATCCTGAAGGGGATCTTGCAAAAATAAAGAGTGTTGTTGTTTCAGAAAAATCCCTTGCTCCGATTGCCAGAAAAATAGGAATCAACAGAATGCTTGTTTTGGGAAAAGGTGAAGAAAAGAGCGGGGGAAGGGAAAAAGATGCAATTCTTGCAGACTGTGTAGAAGCAGTAATCGGCGCACTTTATCTTGACAGAGGCTTTGAAGAGGCAGAAAAACTCGTTCTTTCGCTTATTGTGACTGAAATAAGAAAAGTTCAGCAGAATAAGGGACAGAAAGATTATAAAACTTTGCTCCAGGAACATTATCAGAAAAAGTGCAGGACAATTCCTGTTTATGAGCTTGTTAAAAAAACAGGACCCGACCATGACAGGACTTTCTGGGTCAGCGTTCATCTTAAAGAAAAGGTTTTTGGTCCCTGCGAAGGAAAAAACAAAAAAACTGCAGAACAGAATGCAGCTAAACTTGCTCTTGAAAGTGAAGGGGTACTATAAAATTTCCTTTCTCTCTTTTTTTACTGTGTGATATAATGAAACCTGAATTTATTTCCATGGAGGTATCTTAAAAGATGGAAAAGTTATTTAAAATTCAGGAGAGAGGTTCAACCTTAAGCCGTGAAATCATCGGCGGTATTACGACATTCCTTGCAATGGCTTACATTCTTGCTGTAAACCCTGGAATTCTTTCTGATGCCGGCATGAATCCCGGCGCTGTATTTACTGCAACTGCCGTTTCTGCCGCTATTGCTACTCTTGTAATGGCCTTTTTAGCTAATCTTCCTGTTGCTCTTGCACCGGGACTCGGGTTAAATGCTTTCTTTACGTATACAGTAGTTTTAGGCATGCGCTGTTCATGGCAGCTTGCCCTTACTGCAGTTCTCATTGAAGGTATTATTTTTATCCTTCTTTCCCTCTGCGGTATCCGTGAAGCCATTATCAAATCAATTCCTGAAGGACTTAAAAAAGCTGTTTCTGTCGGAATCGGTCTTTTTATCTGTATCATTGGTCTTGTAAATTCAGGTATCTGCCGTGGTGACACCGGAACCCTCATCGGATTTGTTAACTTTTCTTTTGCATATAAAACTGCAATTGTTGCTGTAATCGGTCTTATCATCACCATCGTGCTTTTCTCTTTAAAAGTACCGGGTGCAATCCTTATTTCAATTATCGCAACAACAATCATCGGTATTCCATTCGGTGTAACAGTAATTCATGACGGCTTTAAGCCTGTTTCTACACCGGAAATGCCTTATCTTTTCCAGTTTGATTTCAAGGGAATTTTTATTGATTCAGAAACAAACGCATTCTCTGCTCTTGTTCTCGGAAAATTCTTTGTAATTTTTATTACCTTCCTCTTTACAGATCTTTTTGATACTATCGGAACACTTCTTGGTGTTGCAGATCAGGCAGATCTTATTACTGAAGACGGAAACGTTGAAAATGCAAAGGGCGCTCTCCTTGCTGATTCTGTTGGTACTGTTACAGGTGCCTGTCTTGGAACTTCAACTGTAACTTCATTTGTTGAATCTACATCTGGTGTTGCAGCCGGTGCCAGAACAGGATTCTCTTCTGTTATTGTTGCTTTCCTGTTCCTAATTTCTCTTTTCTTCTCTAATCTGTTCTTAGTGATTCCTCCAGCCGCTACAGCTCCGGCCCTTATCTTTGTAGGCTATCTTATGATGAAGTCAGTTGTAGACATTGATTTTGCTGACCCGACTGAAGGTATTCCTGCATTCATTACAATTATGACAATGCCTTTCGCTTACTCAATTGCAAAGGGTATTATGTGGGGTATTATTACTTACGTAATCGCTAAATGTGCCGGAAAGAAAGTTAAGGAAATCCCAGTAATCACATGGGTTCTTGCAGTAATCTTCCTTGCAGACATTATTTTTGAAGCATGTAAGTAAACTTTTGAATCCTGAAAGGTTTCTTTCTGCTTTTCAATTTTGAGGATATCCGTTATTATTCGGATATCCTTTTTTTTTGCGGAGATTTTTTATGGCTGAAGAAAAATATGTCAGGCCTACATGGGATGAATATTTTATGGAGGTTGCCCGGACTATTGCAAAAAGGGCAACCTGTGACCGCGGCCGTTCCGGCTGTGTCATTGCACGCGATAATCAGATTTTAGTAACAGGTTATGTAGGAAGTCCTGCGAACCTTCCTCACTGTGATGAAGCAGGGCATCTCCTTAAAAAAGTTATTCATGATGACGGTACAGTAAGCCAGCACTGTGTAAGAACTGTTCATGCAGAGCAGAATGCAATCTGTCAGGCTGCAAAAAGAGGTATTTCTATTGACGGCGGAACCGTTTACTGCAGGATGACTCCGTGTCGTACCTGTGCAATGCTTTTAATTAATTCAGGAATTAAAAGGGTAGTCTGTGAAAAGCATTATCATGATGAGAGTGACAGCCTTGAAATGTTTAAGCAGTCAGGTATAAAAATTGAACATCTTGAAGATGATGTTCAGAAATACGAAAACATGTAAAAAAAAGGCTGTCCGGTCAGAATAATTGAACGGACAGCCTTTTTTTGTTTAATATCTGCTGGCTATAAATTCTCTATAAGCCAGTTCTTGAATTTTTCGTAGTCATTTTCCATAGGAATTGCTTTGTCTTCAAGTTTCATTACTTTTTCAAGGCGGTCTGGAATTGAAGGATTTTTGCCTGTTGCCTGTGCAACGATTGAGCCGAATTTTGCAGGATGAGCTGTTTCTAAGATTACGCCGATTGCGTTTTTCTTTTTTGTAACATCATCTGCCCATTCAGGAAGATTTGGTGTAAGACCTGGTTTTGTCCAGTCTCCTTTTGTTCCGTTCTGAAGCTCTGCCATTGCTCCGTTTTTAATGTCGCTCCATGCTTTCCAGCCTACAGCTCCGTGCGGGTCAATTGTGTAACCTGTTTTAGAGTAGCAGTCCTTGATTGAAGCCATTATTCCGTCATCATCCAGCCAGTAAGAAGCAAAAAGCTGTTTTACCTGGTCAAAAGAATACATTGCTGCAATGCGTTCATAGTTGCTTGGTGCGCCTACATCCATTGCATTAGCGTAAGTTGCAACTGAAGGACGGGCTTTATAGTCACCTGTTGCAATCCAGTCTGGAACTGTACGGTTTGTATTTGTTGCTGCAACAAAACCTGTAATTGGAGCTCCCATTTCTCTTGCGATAAGGCCTGAAGTAAGGTTACCGAAGTTTCCGCTTGGAACTACCATCATGATTGACGGGTTTTCGATTTTATTGTACTGCCAGGCTCTGTTTTTAACGTAGAGGGCTGCATACATGTAATAAAAGCTCTGGGGAAGAAGACGGCTGATGTTGATTGAGTTTGCTGAAGAAAGGCGGAGTTTTGAGCGAAGCTCATTGTCTGTAAAAGCGGTCTTTACAAGTTTCTGACAGTCGTCAAAAGTTCCTTTTACCTTGAGTGCGCGAACATTACCGTCAAATGTTGAAAGCTGTTTTTCCTGAAGTGGAGAAATCTTTCCTTCCGGATATAAAATTGTAACGTCAAGGCCGGGAACATTGTGGAAAGCGCTTCCAACAGCAGAACCTGTATCTCCTGATGTTGCAACAAGAATATGAAGGGGAGTACTTTCGTTTCTGTTGAAATATGACATTACACGTGCCATAAAACGTGCACCGAAATCTTTGAATGCGCAGGTTGGCCCGTGGAAAAGTTCAAGAACATAAGAGTTAGGGTCAAGTCCTGAAACCTTTGCAGGGAAAGGATAAGCGTCGTTAATGATACGGCGTAAATCATCGTCAGGAATTTCTCCTTCTACGTATGGTTTTGCCATTTCAAAGGCAATTTCACGCAGATTTGGTTCCGGGTCTTTATTTAAAAATGATTTATCGAGTTTCGGGAAGTCAACAGGGATATAGAGTCCTCCTGTTTTTTCATTCATTCCGTTTACGACTGCTGTTTTAAAATCAACTCTGACCGAATTATCTCTTGTGTCTGTATAAATCATATTTTTTCCTTAAAAACTTTAATTAAAGTCCGTAATTTAATTCTTTTGCAAAGCTCTCTGCAAGCTCTGTTCTTGCTTTTGGAAGACAGTTCCATTCCTTGTCTTCTTTTACAGTGGCACTTCTTTTTGTCTCATAGAGAATTGTACCGTCTTTCATGTTAAGGCAGGTAATTACTCCATCGAGGGTAAGTGTGTATTTTCCGTCTTCAGTCTGTTTAACCGGTCCTGCATATTTTACAGTTCCGAAAACAAGCCAGGCTGAGTTATTTCCGAGAAGGGCTTTTGCAGATTTATAAACGGCCTGTGTGTCATCTTTCAAGACTGCATTTGTAAAATCTGCGTTTCCGACTCTTTTAAAACCGAGTTTCATTAAAGCCATTAAAAGGTTTGAAGAAGAAACTGAGTTGTTTGTAATCGGTTTTCCTTCTGAAGTGAAATCTACTATTGCGATGGTTCCGCCTGCCTGTCCGAGATTTGTCCTTACTTTATAAGATGCCCTTGCACTTGATTTTGAAGCTTCCTGTGCAATAACTGCATTTGTAATGTCACCTGCAGGGTAGGCTGAGATTTCTGAATTAAAAGAAGTTGAAGGAACTGCCGGTACAAAAGTTACAGTTCCGTTTTCGTCTGTTGTAAGGTTTGCAAGTCCGAATGCTGTTTTTCCGTCTGTTTTTGCTTCCGGATAGTTTATTGCTATATCAAGACCTGCTGCCGGACTTCCGTCTTTTTTTACTGCTTTAAATACAAACGGTGCTGAAAATGCACGGCCTGCCGTTGTTTCTTTAGGAAAAGAAGAAGCTGTAAGGGTGATTCCTTCAATCTTTTTAATGTAAAGTGATTCAGGTGTTTCTTCTTTTTTGGCCTGGTTTTCTGTATTTATTACCTTTATTTTTTTTGCTGTTTTTGTGTTCTTTTCAGTTTTTTCTGTCTGTGTGTTATCTGCTGAAGCGGAATCTTTTGGAGTAGAAGCGCATGATACTGTAAAAGCGAGTACTGCGGCTGCGGCAAAAGATGTTAAAATGATTTTTTTCATGATTTCTCCCGTTTTTTTATATAACAAAATATATCTCAAAATGCTCTTATTCTCAATATATGGCGTGAAAAAAGTTTCCGGTCTTTTTGTTAAGGTTAGATTAACTTGCCTATTTTTTTTCAACTAACTATGATTATAAAAGTTATGAGACCAACATTTGCCAGAATCCATCTTGAAAACCTTGAACATAATTTAAAATATATCCGATCTAAAATTTCTTCTTCAGCTAAAATGTGTATTGCAGTAAAAGCTGATGCCTACGGGCATGGTGCAGTTGAATGTGCACGGACTGCAGTAAAATGCGGAGTTGACTTTCTTGCGGTTGCAGCCGTAAGTGAAGGCGTTGAACTCAGGAATGCAGGAATTAAGCTTCCTGTTTTAGTGCTTAGTCTTGTCGATAAATCAGAAATTGAAGAGCTGATTAAAAATAATCTTACTCCTCTTGTTTATGATGAAGAATATATATCCCTTGTAAAAGAAAAATGCGTTGAGATGGGGGTAAGTTCTTTTCCTGTTCATCTTGCAGTAGATACAGGCATGGGAAGAATAGGCTGTTATCCTGAGGAGGCAGGTAAACTTGCACGTTTTATCTGTGACGGTGAAGTTTTAAAGTTTGAGGGAATGTGTACTCATTTTGCTGCGGCTGATTCACTTTCTGAAGATGACAGAAAATATACACAAAAGCAGTTTGAGCTTTTTTTAGAAGCAGTTGAAAACGTAAAAAAGGCGGGGGTAAATCCAGGAATCCGTCACTGTGCTAATTCAGCCCTTACTTTAGACAGAAGTGATACTCATCTTGATATGTGCCGCCCAGGAATTATTGTTTACGGTTATTATCCGGGGGAACTTGATAAAAAATATTTTGAAAACAATGGTGAAAAAGTTTTCTTAAAGCCTGTAATGGAACTTGTAACAAAAGTTGTTTCTGTCAGGGATTTTAAAAAGGGAGGAAGTATTTCCTATGGAAGAACCTGGACTGCTTCTTTTGATACAAAAACTGCGGTCCTTCCAATCGGTTATGCCGACGGCCTTTTCAGGCGCTTTAATCAGAATAACGGCGGCTTGAATGACGGATTAAAGGTTGTGATTAAAAACAAGGCCTATCCTGTACGCGGAAGAATCTGCATGGATCAGTGCATGGTTGAACTTGGTTCTGACAGTGATGTTAAACGCTGGGACGAGGTAACTGTTTTTGGTCCTGAAGAGTGCGGCGCTATGGTTTCTGCCCAGGAAATTGCTGATGTTGTAAATACGATAAGCTACGAAATTACCTGCGGCATTTCAAAAAGGGTTCCGCGTGTTTTTGTCAGATAAAGATTTTCTTGAATTCTGCGGCAAGATAAAATGAACCTGTAACAAGAAGGATTGATTTTGTTTTTTCGCAGTAATCAAGAGTCTTTTGAATCTGCTTTGTATAATCTTCATCTAAATCGAATTCCATATCATTTGAATTAAACGCGTTTTTTAATCTTGTAAGGTCAGACTGTTTTACATTTCCCGGTTTTGTAAGAAAATATTTATTGAACTCATTTTTTAAAAGAGGAACTATATCTTCAGCATCCTTATCTTTTGCACAGGCAAATAAAAGGGTCCTGTTTCTGTCAGAGTTTTCTCCTGTAATTTTATTTAATGTCTGCATTGTAAAATTAATGCTTTTTACAGTATGAGCTCCGTCTACAATTACATACGGGATGTTTTTATATTTTCCTGTGCTTTTGATTATTTCAAAGCGGGCGGGCAGGGTTGTTTTTGAAAGTCCTTTTTCAATCTGTTCTTCTGTAACTGAAGGAAAAGCTTTTTTTACACAGACTGCCGCTAAGGCTGCATTCTGGCTCTGAAATTCACCTGGAAGAAGAAGTCTGGTTTTAAGGGGCCTTTTAAAGAGCGGGGATTGTATTTCAACTTCCTGGGTAAAATTGCTTAAGTTTTGTTCTGAGAGCGTATGAATTTTTGTACTAATTTTAGAACAAATTTCGTCTATGAATAAGATTTCTGCATTTTTTTGTGCTGCTGCTTTCCTGAAAACTTCTTTTACTGACTCTTTTTGTTCTGCAACTACAACCGGAGTATTCTCTTTTATTATGCCTGCTTTTTCTGCTGCGATTTTTTCTACTGTGCTGCCTAAAAACTCTGTATGTTCAAGTTCGATTGGTCCTATGGCGCAGATTTCAGGCAGGATTACATTTGTAGCATCAAGTCTTCCGCCGAGTCCTGTTTCAAATACGCATACATCCATTTTTGAGTTTTTGAAGCAGAAAAATGAATAAAGCGTTACAAGTTCAAACCAGGTGACAGGCCTTTTTTGTAAGAATTCTTTTGTTGAAGCAGATTCGATTAAGTTTTTAAGTTCTTCTGCAGATTTTTCATAAGTTTCAGCGCTCAGAAATTTCTGGTTTTGAGTTATTCTTTCTAAAAATGAGAGGATGTGGGGAGAGGTGTAAAGTCCTGTTTTGTATCCTGCTTCTTCAAGAATAGAGGCAATAAAGGCTGAAGTTGAACCTTTTCCTTTTGAGCCTGCTATGTGAACGGCTGGACAGGTTTTATTTATTTTTCCTGCTTTTTCTGACAGATATTCCATCGTATCAAGCCAGAACATGTTCTTTTGAGGCAGTTTTTCAAAATTTAAAAAGGAATCAAGCCAGTTTTCAAAATCATGGATTTTTTTTGAATCCGGGGCTTTTTGAGGAGTGAGTGTATTTTTTGAGTCAGGTTTTGACTCAGGCAGATAATCTGATTCTTTCATAAAAATAATATTACTTAAATTTGCCCGTTTGAAAATACGGTGTTAAACTTTTTTTGTCCTTATTAATATTATTTTAAGGCTGGGGGTTTCACATGAAAAAGATTTCATTTGCGGTTTTAACCGCTTCTGTTGTTCTTGCTGCATTTTTATTTACAGGTGCAAAAAAACAGAAACTTACAAAAATCACAATGTGGTACGGCGGAACTGTCAGTGAAGCAGGAGAGCCTCCTTCAGACTGGATTGTCTATGACATTTTAAAGGAAAAGCTGGGAATAGACTTAAAGCTTACAATGCTCCCTTCAAACGAAAGTGACCGCGACGTTAAATTAAATGCTGCCGCTGCCTCTAAAACACTGCCTGATTTATTTACTGTAAACCGTGAGCCGTGGGTCAATATGGTTAAAAATAAAATGGTTCTGGCGGTTGATGATATGTATGACATGATGCCGGTCAGAACAAAAATCATGTACGATAAATATTCAAGGGCTTATACAACGGTAAACGGTCATTCTTATGGTTTTGCAAGTCCCGGATCAATTCCGCGTAACGAAGGTCTTGTAATCAGAAAAGACTGGCTTGATAAACTCGGGCTTAAAGTTCCCCAGACCTTAGATGAGTTTATGGAGGTTATGAGGGCTTTTACTTTTAATGACCCTGACGGAAACGGGGTAAATGATACTTACGGCTTCGGTGCTTTTCTTGAATATTATACGCATCAGGATGGACTTGGAAGAAGATTTGAACCTCTTATGGGTGCTTTTGGGGTTGAAGGAACTTGGAGCATGAACAGTGCGCACCCGGGGCTTAATGTACTTCGTCCTGAATATTTTGATGCAGTAAGTTTCATTAAAAAAATGTGTGATGAAAAGGTGATTGACCCTAACTGGCTTGTCTACAGAAAAGATGATTTCAGGGCAAACTGGAAACAGGGAAAATTCGGCTGCATGAGGGAACAGAATGCCGCCCTTGCTGCAGAAAGTAACTATGAACCTTTTGATAAAAACTTTCCTAAAGGAGAGTGGATTGTCATTAATCCGCCTTCAGGACCAGACGGCCTTAAAAGTACAGGCTGTTTTGTTCAGGGGTTCAGAATTACTGCGGTAAATGTTAAATCTGCAAAGAAAAAAGAGGCAATTGCGCGTCTTTTAGAATGGATGAGCAGTGATGAAGGTTATTATCTTTTAGGCTGGGGACAGGAAGGAGTTAATTACGTACTTGATGAAAACGGAGTTCCTGTTACAAAAGGAATTCCTGATAAGCAGAAAGGCTTCACAAAACCAGCAATGCAGAAATACACCCAGCTCCGTGCTTATGTTTTTTATAACAGTGATATTGAGCTTTATTCACGTTATCCGACATATAAAGCTCCTCATTCAGGCAAAACAATGTCTTCTCTTGAGGTTTTAAAACAGATGGATGTTCTGCCTTACACCCCTGCAATTGGAAGTGATACCATGCCTCTTCCTGACGCAGATACAAAAAGATTCTTAGAGCAGGGTCTGATAGAGTTTGTAACGGGAAAGCGGTCTATGACAAAAGAAAGCTGGGGTGAATATATTGCTCAGTTTAAGAAAATAGGCGGAGAAAGCTGGAATCTTGCGGGACTCAAATATGCTCGGGAAAATAATCTTTTGTGGTAGTTTTAAGGAGATTATTGTCATAATTTTGACAGTGTCTCTGTCGTACTTTTGCCGGGCTTTTTGTGCTCTTTTTAAGGTGTCTTTTATGTGCTCTAATTGAAGAAAGAGTGCTTTTCTGCTAGAATTATGAGGTTGATGAAGTGTGTTACGAGTAACTTTCATCAGCCTTATTTTTTTATAAAAACAGGAATTAAAAATGGCAGAAGCTGAACTTGAATCAAATGCAGATAAAATCCTTGCAGAAGCAGTAAAAAAATCAAACGAAATAGAAAAAGATATTCTTGTAAATCCTTCAAAATACCGCGTACTTACCGGTGACCGTCCGACTGGACGCCTGCATATCGGTCATTATTTTGGTTCTCTTAAAAACCGTGTGCGCCTTTCAAAACTCGGCGTGCCGACAATGATTTTAATTGCAGATTATCAGGTTTTAACAGATCATGATGCCTTTGATAAAATCTCTCAGAATACAAAACAGCTTGTAATAGACTATCTTGCGGCAGGAATTGAACCGGGAAAAAATGTCTGCATTTATCCGCACAGTCATGTTCCTGAGGCAAATCAGCTTATGGTTCCTTTTCTGACACTTGTCTCAAGCGCTGAACTTGACCGCAATCCTACTGTTAAAGATGAAATCGCAAAATCAGGAATGAAATCTGTAAATGCAGGTATGCTTACTTATCCTGTTCATCAGGCAGTTGATATTCTTTTCTGTAAGGGAAATGTTGTTCCTGTAGGAAAAGACCAGCTTCCTCATCTTGAAGTTGCACGTCTCATTGCAAAAAGATTTAACAAAAAGTTCTGTCCTGATAATCCGATTTTCCCTGAACCTCATGCTCTTCTTTCAAAGACACCTATGATTAAAGGGCTTGACGGTTCTGCAAAAATGTCGAAATCCCTGGGCAATACAATCATGCTCAGTGCTACAGAGGATGAGACAGCAAAACTCATTAAAAAGGCAAAAACAGATCAGGAACGCATGATTACCTATGATCCTGTGAACCGCCCTGAGGTTGCAAATCTTCTCCAGATAATTTCTCTGTGTACAGGTGAAGAACCACAAGCCGTTGCTCAGCGTATAGGTGAAGGCGGCGGCGGAATGCTTAAAAATACCCTGACAGAAGTCCTTAACGAAGAACTGCGTCCTTTGCGCACAAAACGTGCTGAACTTGAAAACAACATGGACTATATTGCAAAAGTTTTAAAAGACGGAGTTTTACAGGCCAGGGAAATTGCTTCTCAGACTTTAAGTGAAGTCCGCTCAGCAATGAACATGGATATTTAGGCGGGAAGATAATTTGCAGGCAGTAAATTCTGTTGATGGAGATAAAATAGCTGTTCATGGTGCGCGTGTTCATAATTTAAAGAACATCAGCGTAGAGATTCCGCGCCACAAGCTTGTTGTGATTTCCGGGCTTTCAGGCTCAGGAAAATCTTCACTTGCCTTTGATACTCTTTTTGCAGAGGGGCAGAGGCGCTACATGGAGTCCCTTTCATCCTATGCAAGGCAGTTTTTGGGAAGCATGGATAAACCTGATGTTGATCAGATTGAAGGCCTTTCTCCTGCAATTTCAATTGAACAAAAGACTACTCACAATAATCCTCGTTCTACCGTAGGGACTGTTACTGAAATTTATGATTACTACCGCCTTCTTTTTGCAAGAATAGGTCACGCTCACTGTCCTCAGTGCGGCAGGGAAATAAAAGAACAGTCGGATGATCAGATTATAAACGCCATTATGGAGTGGGCTGAGGGAACGAAAATTACTCTTTTAGCTCCTGTAATCCGCGGGAAAAAAGGCGAACATCAGAAAATAATCGAAGACGCACAGAAATCAGGTTTTGTAAGGGCCAGAATCGACGGCCTCATGGTTGAACTTGATGATACGATAAAGCTTGATAAACAGAAAAAACACACAGTAGAAATTGTTGTTGACCGCATTTCATTAAAGGCTGACAGCCGCCGGCGTGTCGCCGAATCTGTTGAAACAGCCCTTAAAAGTTCAAACGGAATCCTTATTGTCTTAAAACGGGTTGAGGATGACAGTGAAAAAGGCTGGCATGAAGAGGAAGTATTCTTTTCTCAGAAAAATGCCTGCCCGGACTGCGGAATTTCAATTCCTGAGCTTCAGCCCAGATTGTTTTCTTTTAATAATCCTTTCGGTGCCTGTCCTGAATGTACGGGTATCGGTGAAAAAATGGAATGGGATAAAGATAAAATTATCCCTGATCCTTCTTTAAGTTTTAATGAAGGTGTATTTCCGTTTTTTAATCCCTCAAGTGAATGGAACCAGTGCATGTTTAAGGCCGTTGCAGAAGCCAACGGCTGGACTTTAGATACTCCTTTGAATGAACTTTCACCGGAACAGTATAAAACTTTGTGGGATGGAGATCCTTCAAAAAACATCCGCTGGATTTATAAAAAACAGAGCGGGGAAGGTTATTCTGAATATAACAGACCCTGGCCAGGTGTCTTAAACGAAATGAAAAGGCGTCATAATGAAGCCTGGGCTGAATCTCAGAGGGTACGCATGGAAGAGAGGTTCATGTCAGTTTCAGAATGTTCTTCCTGCCATGGAAAAAGGCTCCGCCCTGAAGCGTTAGGGGTTACTGTCGGAGGGAAAAACATAATTGACCTCTGTTCCCTCAGCGTTACTGAAAGCCTTGCTTTTTTTGAAAATATTGATTTTTCAGATACAGAAAAACTCATTGCCCGCCAGCTTTTAAAAGAAATTCTTTCACGCCTTAATTTCTTAAAAAATGTCGGACTTGATTATCTTACTTTAGACCGATCAGCCGGCACTTTGTCTGGCGGAGAAGCCCAGAGAATCCGTCTTGCTACTCAGATCGGTTCAGGTCTAACAGGCGTTATGTATATTCTTGATGAGCCTAGTATCGGCCTTCATCAGAGAGATAACCAGAGGCTCATAGATACTCTTACTCATCTGAGGGATTTAAATAATTCTGTAATCGTAGTTGAACATGATGAGCAGACTCTCCGCACCGCAGACTGGATTGTTGATATAGGACCTGGAGCTGGTGTTCACGGAGGACAGATTATTGCAAGCGGAACGCCTGAGCAGGTAATGCAGGTAAAAGAAAGCCTTACAGGACAGTATTTAAATGGCACCCTTGCAATGAAAATTCCTGAAACAAGAAGAAAAGGAAACGGCAAAATAATCGAAATTAAAGGTGTACGTGAACACAACCTCAAAAATATAAGTACACAGATTCCCCTTGGTACTTTTACCTGTATTACGGGCGTAAGCGGCAGCGGTAAATCTACGCTTTTAGGCGATGTTTTTTATCCCTATGTTTCAAACAAACTGATGAAAACTGACTTAAAGACCGGTGCATTTGACGAAATAACAGGAATTGAAAACATCGATAAGGTAATTAACATAGATCAGAGCCCGATAGGACGGACTCCGCGTTCAAATCCTGTAACTTACGTCGGTGTGTTTGACGCAATCCGCGACCTTTACAGTTCACTTCCTGAATCAAAGGCTCACGGTTACACTCCGGGGCGTTTCAGTTTTAATGTTAAAGGCGGCCGCTGTGAAAAGTGTCAGGGCGCAGGAACACTTACAATCGAGATGAATTTTCTGCCTGATGTTTTCATTCAGTGCGATGTATGTCATGGTCACCGCTTTAATCAGGAAACTCTTGATGTATATTACAAGGGTAAAAACATTTCTGATGTCCTTGATATGACGATTGAAGAGGCGGCTGAATTTTTTAATGCCATTCCGCATATTTACAGAAAACTTTCGACCTTAAAGGAAGTCGGTTTAGGTTACATAAAACTCGGTCAGAGCGCACTTACACTTTCAGGCGGAGAAGCCCAGAGAGTAAAACTTGCTTCTGAACTTTCCCGGCCGTCCACAGGAAAAACTCTTTATATCCTTGATGAACCTACGACAGGCCTTCATTTTGCAGACGTTAAGGTTCTGATGGAAGTAATTCAGAAACTTGTTGATAAGGGTAATACTGTCGTAATGATTGAGCATAATCTTGATGTTATTGCCCAGGCAGACTGGATAATTGACCTTGGTCCTGACGGCGGAAATAAAGGCGGTCAGATTGTTGATGAAGGAACCCCTGAGCAGATTGCCAGCCGCTGCAGTAAAACACTCAGCTGGACAGGGAAATATATAGCACCATTGCTGGAGAAAAAATAAAAAGCTTGCTTAAAAAACTTCTTGCGCTGTCATTTTTAGTTTTTTCATTAGCTTCTGGTTTAAATGCCCAGGAAAAAGAAAAATCAATTATAAATATTGAATCCGCACAGAAATCAGAATATAAAAAGGATTCTGTAACAGGGGATGACTGCATTATTCTTACAGGGCAGGTAAAGATCTCAGTTTCTAAGGGTAAGGATAAAACTACAATCGAAGCAGACAAGGTAAATTATAACCGTGCTTCTGAAATGCTTTTTGCTGAAGGAAATGTTGTCCTCGAACAGTCAGGAGGTTCTGCGGGCGGGGAAAAAATCTCTGCTGATTCGCTCCTCTTTAATACTTCGACCCTTGAAGGCATTTTCGACAACGGAAGGGCTGTTCAGACTTCCTCTGATGCAATTAACCTGCCTTCTGGTTCCACCCTTATTGTTGCAAGTGATATTTTCGGACGCGATTCAGGCGGTACTATTGCTTTTAAGAGCGGGGAACTGACTTTTTGTGACGATGAAAATCCTCACTGGAAAATCAAGGCTGCACGCATCTGGCTGCTTCCCGGCGGTGAATTTGCGTTTTTGAGTGCACTTCTTTATGTAGGAAGGGTTCCGCTTTTATATCTTCCTGCTTTTTATTACCCGAAGGATGAACTTATCTTTAATCCTGCCATGGGTTATAAATTCCGTGAAGGATATTTTGTTAATACGACAACTTATCTTTACGGGCGTAAACCTGAAGACGCCGCTTCTACAAAAAGTTCATCAGATGATGAGGATAAAATTGACCTTTTCAGCTTTATGAAAACAGGCGGCTTAAAGGAACAGGTCCGCGAAGGAATTGTGCTTCATAATCTTGATGAAGATTATACAGGTGATACGACAAATCATGTCAAAATCATGGCAGACTGGTATTCAAATCTTGGTGCCATGGTCGGCGGTGATGCCGTAATCAAGCCAAATAATCAGATTATTTCAAATTTTGTTTTTAATATTGAGCTAGGTTTCAGTAATACGGTTTTTAAGGATTCAGGCGTTTATATTCCTTACAATGCAAAAGGGGATAAAGTCAGCGACAAATCTAATTTCATGGGAATGTCCCTTCCTTTCCGCTACCAGACAAACCTTAACCTGACTCTTTCAAAACCTTTTACCCTGACTCTTTCCATGCCTTTGTATTCAGATCCGTATTTTGATTATGACTTTAATAACCGTGCAGAAACCATGGACTGGATTGACTACCTTATGTCGGGTGCGGCAACTGAGGATGATGTTGATATCAGTACATCAGGAAGTTTTGTATGGGAGTTAAAGGGCTCTTATTCATTTAAGCTTCCTGAACTTTTCAAGCCTTATATTTCTACACTTTCACTTTCAAGTTTTTCTTCTTCAATTACTTTTAGCAATAAAACAGGTTCACTTACTTCTGATTCAAGATATTCAGATGACGCTACCTGGGCTTCATATACTCCTGAAAAATCTTTTTATTATCCTTCAAAGATTGTGCCTTTTAAAATCAACGGGGCCCTTTCAGGAACACTTCTCCAGTATCCTTTTACTTCTTCAAAGACAAAGCAGAATACTAACCTGTCTTTAATTGCACCAGAAGGTCTTGAGACTGCAGATAATAAAGATAAAGACACAAAAAAAGAAGCAGCCGGGGTTACAAAAAATTCAGATGAAAACAGTGAGGAGGAAGGGGAAGAAGAAAAAGACGAACAGCTTGCTTTTGCAGAATCGGCCCTTCCGGTTATATCAACGCCTTCGGTCAGTGTCCGCAATCTTAACGGTTTAACCTATAAACTTTCATATTCAGTTTCTCCTGAGTTTAATTCTGAAATCAGTTATGACTCTTCAATACTTTCTTCTCCTGAAGATTTTGAATGGGACAATATTCAGTCGACCTATGTCTATGTAAAATCGCCTTCAACTTTGACAAGTTCCCTTGGTTTTAAGGATAGTTTTCTCTCTCTTACAGATACTTTCAGTTTTAACCCTGTTTTTCAGAAGCACCCTTACTTAAATGATGACACTTCAAACGGCGGATATTCTGATTCTTCAATTGAGTCAATTAAAAAAGCTGATTACAACGCCCGTAAACTTGACCTTACAGATACAAATGCGCTTACTTTTAAGCCTTTTTATTACACGGAATATTTCTCAAATACGGCCCTTACCTGGAATACCACTGTTAAACTCATCCAGACAAAATACATAAGTGATGATGTAAATAATCCTGAATGGGAATACCTGACAGCTGATTTAACGGACAGTGACTGTGTTACAACCCATAACCTGAATCTTGTTCTTGCCGCAAATGAAGGGGATTACAGTCAGAAACTTTCTCTTACGACAACGCTTCCGCCTCAGGTAGATTCTTACACGGGGGTTTTCTCGCTGACTTTCCCGTATACTACTTTCTCTGTCGGAACAGGAATCAAACAGAAAAGTTCTACCGATGACTCCTGGGTTAAGAATGACATTTCGCAGTCTTTAAGTTTTAAGCTTTTTAATTCTAAACTCAGCCTTACTCAGTCTTATGTTTATGACTGGGAAGAAGAAGAGCATGATTCCTTTAAGTTTTCTATGAGCGGTTTTGGCGCCCAGCTTGCCTATACCATGAGTTATACAACTGACTACACATTCAAAGTTGAAAAAGACAGTTCAGGAAACATAACCAAACGAAGCGGCTGGCAGTCAACTTCTGACAAGGAATTCCAGCCTTACTCCCTCAGTTTTGCCTATACCAGTTCTTCAAAGACCTTTAAGTACTGGACAGAAAGAATTTCCTGGTCACCGTCTCTTTCTACAAGTCTTGTATACGATTTTGTAAGGCCTACAAGCAGTTATTTTGTCTTTATTCCGAAACTCACCTTTAAGGTTAATAATTTCCTCGATTTTTCTTTCAGTGCTGAAAGCAGAAACAGCGTAATTTACAGGTATTTCTGTTCAGAAGACGATTACGATTATTATTACAATTCAAAAGGTGAGAGAAGCATGTGGCAGGATCTTAAAGATTCTTTCAGATTTGATGATGATGATAAAAGACGCGCTTCAGGCTTTAAGCTTAAATCCCTGGCAATGACAGTTACTCATGACCTTGATGACTGGGATTTAAACTGTTCATTAAAAATCTCTCCGCGCTACATTTCTGCCTCAAGTTCTTCTTCAGGTCAGGCTTATTATGATTTCAGTCCTTATTTTTCTTTAAGTGTCAGCTGGAGGCCGATGTCAGGAATGAAGACACAGATTGAAGATGAATATGGAGAATGGAGTTTGAATTAATCAAAAACAGGTGGTAAAATAAATTAATTGGAAAACGAATATACAATAGTGCTTTCAGACCCTGAACTTCTATCCCAGGTCTGCGGCACAAATGACAGTAACTTAAAACTCATCGAAAAACATCTTGGCGTACCTGTATTTACCAGAGGCAATGAGCTTTCAATTACGGAACAGTCGGAAGATGTAAAACAGAAGTTCAAATTCATAATTGACCGGCTTACAGATGAGGTTTCTGAAAATTCTTTTTCAGGAAAAGATTTGGTTGAGTCAATCCTAAATACCGGTTTTGAAAATACCCGTATTAATCAGAATTTCAATGCTTCAGATTATGCAGTTACAATTCCTGGAAGTACTAGAAAAATCTATCCTAAGACTAAAAATCAGGCCCGCCTTATAGAAGCCTTCAGAAAAAATGACCTTGTATTTGCAACAGGGCCTGCAGGCAGCGGAAAAACTTTTCTTGCAATAGCAGAAAGCCTTCGTCTTTTATTAAGTCATAAAATCAATTCGATTATTCTTACGCGTCCAATTGTAGAAGCAGGGGAGAGCCTTGGTTTTCTTCCCGGAGACCTTCAGGATAAAATAAATCCATATCTGAGGCCGCTTTACGATTCCATGAATGCCTGTATTTCAGGAGAAATAGTGAAGAAACTTCAGGAAAATGGTATAATTGAAATTGCTCCTCTTGCTTACATGAGGGGGCGCACCTTAAACAATGCTGCAATCATTCTTGATGAAGCGCAGAATACAACGCGGGAACAGATGAAAATGTTTCTGACCCGCATGGGTGAAAATTCAAAAGTGTTTATTACGGGAGACATTACTCAGATAGATCTTCCAAAAAGAATTCCGTCAGGCCTGGTTCAGGCTCTGGAAATTCTGAAAGATATAGATGAAATCAGCCTTGTAGAACTGGACGGTAATGATGTTGTCCGTTCTCCGCTGGTAAGAAAAATTGTACGGGCATACGAAAATGACAAAACAGAATAACTTAAAAAAATCTTTTTTTGGAGATATTGTACAGTCAGTATCCTCTTATGTTAAGAAGAATTGGCCTGTCCTCATTGTTTTTGCAGTTGTATTTATTGCCAGTTCCGCAGTTATCTATGTAGATGCAAGCACAACTCAGACAATCGCTTCTTTTTCAATTGACGAATACGAACCGGGACAGATTGCAGATAAAACAATAATCGCTTCAAAATCTCTCGCAGCTGACGAGCAGTTTCCCATTGCAATTGAAGAGGGTGAAAAAATAATAAGAAAAGGTTTTCCGATTGCAGAGGAGGATTATCTTCGCCTTCGTAAAATGGCTGCTTCTCCTTCCTACATAGATTACCGTGCTTTTGCTGACAACATCCTTTTTCTGATGCTGCTTTCAGCCCTTGCTTTCCTTCTTTACACTCCTGTATGTCTTGGTAAAAAGGTTTCTTTCCGTGAAGTTCTTCTTTCTGGAATCTTATTTACACTTGTATTTTTTGTAACAGCTTTTGCAGACAAGGCAAGCTTTTTTCAGGGGCTTTATAAACTGCCGGTAATAATTCCGTCTGCTCTGTGTGTTGCCCTTATTTCAATTCTTTTCGGGCAGATTTCAGGACTTTATTTTTCTCTTTTAATTTCTTTCGGGGTCCTCTGCGCCTGCGGATTTGAACTTGTTCCGTTTTTATTTACCCTTGCATCATCCCTTACGCTCGTAAGAATCATCCGCAATATTGAAAACCGTATCGACATGATTTTTTCTTCAATCGGTGCGGCACTTTTAAATGTTGTTTATATGACAGTATTAAAGGTCATTTTTAATGATTTCTTTAATGATGCGCTCTTTGTATTTTCCGGTGTAGCATTTAACGGCTTTATTTCAGGAATTCTTGCCTTAGGTCTTTTAACACCGCTTGAAATCATGATGAATACAGCTTCTGTTTTCCGTCTGATGGACTTAAGCGACCAGAATTCACCTGTTTTAAGAAAACTTCTCCTTACTGCCAGCGGAACCTATCAGCACAGTCTTATGGTAAGCCAGCTTGCAGAGACAGCCTGTAAGGAGATCGGTGCAAATTCGCTTCTTGCACGTGTTGCAGCCCTTTATCATGACATCGGTAAAATGGAGCATCCTGAATATTTTACCGAAAACAATATCGATTCACAGAACCGCCATACTGACTTAAATCCGTCACTTTCTGTTTCAATCATAAAAAGCCATCTGCGTCTTAGTGTTGAAAAAGCTCATCAGATGCATCTTCCTTCTGACATTATAAGAATTGTAAGTGAACACCACGGAAATTCAGTGATGACATTTTTTTATCAGAAGGCTAAAGAGTCAAATCCTGCCGTAAACGAAGATGATTTCCGTTATGACGGAAACTGTCCGACTTCAAAGGAAAGTGCTGTAGTAATGCTTGCAGATGTTGTTGAAGCTGCCTGCAAGTCCCTTGAAAAACCGACACCTCAGACCCTTGAAAAATTCATCCAGCAGCTTATCAATGGTAAAATTGAAGCCCATCAGCTTGATGAATGTGCCCTTACATACGGTGAAATGACTAAAATTCGTGACAGCTTTGTTTCAATCCTTGCTGCTTATTATCATGGACGCATAAAATATCAGAATCAGAAAGAACCTGAAAGTGATGCAGATACCAGCGATTCAGCACGTTCAGAAGGAAATAAAAATGAATAGGGTTTTTGTTTCAATGCAGGACGGTTTAAGTGAGCCTGAATGGTTTAACAGAATTGAGGAATATGAACTTACTGTTCTTGAAAAACTAGGATTTGACGGCCAGGAAGTTTCTGTTCTTTTCTGCAATGATGAGTTTATAAGGGAATTAAATAAAAATTACCGTGACATTGACAGTCCGACGGATATTCTTTCCTTTGAAAACGGGGAAGAGTACACAGATGAAAATAATGTAAAATGGCTGAGTATTGGAGATATTATAATTAGTCTTGATACCCTTCCAAAAAATGCAGAGTATTTTGGTGTTTCACAGAATGAAGAGTTGAAAAGACTTTTGATTCATGGAACACTACATTTAAACGGGATGGATCATGGAGAAGAACACGTTGAAACCGGCGTTGAACCTTCTGACCCTATGCTGAAAAAACAGGAAGAGCTTTTAAAAACTCTTAATGGTATAAATCTTATAATGTAAAAATGTATGCGCACCGGCGCAAAGGGAGAATATGAGTATATTTAATTTTGGAAAGAAAAAGGAAGAAGATTCTGACAGTATAAGTTCCGGCAGGGGAGATAATAACGGCTCTGACCGCACTGATAATCCTGACAGTTTAAGTTTAATCGAAGAAAAAAAGGACATGATTAAGGGGATTGAAGATCTGTCTGAAACTTCTGTAAAGGAAGTAATGATTCCCCGTATTGACGTTGATTTTATTTCAATTGATACACCAGAGGAAGATCTGCTTGCAAAAATTGCTGAAAGTGGTCACTCAAGGTTTCCTGTATATTCTGAATCAATTGATAATGTTCTTGGAATCCTCTATGTTAAGGACCTTCTTGCAGTAATTTCAAAAAAAGAAACAATTGACCTGGAAAAACTTTTAAGGAAAGCATACTTTGTTCCTGAGTCAAAAAAAATAGACGGACTTCTGCGTGAGTTTAAAAGACGTCATCTTCATATTGCAATTGCTGTTGATGAATACGGCGGCGTCAGCGGTGTTGTGTGTATGGAAGACATCATAGAAGAAATCGTCGGAGACATTCAGGATGAATTTGACGATGAAAGAGAGGATATCCTTTCAATCGGAAATCAGATTTGGCTTTGTGATGCGCGCGTAAATCTTGATGATTTAAATGAAAATATCGGCTGTTCTTTCCCGACGCAGGATTTTGATACTCTCGGTGGTTTTGTTCTCGATCTTTTCGGAAGAATTCCTGTTAAATACGAAAAAATCAACTGGGAGAATTTCGAGTTCATCGTTCAGGACATGGAAGGTCACCGTGTTAACCTCATAAAAGTAATCAAAAAAAGTGAGTCTGACAAAGAATCACAAAAAGAATAGAACTGCATGATAAGCAGAACAAGGGTGGGATTTATGAAAAAAACTGAAACTCTTATTGTTTTCTTTCTCTGTTGTGTTTTTAACTTTGGTTTTGCACAGGATTACACTTCCGGTGCGCTTAAGCATTATAACAGGGGCCTTGAATATGCTTCTAATGAAGACTGGTATGAAGCGGGAGAGGAGTTTCTGCAGTCTGCACGTGAAAATCCTTCTTTTGCAGATGCCTGGTTCAATCTAGCAAAATGCAATTATGAGACAGATGATTTTAATCTTTGTCTGGCAAATCTTGAGAATGCACAAAAATATGCAAAAAACAGGACTGATATCCTTAATTTAAAAGGAATGTGCCTTATTTCTCTTCGGCGCCTAGATGAAGCGGAAAAAATATTCAAATCAATCCTTGAGGAGTATCCTAATAATATTGAATCCCGTTTTGGACTTGCTGAACTTGAACTTTATAACGGTAGTTTTGACAGCGCACGTAATTTTTATCTTGATGCCTTAAAAAGACAGAATACAAACAGAAAGGCTCTTCTTTCGCTTGCCGTTTTGTCTGCAGAAACAGGAAAACAGGACCTTTCGGTAAAATATATCAATCAGGCCTTAAAATATCATTCTTCTGATCCTGAGGTTCATTATTTAAGTTCTTATCTTGCAGCAAAAAAAGGCGATTTAACTGAAGCTGAAAGAAGGACACGTTCTGCCGTTCAGATTAAAGCAGATTATACTGGCGCCTATGTTATGCTCTGTTCTGTTTTATATGCACAGAAACGTTATTCAGAAGTTATTGATATCTGTGATTATCTTATTTCAAGAAACAGAAAAACAATCAGTGCCTGGTATTTAAAAGGCTGGTCACAGTACCGTCTTAACCAGAGTGAAAATGCAGTAGAAACCTGGGAAACTGCCCTTGGAATTGACAGCCTGGATGAAATTTTAAGAAGTTCACTTGAACTTGCTGTATGCCGTATGCTTCCGCTCGAGGATGAAAGAAGGGCTCAGTGGGCTGAATTTCATATCAAAAAAGCCCGTGAATATTCAAAGATTTTCCAGGGTGAACAGGCCCGCTATGAATATCAGAGGGCTTTAAAAATTGACCCGAATAACTTTACTGCAAGAAGCGAATTTGCCGAACTGACCAGAAAGCTCGGTCTTAATGAACTTTATCTTAATCAGATTACGTTTATTAAAAATAATTCAAAAATCGATGAATCATCTCTTTCAGAACAGGAAAAATATAAAAATACAAAAATCAACGATACAATAGAAGCCTATTCTGCGCTTATGAAGTATTCTCTAAATAATAAGTGGGATGTTGATCCTTTCTATTTGGATAAAACAAGATGGAATATCGGTATTTATTATACAAAATCACCTGTACAGCTTATTCACTGTGACTCGGAAGAAATTGCAGCTTCCATGATTAAAGAAAGTTTCAGCGGAGCCGCCCTTACTGCAGTAACAGTTGAAAGAAATCCTGTTTCTTCTTATGGTGAAGCCTTTAAATCAGCAAGAAGAAAGGGGCTCGATTATTTTGTAATTACAAAATTTGAAGAATCAGAAAGGGAAGTAAGCCTCGATGCTGTAGTGTATAACGGACGCAACGGAACTGAAACTGCAAGATTCTCACTTTTCAGGACAGGCAATGACCGTTTTGCTTCAGTTCTCCGTTCATTCCGCCGCAACATTCTTGATTTACTTCCTGCACGCGGAAAACTTCTTGCAAGAAGCGGAAATGAAATCCTTGTGGATATGGGAAAAACTGAAGGTCTTGTAAAAGGAGCTGTACTTGATGTTGTTAAGGCAGGTAACATAAGGACCTGCGATAAAGGAAAAGGTGTGACTTTTGAAGATAAATACTCTCTCGGCCAGATTGTAATTGAACAGGTTGGAGAAGAAATCTCTCAGGGCACTTTGACTCAGAAAAGTTTTTATGACCGTGTAAATATCGGTGACGAAGTTTTAATCAAATCTCTTCCGGAACTGAACCCTGACGGGACACTCGCAGATACAAATCCATCTGCAGACGAAAAAGGACAGCCTTTAACATCACAGTCAAGGACAGAAAAGCTTAGCGCAGAAGATTTAGGACTTATTAAAACACCTGTATTTATTGATTTAATCCGCGGACTTTACTGATAATCAGGAATCTCGTAGAAATCGAGTGTTGAATTAATCCATTTTTTTGCAAGAACAGGATAAGCGTCCTCAACAAAAAGAAACATTGTAAGGGCGCTTCTGTAATTTCCTGCAAAATACTGTGATTCAGCAAGATAAAAAGTAGCACGGTTTGTAGTTTCTTCACTTCTGTTTACGCTTAAAAACTTTTTAAGTTCTTTTGCGGAAGTTTTGTAGTCTTTTTTTACAAAATAATTTTTAAGTATTTCAAAAAGAAAGTAATCATCACCGCCAGCAGGTGAAACTATATCTGCATCAAAATAATATGGACTTAATTTTTCTTTTGGGCGCTCAGAACAGCCCTGTGCAAGTTCTTCCCCGGCTTTTATTACTTCAGGTTTTAAGGGGTTAGGCTTTTTTTCAATGTCTTTTACTAAATCAATATAAGGCAGAGGAAGTTCACGAAGGTTTCCCTTTGGATAAGTTTTTGGTTTTGCTGCGGCTGCCTGTTCTTCAGAAGGTTCAGCTTTTTTTTCAGGACGGGCAACTTTTACGCCTTTTACGGTTGCATTAACTGAAGGCAGGATAATGTTGTACAGAGAACCGTCTTCAAGGCGGCAGATTACGGCATAATAATATTCACGGTAATTGATTACTGTGTCTGTGTATGAAGAGAGTTTTGGAGAAACCTGAGCAACAGGTTTTGTCTGTTCAATGATTTTTAAGGTTAAAGGCATTGTATTTTTAAAAATGCAGACTGACTGTGCCTGTGAGTCTTTAGGAAGTTTCCATGAAATTTTAATTTTGTTGGTAGAAACAGGGGTTGCGCTTATCATGTCAGCGACAGGCCTTGAAGTCTGGCTGAAAGAATGAAGGAGTGGAAAAAAAGAGAGAACACAGGAAAGTAAAACTTCTTTAAAAATCTTCATATAAATATAATGCTACAAATAAGGTTATTTGACAAGCAAAGTTCATTACTTTATTCTTATATATATGTTTGTTTCAGTAGTTCTTGACCCCGGTGGAATTGACAGTGCAAAAGCCGCCTCAGCCGTATTAACCAGATTTGGTTTTAAAAAAGTGCAGAGGGCCTGCTGGGAAAGCATGCAGATTTCAGAGGCTCAGCTGTCTGTCCTTAAGAGGGAACTTGACGGAGCCACTGATTATTATGACACGCTGAGAATTTATCAGTTTCCCTTAAACGGGAATTTTGCAGTTACTGAATTAAAACAAAAAAAATGGAAAAAAGCCGTATTTTCAGGGGAGCAGATAGCGACAAATGCTGGAAGAATTAAAAGAACCAATCGATAAACTCAAAAATGACATCCTCTCTGTCTGGGGGCGTCTTTGACCACGATGCAATTGATTTAAAAATTAAGGAAAAAGAAGAACTTACCGCAAATCCAGATTTCTGGAATGACTCAGATAATGCCCAGAAGGTAATGAATGAACTCAAATATCTTAAGGGGCGTGTTGAACCGTGGCGAAAATTAATCAAGGATGCAGAAGACCTTGAAACACTTTATGAACTTGGAATTGAAAGTGCAGACCAGAGTGTAGAAGAAGAAATCCGCCCGCTGCTTGAACAGACAACAAAAGAATTTGAAAATCAGTCAATTCTCAATCTTCTTTCAGGAGAAGTAGATAAAAACGGCTGCTTCCTTACAATTCATTCCGGTGCAGGCGGAACAGAAGCCTGTGACTGGGCATATATGCTCAGCCGTATGTATATCCGCTGGGCAGAACGAAACGGTTACAAAATGGAAACAGTTGACCTTCAGGAAGATGAAGGCGGCATTAAATCAACAACAATCCAGATTACCGGTGACTATGTTTACGGAAAATTAAAGGGAGAGGCAGGCGTTCACCGCCTTATCCGTATTTCGCCTTTTGATGCAAATGCAAGGCGTCATACATCCTTCAGCTCAGTTTTTATTTTCCCGATTCTTGATGACACGATTAAAGTTGATATCCGTCCTGAAGATTTAAGGGTAGATACTTACCGTTCAGGAGGAAAAGGCGGACAGCATGTAAATAAGACTGATTCTGCAGTACGCTTCACCCACCTTCCGACAGGAATTGTTGTAACCTGTGATTCTGAGCGTTCCCAGCTTATGAACAGGGCTACTGCAATGAGCATTTTGAAGGCAAAACTTTACCAGCACTACAAGGAAGAAAAAGAACGTGAAAATGCAAAGTTTGGTGCAGAAAAAAAGGATATTTCCTGGGGAAACCAGATCCGCACCTATGTCTTCCAGCCGTATACAATGGTAAAAGACCACCGCACAAAATATGAATGCGGAAACATTCAGTCTGTTATGGACGGTGATATTGACCAGTTTATAGATGCCTTCCTTCAGGCACAGTGGAAAGGTCTTCCTCTTGCAGGTTCGGACTCAGACGAGGATATGTAAGCTCTGTGTGAAGGACGATGAAAAGATTTTTGTGCTTTAAGGCAGTTTTGATTTCTCTTTTAATTTCTTCTATTCAGCAGCTTACTGCTTCTGACTGGACTTTAGCCTCACAAAAATTTACTTTCAGTCAGAAAGGTCTTGATAAAACTTCAAGCCGCCAGATAGCAGATGTTCTGCCAAAACTTATATTAGAACAGATTTCTTCACAGGCAATAAGAACCCTGCCGTCTAAAGAGCTGATGGACAGGGAACTTAATGACCTTCAGACAGAACGCCTGTCGCTTTTTCTTCAGCTTGCAAAGGAAAATAAGACCCGTGACGCTCTTGTTCTTTCTAAAGACAAGCCTTCTCAGTTAAGGAAAGCACTTGAAGAAGAAGATAAAAAAATCAGGGAAATCGAATCAAAAATTGATGCAAATATCCAGTCGCTTCTTGAAGTAAAAAATAAATACGAAAAAAAAATTGCCTTTGAAAGCGGTCAAAAGACATTTGATGAGAATGCTGAAGACAAGGAAAGATTTCCTTTTCCTTTTTTTAAGCATGAAAACCACGATGAAAGAACAACGGAAACTGTAGTTCTATACAAAAACGATTCTTCACAGCTTTTTTCGCCCTCACAGGATGCATTGAATGACGGTATAAAAAGTTTTACTTACAATAAAGAAGTAACTCAGGCTAAAATTAACGGACTTTTAACCGGGCAGATTACTGTCTATGGCGAATATCTTTCTGTTTCAGTAAGCCTTTATCTTTTTCCAGGCGCTTCATTAAATGCTGTCGTAACTGAAGTTGGAAGTACTTCTGATTTAATTACGATTGCAAGAAATGTCGTAAGAAACCTGACTCCAAAGATTGCAAACTGTCTTCCTGTAAAAATAAAAGTTGTAATTGAACCTGAAGAAGCCCGTTCAACTGCACTTTTAAATGTAGACGGAGTTATTGCTGGTGAAAAAGATGAACTTGTTGTAGACGCAGGAATTCATACAATTACTGTTTCTGCTGACGGTTATGAAAGTCAGACAATCAATTATGCTTTTTCAGGGGAAGATTTTTTTACCCTTAAAACAACTCTGAAGCCTCTTGTTACAGGAACTTTTGAACTTAGCCTCAAAAAAATGAATCAGGGAACTTTTTTCTTTAATGCAATGGAAAATGTTTCTGTGGATGAAGAAAACCAGAAAGCCCGGGCAAGTGTAAACGGACGGCCTGTTCTTGCTGTATTTACTGACAAACAGGGGCAGAGTGCTTTTATTTTTATCAGCGAACAGCTTGCACGGGATTCAAAAAACTTAAGTGTAAATGTAAAACCTTATGACAGGGAACAAAATATTGATAAAAGGCGCAGAATGCTTTATACGGCCTACAGCGCACTTATCTGTTCTCTTGTGCCGACTTTTTACTGTGTCGGAAATTTTACTGCTTATAATAATTCTTATGTTTCAGGGCGCGCCTCTTACGATGATGTTGAGAAGTGGCAGAAATATTCATATTATTCGATAGGACTTTCTTGTGCTTCAGGTGCATGGTTTGCAATTGAAGTCTGCAGGTATCTTTTTGCAGCAAATGAAGTTCTGCCGGCAGATGCAAAAGAAAAAAAATAAAAAAAAGGAAATATAAATGGCCAAAACAGGATTTGCACAGAAACTAAAAAACTTATTTTCCTCAGTTAAAATTGATGAAGAATTTTTTGAAGAGCTTACTGATATTCTCGTTGAAGGTGATATAGGGGCAAAATTTGCCTGGGAAATTACTGATGAACTTGAAGATTACTGCAGAAAAAATAAAGTAAGTGATGAAGCTGCAGTAATTGAACAGCTTTACAGTATTCTTCTTCAATATGCAAAAAAAACTGATTTTGAAGCAGACGATTCAAAAACAAATATCTTTATGCTTTTAGGCGTAAACGGAGTCGGAAAGACTACAACTGCCGCAAAAATCGCCTCATACTTAAAAAACAGCGGTAAAAAAGTAATTCTAGCAGCAGCAGATACGTTCCGTGCCGCCGCAGAAGAACAGCTTGAGATGCACGGAAAAAATCTTGGAATACGCGTAATTTCTCATCAGCATGGAAGTGATCCTTCTGCTGTAGTTTTTGATGCTGCAGATGCTGCAAGGGCAGTGGGCGGGGCTGTAGTTCTTGCTGATACTGCAGGACGTCTTCATAATAAAGAAAACCTTGTCCGTGAGCTTCAGAAAATCAATAAAATTGCCGCTTCTAAGGCCGATGAAGGCTGCTACAAAAAGATTCTGGTTATAGACGGGACAACAGGTCAGAATGCTATCCGACAGGCAGAAGTTTTTAATGAAGCCGTAGGAGTTGATGCAGTTGTAATTACAAAATATGACTCAACTGCAAAAGGCGGTATGGTTTTTACAATCGCAAAAGAGCTTGGAATCCCTGTATGGTTTGTCTGTACGGGTGAAAAATATGAGAACATCATGAAATTTAATCCTGAAGAATATGTAAAGGAATTCATCGGAAAGTAATGAAAGTATTTTACCCGAAGAACAGATATTTTTTAGTCCTGTTCTTTATGATGTTTACAGTAAATCTTTTCTCTCAGGAAAAAAACAGCCTTAAATTAAGGGAATTTCTTTTTGACACTTTAAGGTATTCTCTTACTTTGACAGCCAGAGACAGCCGTGTAAAAAATTATTATGAACTTTCAAAAGAGCCCTCTAAACTTCTGATGCTTCCTGTATGGAAATCTTCAGGACCTTTATATCTGTATGAAATCTTTTATCCTGAATATAAAGGACAGATTGAACTTTCATTTATTCAAAGTAATCTTTCAGAAAGTTTCAGTGCGTACTGGATAGATAATGCGGTGATGTCTTACATGGCCTCATCAGGGCTTTCTTCAGGCGGAGATTACAATCTTCTTGAGATGCTTGATAACAAAAATGAAAGCGCTTTTATTGAAGAAGACAAAGAGATTACTCAGAGGCTTAAGGACGGTACTTTAAGAAAGTTTTACATAAAGGATGAAAAGTTTTCGCTTTCCTCTCTTAACGGCCTTACATTTATTACAAGTGCCTCAACTGATAGTGTTCAGAGGCGTATTTATGACGAAAGTTTCAGGCTTATAAAAAAAGAAGTCTATAATTCCCCTGAAAAAGTAAAGGAACTTGATCTTGAAAAACTCTTTGAATATGAGTATGAAAGTTCGACGGCAAAGGTTTTAAAAAGAACAACTGAAGATTTTTCTAAAAAAACTAAAAATGAAACTTTTTATCTTGAAAACGGAAAGCCTCAAAAAAGCATTGATTATCATTATGAAAAAGATGAAAACGATAAAAAGAAAGAAAAATATATACTTTTGACTGACTGCGAAAAAAACTGGACCTGGGACGAAGAAAACCGTCTTAAAGAACTTTCCGCTGTTTTTTATTATACTGAAAGTAAAGGTAAAAAAAGTCTGACCACTGAGAAAAGGCAGCTGACGCAGTATTCATATGGACTTTCGACAAGGCCTGATGTAAGTTTTTTTGAAGACGGTCAGTTACGTGGAAAAACCGTCTATACTTCAGAAAATGATTACATTCAGAAATTATTTTTTGATGAAAGTTTCTGCGTTGAAAGTGCATATGAAGACGGAATTAAAGTAAGTGAAATTATAGCCCTTAACGGAACTGAGGTAAGGAGGCGCACATTTGAAAAAGAATAATGAAATGCTTTCTTCCCTGAAGTGGATTTTTTATGTTTCAAGAAGGTTCAGCCGTGTAGACAGGAAGGGGCGCTCTAAAGTTACATCTTTTTTAGCTTCTCTTGGAATCTGCTTTGGCGTTATGACTTTAATAACGGTTATTTCGATAATGAACGGCTTTCAGATGAGTTTTATAGATTCAATCATGGAAGTAAGTTCTTATCATATAAGGGTAAGCGGTATTAATGCAGGTTCTGCTGAGGATTTTGAACTTTACTGTAAAGATAATCCTTACATAAAAAATACATTTGCTTTTTATGAAGCCCAGAGCCTTATGGTAGGAAGAAACGGAAAACAGTCTCCGGCTCTTATCCGTGCTGTAAGTGATGCTCTGCTTGAAAATGATGAAGGCTTTAAAAATGAGGCTAAAATCTGGGCGGGCAGTGGTCAGCTAGATTCAGAAGAAGACATTCTTTTAGGAACAGAACTTGCAAGAAAACTGAGTGCCCGTTCAGGGGGGATGGTAAATCTTTTTGCTTTATCTGGCAGCAATGATGTAAGCCTTTTATCGCAGGACAGGCAGTTTAAGGTAAAGGGGCTTTTCAGAACGGGGTATGCTGACATTAATGCCTCTTACGCTTTTATCAGTCTGAAGGCAGGACAGAAGTATTTTGGAAAAGACGCTCCTTTAATGTACGGAATAAAACTTTTTAATACTGAAGATGACGGTAAAGTGATTGCTTTATTACAGAAAGATTTTCCGTCACTTGCTTTTGAATCCTGGAAAAGCTACAACAGGTCGTTTTTCGGAACCCTTAAAATTGAAAAAAATATGCTCATGCTTTTAGTGTTTATTATTTTCATAGTGGTTGCGGTAAATATTTTTAACGGTATGCGCCGTATGGTTTATGAAAAAAGGGAAGAGATTTCCGTCTTGTCTGCACTTGGAGCAAGACGTGATTCAATACAGTTTATCTTTGTGATGCAGGGATTTTTAACAGGTGTCAGAGGGGCTGTTCCAGGCTTAGCTGCAGGACTGCTTTTGAGCGTAAAAATGTCTGGAATTTTTATGATTATGTCTAAAATTGTATACTATTTTCAGGTACTTTTTACTTCACTTGTCAATCCTTCAGCCGTTTCTTACGTCAGGGAGAATCCAATGTATCTTGTATATGCAAATATTCCGCCGAGGATAATTTTAAGTGAAGTATTTATGATTACGGTTTTCGGTATGTTTTCAGCTCTTCTTGCAAGCTGGAGTGCAAGCCGTGGAGTGTTAAAACTTACTGTTGCAGAGGTGATGAGGGATGAGTGATATTGTTGTTTCCATAAGAAATCTTGAAAAAACTTACGAAACTGAAAGCGAGCGCCTTACAATTTTAAAAAATCTTGATCTCGATATTGAACGGGGATCCAAAGTTGTAATTGCGGGTGAAAGCGGCAGCGGAAAAAGCACTTTTTTAAATATAATAGGCGGTCTTGACCGCGCAACTTCCGGTACTGTAAAAGCCGGACAATATGAAGTAACTTCTCTTGATGAAAAAGAAATTTCAAAATACCGCTCAGATTATCTGGGGCTGATTTTTCAGTTTCATTATCTTCTTAAAGATTTTACAGCCCTTGAAAATGTATTTCTTCCTGCTTACATGGCCGGTATGAATAAAAAAGAAGCGCTTGAAAAGGCCAGGATTCTTTTAAAGGATGTAGGTCTTGAAAACCGTATTTCTCATCTTCCTTCAGAGCTTTCTGGAGGTGAAAGGCAGAGAGTGGCAGTTGCAAGGGCTTTAATTAATGACCCGAGTCTTATTCTTGCGGACGAACCGACAGGAAATCTTGATCCTGCAAACGCTGTAATGATAGGTGACCTGCTTTTTTCAATGGCAGATAAATACAAAAAAACGCTTATTCTCGTTACTCACGATATGAACCTTGCTTCAAAAGGTGATCATGTTTATTCAATTAAGGAAGGCTGCCTTAATGAAAACTGATGCCTCTGTTCTTTATGCTTTCAGGCTTCTTTTTCCCCGGACCGGTAAAAAATCAAATGCCAGAAGAAGCCTGACCGGTGCTTTTTTATGCATTGCTGTCAGTCTTATTCCTCTTGTAATGATAATGAGTGTATCAAACGGGATGGTCAAAGGAATGACTGACCGTATGATTGGCCTTTCAAGTTCTCATCTTTGTGCTGTTCTTCATCCTGATATAGATGAGGCTCAGAGTGCATATTCACTGGAAAACGCAGCCCTTCATTTCAGTGAGGCAGAGGGGGTGTTAAATGTGTATCCGGAAGTACAGTCAACAGCCCTGGCGGCTTCTTCTGTTTTAAGGACAGGAGCATGTGTCCGTGCCGTTGAAAATGATATTTTTTCTAAAAATAAGGCTTTTTCAACTTTATTTGATGTAGTTGAATCGGAATCCGGGATAGACAGTGCTTCTGACATTGTTCTTGAGGAAGGAAAAAATGCTGTCATCGGTTCTAAGATTGCACAGCTTTTAAATCTGCATGCGGGGGATGATATCCGCCTTATTACAACGAGAATCCTATCCTCAAATAAAATTGTACCAAAGGTCACTAAGTTTCATATTTCTGCAATTGTTTCAAGCGGCTATCAGGAACTTGACGCCCTCTGGGTTTTTATCCCTCTTAAAACCGGATATTCAATTCTGCCTTTGAGGACAAGCCAGATTATGATTGGGGCTGAAATAGAGGATCCTTTTTCCTATAAGCTTGACCAGACTCTTGAATTTATGGAAAACATTGCTCCGCCGTTTACACGCATTTACCGCTGGAACGAGCTTAATGTCAGCCAGTATGAAAATTTCAGTTCAACCCAGATAATGCTGCTTTTTATCATGCTTTTAATTGTTCTTGTTGCAAGCGTTAATATTTCAAGTGCGCTTGTCATGCTGGTAATGGAGCGCAGGAAAGAAATTGCAATTTTAAAGAGCCTTGGAGCTTCTCCTTCAGGAATAACCTTTTCTTTTCTGGTGACAGGAATGGTTACAGGCTTTCTCGGTGTGTTTACTGGTATCCCGATTGGGCTTTTATGCGCTGTAAATTTTGAAAAGCTGCTTTCTGTAATCGAAAAACTTCTTACGCTGGTAAAGAAAATCTTTTTTGTTTTACAGGGGCTTGAACCGTCTCTGGCCGGTGAACTTCATATTTTAGATCCGGCTTTCTATCTTCAGAAAATTCCTCTTTCAATTCCTCTCGGGCAGCTTATAATCATTGCCCTTGGAACTCTTGTTCTTTCTCTTGCTGCCAGTGCCGTTCCTGCGGTAAAAGCGGGCAGGGAAAAACCGATAGAAAGTTTAAGAAAACTTTGATATATTCAGTTTATAAGGCTTTTATGCGTTATAGTAACGGGTGGGAAACATATGATTTGCGATTTTTGTAATGAAAGAGAGGCTTTTGTATTTATTGATATGCAGGGGCCTGTTGCCAGAAAAAAGCTCAATCTTTGCCGCGAATGTGCAGCCAAACTCGGCGTAACTCAGGATCCTAAATCCATAAGTTCACTTTTTAAAGAACTTTCCACAATTTCCCAGAAAGCGCTTGAAAACGACAATAAGGCCTGCCCTGTATGCGGTACAAAACTTTCTTTTATCCGTAAAAACTCTTCAGCAGGATGTCCTGAGTGCTATTCAATCTTTAAGGACGAAATCCGTTCAATCATTTCTAAAAAAGGCGGCTCAGGTACTTACACAGGCTCCATGCCAAAGCGCCTTGCTACTTTCCGTTCAGTCCTTACCGACAGAATTGTTTTACAGACTAAACTTGAAGAATCCCTCAAACGGGAAGATTACGAAAAGGCTGCAATTTACAGGGATTATCTTAAGGCCCTGGAAAAATCTCCGGTAAACGGTAATGATGATGAGTGAGTCCATAAAGCTTTCTGATTCTGCTTCTTCTTCTCAGGAATGGTATTCAATAAAAGGTCCTGATTCAGACGTGGTTCTTTCAAGCAGGGTTCGTCTTGCGCGTAATCTTGCTGATTTCCCTTTTCCTGCTAAATTCAGAAACGATGATTCAGTACGTGTTCAGACCCTTGTTTTCGATTCCTTTTTAAAAAATGACAAAAACGGTTCTTATCAGACTATCGCTGTTGCTTCCCTTAATAATCTTGGAGCGAGGATGCTCATAGAAAGGGGGCTTATTGAAAATTCAACCCTGAATTCTCCCGGGGCTGGAATTGTTATGAGAATAAACGGTCAGAGGGCAAATTCAGGGCTTGTCTGCACTATAAATGACATTGACCATATAAGAATCAGCTGCTTTGTACCAGGTCTTGACTGTAATTCTGCCTGGAAGTCATGTCAGGAAATGGATCAGACGCTTCAGTCAAGCTTACAGTTTGCAGCCAGTTATGATTTCGGGTACCTTACGTCTCTTGTAAAAGACAGCGGAAGCGGCATGAAAATCAGCGCAAGGGTTCATCTTCCGTCTCTTGCTTTCTTAAATGAAACGGGACCTCTTTTTGAATCTCTTGTATCAAAGGGGATAGTTGCCGAGCCTGCTTTCGGTTCATCCGTACAGGCGGGAGCGAGTGTAGGCGGTTTTTATCAGCTCAGTTCAATGATTTCAGGAAATGGCTCTGAACTTGAGCAGCTTGCCCAGTTTACAGGTAATTTAAAATCAATTATTGAGATGGAAAGACGAAGCCGTGACACTGTTCTTCAGAAAAGGACAACTGAAGTAACGGATAAAGTATTAAAAAGCTTTTCAACTGCAAAATTTGCACTTCTTCTTGATTTGCGTGAATCTTTGCTCATAATTTCCGATATTAAATGGGGGAAGAGTCTTGATTTAATCAAAGGCATAGAAGACAGCGACCTGACAGCCCTTTTGTACAGGGTACAGGAGGCGCATCTTGCTTCAGTGATTAAAAACGGTACTTTTAATTTTCCGCCGGATATTGCCGGAGATGATAAAAAGCAGGCTGCCAGACTCCGTTCCTTAATCTTACAGGATACTTTTGAATACATTAAGATTTCAGAATAAATTGAATATCTTTCGTGTTCACGGTACATTATTAACAGTATGAAAAAAATATCACCTCGTGCTCAAAAACTTTTAATTCTTGCCCAGGAAGAGGGACGAAAAAGCGGTTCAACTGAACTTTTACCAGAACATTTAATTCTTGCACTTTTAAAATCCTGCGACGGTCTTGGTTTTATTATGCTCCAGGATTTAAGGATAAATGTCCTCACATTTCAGCTTGCAGTTGAACAGAGCATTACACCGCGTGCTGTAGTTTCAGAACTTTCTGAACTTCCGCCCTCAAGAAGACTCCGCACGGTTTTAGATATTGCAGCTTTAGAATCAAGCACATTAAGAAATGATTATATTGGAACTGAGCATATTCTGATTGCTGCATCCCGTGAAGAAGGCAGTGCAGTTTTTAAGTTTTTTATAAGGGCAGAACTTTCTACTGAAGTCCTCCGCAATACTGCAAAAACAGTTCAGTCACATTTTCATTCAAGTGCCCAGATGGCAGGAGATACTATCGGAAGCACTTTGCAGAAACTTGTAGAAGGAAGTTCTGACAGCTTTTTTGTGCAGGGGAATAATCAGCCTAATAAAGCACAGAATAAACGTCCACAGAATAATTCTTTTATTGCCGAATACAGCCGTGATCTTACTCAGCTTGCAAGGGAAAATAAACTTGATCCTGTTGTAGGCCGTGTAAAGGAAATTGACCGTGTCATTCAGATTTTATGCCGCAGGACAAAGAATAATCCTGTCTTAACGGGTGAGCCTGGTGTTGGAAAAACAGCGATTATTGAAGGTCTTGCCCAGCGCATTGCAAAAGGGGATGTTCCTTTTCATCTGCTTAAAAAACGCCTTCTTTCACTTGATCTTGCAGCCCTTGTAGCAGGTACAAAATACCGCGGTGAATTTGAAGACAGAATGAAGCGCATGATGAAAGAAATCCGCGAAGACGGAAATATAATTGTCTTTGTTGATGAAATTCACACAATAATCGGAGCTGGTGGTCCTGAAGGGGCAATGGATGCCTCTAATATCTTAAAACCTGCCTTAAGCCGCGGTGAAATTCAGATTGCAGGTGCCACAACAACAAAAGAATACCGCAAGTATTTTGAAAAAGATTCAGCCCTTGAAAGACGTTTTCAGAGGGTTAATGTAAGTGAGCCTGTATTCAATGATACCATCGAAATTCTCAAAGGCTTAAAACCGCGTTACGAAGAGTTTCACGGCGTAGTTTATGAGGAAGATGTAATTCCTGCAATAGTAAAATTAGCCCAGAGATACATACCTGAAAGGTTTCTGCCTGATAAGGCCATTGATATTCTTGATGAAGCAGGAAGTGCTAAAAAAATCAATGAAGAAAACAGGCCTTCAGAACTTGCAGAACTTGAAAAATCTATTGCCGATTTAACAGAAGAAAAAAAGGAACTTGTTGCAAATCAGAAATATGAAAAAGCAGCAGAGGTCCGGGATAAAGTCAGGGATTTAAAGACAAAACTTGAAGAGTTTTCAAATTACTGGCAGAACAATTCTTCTGCTGCCGCTAAAAAGGTAACGGTAGAAGATATCTGTGTGATAATTTCTGCAATGACAGGTATTCCTCTTGAACAGCTTGATGCCAATGAATCAAAGCGTCTTTTAAAGATGGAAGATGAACTTCATAAAACAGTAATCGGACAGGATGAAGCCATCTCTGTTTTAAGTTCCGCAATAAGAAGAAGCAGGGCAGGTGTCAGTTCTGCAGACAGGCCTCTCGGTTCATTTATTTTCCTTGGTCCTACCGGTGTGGGAAAAACACAGCTTGCAAAATCACTTGCACTCTTTCTCTTTGGAACAAAAGATGCCCTTATCCGCATTGATATGTCAGACTACATGGAAAAACACAATGCCAGCCGCCTTACGGGAGCCCCTCCGGGTTATGTGGGTTTTGACGAAGGCGGTGTACTTACAGAAAAAGTACGGCAGCATCCATACAGCGTAGTCCTCCTTGATGAAATCGAAAAGGCCCATCCAGATGTCTTTAATCTTCTCCTTCAGCTTCTGGAAGAAGGAGAGTTAAGTGATAATCTTGGTCACACCGTAAATTTCAGAAACACTGTAATCATAATGACAAGTAATGCAGGTGCCAGAGAAATCAATACTGAACACCGTCTTGGCTTCTCTAATTCTTCTGATGGTATTCTTCCTTACAATGAAATAAAAGCCAATGCCATGGAAGAACTCAAAAGAATCATGCGCCCGGAACTTTTAAATCGTGTTGATGATGTTGTTGTATTTGATGCTTTAAACCGCGCTCAGATTTCATCAATCCTTGACATTCAGATTAAAGAACTTGAAAAACGTCTTTCAGAAAAACAGCTTTCACTTACCTTAAAGCCTAAAGCTCGTGATTATCTTATTGAAAAGGGATATGAGCCAAGCATGGGTGCACGTCCAATGAGAAGGCTTATTCAGAATGAAATTGAAGAGCAGCTTTCAGTTCTGATTTTAGAGGGTATGTCAGAATTAAGTAAAAAAGTAATAGTTGATTTACATGACGGCTCTCTGCGGGTTAAATTTGACCTCCCTAAAGAAAAAAAGACAGTAAAATCTTCAGGTTCATTAGTTGAAGAAGATGTAAAAATTGAAGGATAAAAAATGAATTTCAGTGATTTTGGAAATAAACTCACAAGCAGATCAGGAATTTTACAGTTGATGGATGACATTGGCCGTCCGCTTCCTGACGGTGTAAAACCTTACAGACTTGGAGGCGGAAATCCTGCAATGATAGGTGAGATTTCTGCCATGTACCGCTCTGAAATGGAAAAAATCATGCAGAACGGTGATGAATTTGAAAAACTGATAGGACTTTATGACAGCCCCCAGGGAAGAATGAGTTTTATTGAAAGTGTCGCAGAATATCTTTCAAAAACCTACGGCTGGAAAATTGGTCCTGAAAATGTAGCCGTTACAAACGGAAGCCAGAGTGCCTGTTTTTATCTTTTTAATCTTCTTTCAGGTACTTTTACGGAAAACAAAACTAAACTCAAAAAAAAGATTCTGTTTCCTCTTGCCCCGGAATATATCGGCTATGCAGACCAGGGAATAGAAGAGGATACTTTTGTTTCAATTCCTTCAACCTGGGAAGAAAACGGAAATTCTTTTAAATATCATGTAAACTTTGAACTTTTGGAAGATTACCTTAAAAAAAATCATGATATTGGTGCTGTCTGTGTAACCCGTCCTACAAATCCAACAGGAAATGTTCTTACAGATTTTGAAATAAAAAAGCTTTCTTCACTCGCAAAAGAAAACGGCATTCCTTTAATTATTGATAATGCATACGGTCTTCCGTGGCCGAATATTATTTTTACGGATGATGCCAGTCCTTATTATGATGACAATGTAATTTTGAGCATGAGCCTGAGTAAAATAGGGCTTCCTTCAGTTCGTACAGGTATTCTTATTGGTCCGGCTCCGATTATAACGGCTATAGGAAATTTAAATGCAATTGCAGCTCTTGCAAGCGGCTCTTTTGGTCAGGCCATTGCCTGCAATCTTATAAAATCCGGAGTGCTTGTAAAAAAAGCTGCAGATTTTGTACGCCCGTATTATGAAAAAAAAGCACATAAAGCAATAGAAGCCTTTCATCATTATTTTGAAGGTACTTCCTATTCAATTCACAGGAGTGAAGGTTCAATCTTTCAGTGGCTTTTAATGAAAGACCTTAAAATTCCTGCAATGGAGTTTTACAGGTGCTTGAAAAAGAAAGGTGTAATAGTTGTTCCTGGAGAATATTTTTTCTTTGGAGATGATATAGAACACGGTCTTCCGCCTCTAAAAGAGCATCCTCATTATGATAAAGCTTTAAGGATTAATTATGCAGGGGAAGAAGAGGAAGTCGAGCAGGGAATCAAAATTATTGCAGATACATACCGCTCTTTTTCAAGCTGATATTACTTTATAAAATTACGTTTTTGTTCTGTATAACTTATAATGGTAATATGAAATATCATTATTTATCAGGAGAGTTTTATGGAATATAGTCTGGAAAACCGTGCCCGTTTTGACATCAAAGCATTTTTCTGGCTTATGGAATGTTATCTTGCTCCGCCTTTATTATTCGGACCTGTTGCACTTTTTTCTGAAGCTATAAGTTTTGAAGAATATCTTGCAGTGTCCTTTGATATCGTTGTTGATCTTTATGCCCTGATTGCTTTTGTTCTTGTTCCTGTTTTCATGTATAAAATATTCAGAAAAAAGCTTTCTGAATATGACGGCAGTAAAGAATCTGTAAGAAAAACAAACCTCTTCTTTAAGAACTGGTATAATGCAAATATTGCTCTGGTAATCCTTCTTGTTGGCTTTCTGGGGCTTTTAGTAATTTTAAGGGCAAATGCAGTCGGCCTTACCTTTAATAAATTTGAATCAAACTGGGATTCCCTTGTTTCATGGCTTACTCTTTTATGGGCACTTGCCTTCGGAATTGCAATGGTCGGCTTTGTAATAATGCTTCAGATAATAGACAGGTCATTATTCTGGCTTCCTCATTACAAAGAAGTTCAGCTCATGTCTCTTTCCTTCCGCACCAACATTGTTATTCTGCTTGCAATGGCTTCCGTTTTTTTAATTGTTGAACACGTTGTCTCAATTCCTGCTAACCTTGAAAAGGGAACAGGATTTCTCATGATTACAAAACTTCTTCCAATTGGAATTGCCTTTACCGTATCCAATTTCTTTTCAACTTTTTTTACAGTACGTTCTACAGAACTTGGAATTAATGCGGTTAAGGAACACACCCTTGAACTTTCAAAGAAAAACTACAACATTGAAAGCCTTCGTGTTGAGTGCCGTTGTGAAATCGGTGAACTTGTAAACAATATCAATAGCTTCCGCGAAACAACAAAATCAATTCTCCGGGAAATGGCAGATTCAGCCCGAACTACGACTCAGGCTGCAGGCCAGCTTAAAACAAATCTTGATTCAGCAAAAAGTAATGTTGATGAAATTTCTGCAAATATTGAATCCGTTCAGCAGGAAATGGGTAATCAGTCTGCCGGTGTTGAAGAATCAAATGCGTCGGTCAATCAGATTGTAGAACGCATTAAGGAACTCAACGAGAGCATTGAATCCCAGTCTACTGCTGTCACCCAGTCTTCCGCTGCCGTTGATGAAATGGTTGCAAACATTAAGTCTGTTACACAGATTCTTGAAAAAAATGCCTCTGCAGTAGATCAGCTGGGAAATGCCTCTGAAGAAGGCCGGAATAAGATACAGCATGCAGTCTCTGTAGCAGAAGAAGTTCAGCAGCAGTCTGCAGGCCTTATAGAAGCAACAAAAATCATTCAGGCAATTGCCAGCCAGACAAACCTTCTTGCCATGAATGCCGCAATTGAATCTGCCCACGCAGGAGAAGCCGGTAAAGGTTTTTCTGTTGTAGCCGATGAAATCCGAAAGCTTGCAGAGCAGTCAAGCGTTCAGGGTAAAAACATTGATACAACCCTCAAATCTCTTTCGCAGTCAATTACCCTTATCGCAGACAGCGTAGCAGAGGTTTCAAAACAGTTTGATGTAATTTATGGACTTGCCCAGACAGTTCGTTCTCAGGAAATGGTTGTAAAAAATGCCATGGATGAACAGAATGAAGGTAACCAGCAGGTTCTTGAAGCAATGAAAAGCATCAATGATTCTACGCTTCTTGTTAAGGACAGCTCAAGGGAAATGCTGGACGGCGCTGATCAGGTCGTAAAGGAAATGGAAGTTCTTGCTGACGTTACCCGCAAAATTACTGACAGCATGAATGAAATGACATCAAGTGTAGAAAGCATTACAAGTGCAGTTAAGGAAGTCTCTGACAGTTCACAGCAGAATCTTACTGACTCAAGGGAACTGACAGGAAAAATCGAAGCTTTTGAACTTTAAAATCATCTGACTCTGACAACAGCAAATGCAGCGCACGGATGCGCTGTTGTACAAAGCAGGAATTTTCAAAGAAAATTCCTGCAAAGTCACAGAAAATGCAGCGCATGGATGCGCTGTTGTACAAGGCAGGAATTTTCCCTGAAAATTCCTGCGAAAATAAAAATCCATGGATGGATTTTTATTTTCCAGTATTCAGGAAGTTCTGTGTAAATACGCGGTCTGGAAGAGGCTTATCCAGAACAATTTTCTGAATCGTAAGTCTTGTTTCGTGACCTGTCTGAACATTCTTCATGCTGTTAATCATCGGAATATTGTATGTTTCACCTGTTGCCCCGTTGATTTTTTCAAGTTTTTCAACAGTAAGAACTTTAAGAAGCTTGTCTTTTTTGTCATAAAGTTCAGCATAAATCGGAACCCATGTTACTTTGTCAATCCACTGGATTCTGTATCCGTACTGGCTGTCCTGAGGATTTTTAGCCTTAGATTTTACAACATAGCAGTTAAAACCGTTTTTTTCTTCTTCGCGTAAAAGTTCATGTGTATCAACGTCAATGTCTCTTGTTGAAAGGTCATCATAAGAAGCGTCAGTACCCATGAAAGATTTTGAACCTTCTGCAGTAGAAACGCGGCGTGTTGAGCGGAGATCAGGAAGGAAGATGAATTTATCATCAGGAGCATTACCTTCGTTTTCCTGCAGTAAGAAGCGTGTATCTTTTACTGAAGCCGGTGAAAGGAAAATCATAACTACAGCCTTGATATTGTTCTTTGAACGGCCGTATTCGCGTACAAGACGGGTTTCTTTTGCACCGTTCTTTTCGATTAAGTCCATCTGAACTGCTGACTGAGTGAAGGCAGGGTCCTTAACATCAAGGGCTTTTTTTACGATTTCACGTCCGTCCAGAGCAAAAAGAGAAGCAGCTGCTGTAAGTGCTAAAAATGTTGAAATAAGTTTTTTCATAAATTTTTACCTCCATTGGTATTGTTTTTTGTATACCTCTAAAAACACCAGAATTTCAGAGGTCACATCTGTTTATTTTTTATCTTCTTCACTGTCCCAGGCTTTAGGTTTTCCAGGGTGCAGGAAGTCAGGGTCTAAGAGATTGAAAAGACCAGGTATTATCGTCATTGCAAGAGTTGAACTTGTAAACATAACAATTGCAACAAGAACACCGATGTAGCGGAGAACGACGAATTTACTGAATAAGAGAACTAAGAAGCCAAGACCTACAGCCATCGCATTTGTAATGATTCCGGCACCGCTTGAGCGGAAGGTGCTTCTTGTACAGTATTCGAGGTTGTCGCTCTGCATGCGGAGATTCTTGAATTCAGTCATGAAGTGAATCGTATAGTCAATTCCGACACCGATTGCAACTGAAGCGATAATACTTGTAATAAGGTCGAGTTTAATGTCTGTAAAGCCCATTACCATGTAGTTTAAGGTAATTGTAAATGCGAGCGGGATTACACCGATTAAACCTGCCTGAAGTGACTTAAAGCTTAAGGCAATGATTATGAATACAAGTAAAAGTGACAGAAGAAGGGAAGTTGTCTGGCTTTTTACGACAAGATTTGTCATTACATATTCCATTTCACCTTCACCTGTTGCCTCCATGAAGTAGCCTTCAGGAAGATGTTTTGATGCATAATCTTCAAACTGTCTGAGCATGATTCCGACTTCCTGAGTAGAGTTAGTCCTGATCTGAACCTGCATGCGGATTACTGTAGGAGTGTAGTTTGTCTGGTCATCAGTAAAGCGCTCCATTGAGTCTCCGAGCATCATTGTGTAGTTAGAGATGATGCGAGAAAGCTGGTCGCGTCTTGATTTCATGTATTTTTGAGGTTCATAAGGAATTTCATAGAAAGCGTAGCCTTCATAGTTCATTTCGCGCTGAAGTTCACGGATAAAGTTTTCTGTTGTACCGTGTTTTCCGCCAGAAAGTCCGTATGCCCTGTTCATGATTTCCTGAATGTCTTTACCGGTCATTGCTTTTTCAAGTTTTGCCTGATAATAAGTGTTAGGATCTTCAAAGCTGCTTTCTTCCTGTGTTGCGGCAGTTGCAGTATCAAGTCCAAAATCACCAAGGTCATCAACAAATTCTTCTTCATTCATTTCATCAAGACCAAAATCCCCAAGATCATCGAATCCAAAGTCGATTGAAGAGTCATCATTTGAAACAGCTGCTGTAGAAGCAGTCTGGGCACCAGGGGCATTCCAGGTCTGATTGATGCGTTTGATTGAATCTGCGTATGAAATAACTTTTCCTACAACAGGGAAGTCATTTAAAATCCAGTTTTTCATGTTATCAACTGCTTTGAGGGCCTCTGGATTTGTCATGTCCTCTAATGTACGGCTTTCATCAATAAGTTCGTTTGCCTTTGCTGTAAGCTCTGAAATCTGTGTTGCAATTTCTTCAGGAATTTCTTTTCCTTCGTATTTTGCCTGTAAAAGGGCAGCTTTATCATAAAACTCTTTAGCTTCTGCTTTTTTTACAGAGGCAGGTGATTTTATCAAAAGGAATACAGAGTTAGTTCCTGCAAAATTATCATTTACATAGTTGATGTCTTTTCTTAGGCGGCTTGTCTTAGGGAAGTAGTTTACCATTGAAGTATCGATGACAAGTTTTGAAAGTCCCAGGGCAGAGATACCTGCAATAAGAATCATAAACACAATGAGACGTGGTTTTGTTCCGCAGAAGAAGTGATACATGTTGTAAAGGGTTCCGCTTAAACCTGGTGCATCAGATACATTTTTAAGTGTATTGAGGGTTGCATCGAATTTTTCGTCATCAGTCATGTTTGAACATGCTGTAAATGCAACAGCTCTTTTTAAGCGTGAAGTTTCAACTTTTTCAAGACGGCGCTTAAGTTTCTTTGTAAGTTTGTCCATGCGTCTGCTTCTTTTGCCGATGTTTTCAAGTTTCTTGAAGGTAAGCATTGCAGGGATGACAGTTACAGAAAGTAAAAGTGAAAAACCGATTCCGACTGCAGTAAAGATTGCAAAACCAAAAAGCGGACGGATAGGGCTTGTAACAAGAGAAATAAAGCCTGCAATTGTAGTTACAGCTGAAAGAAGAACAGCGACCCAGACATCATCAAGACCGTTGATAATGGTTTCAATGTGAAGTTCTTTTGTCCATTCCTGAGAGTTTTTTTCAAGTTCACTGCGTTTTTTATCAACTGCAAGGTAATAATGAGTAAGAACGTGGATGCCGTATGCTGAACCGCAGCCGATTAAAGCAACAGGAATAACCGCAGAAACCAGTGAAAATTCCATTCCTGTCATAGCCATTATTCCAAGTGACCATACAGTACTCATTAAAACAGTGATGAGCGGCAGAATTGTACCGTCCATAGTGCTGAAAGAAAAATAAAGTGAAATAAGAACAACAAGAATTACAAGTGGAATAAGGATAAAAAGGTCTGAAAGAACATAGGCTTTTGAATCTTCAGAGATAACAGGGTCTCCATAGATTTTTACCATAAGGTCAGTATCTTTAATGTCTTCAAGAATGATTTTTCTTACTTCCCTTAAAGCAGCCTGCTGTGTTGCAAGATCTACAAGCGGGTCTACATTTAAGGCAAGCTGGGTTGCTCTTCCGTCTTTAGAGATTACAACCAGGTCATACATGTCTTCCCAGGCGGTAAGGCGTTCCTTGATGGTTTTTATATCCTCGTCTGTAATTTCTTCTGTAAGGTCTTTTTCAAGAAGCGGGGCAACGTTGATGGTTCCGTTATCGCCTTCAATGTAATCAATATTTGTAATTGACTGTACATTTGAAGTATTAGGAACATTTTCAAGGTCAGCGGTAATTTTCCTTATTGTGTTGATATATTCTTTTGTAAGAATTGTTTCCCCCGGTGTTTCAAGTGATGCACCGATACTAATCATGCTTCCAAACTGTGCTTCAGTATTTGTCATGCGCTTGTAAGCTTCATGTTTCTGAGGGAAGAACTGGCGGATTGAACTTTCTACACGGATGGTGGAAAGCGGAACTGCGAGTGCCACAGTAAGAAGAATGCTTACAGCCATTATCAGTTTTGGATGGTGCAATAATTTTTTTAACATTTTTTCCTCCGTTATTTAAATTTGTACTTGATAAAAAATCAAAATGGTTTATTATTATATTCGTTCAAATGATTAAACTAATAAACTAAATATAATTAATTAACTTATTTTTGGCAAGTTTTTTAATTATAAATTTATATTTAAGATTTTTTTAAGTTTTAAATAAGTACAGAGAGAATCTTAAAAGGGCAGAGCATATGATAGATAAAGAAAAACTTCACAGGGCTTTTGAGCAGTTTGATATCTGCAGTCCTCTCTTTATAGCACTGGGCGACCGTGTTAGACAGAAAATAATCCTTGATCTGGCAGATGCAGGAATTGCGGGAATTAATGTACAGAACCTTACTGCAAAGTCACATCTTTCAAGACCGGCTATTTCTCATCATTTGAAGGTATTAAAGGAAACAGGGATTGTTCAGCTTACTAAAAAGGGGACAGAAAGTTTTTACCGGCTTTGTATTGCAGATAAACTTACTCATGTAAAAAAACTTGTTTCGTGCATCGAAAACATAATTTCAGACATGAATGATGAGGAAAAGAGTCTGCTTTTAGTTGAAGAAACTTCTGCAGACGATTAAGGCTTTATTATTTTTTAGTTTTTAAATCCAGGTTGAGGCATAACACAAAAGGATTTCCGCCCGGTTATGTTATTCTTTAGTTTTTAAATCCAGGTTGAGGGCCACTTTAAGGAGTTTGTCTTTTTCATTCATCTGAGGGTCGTCAAGGACTGTCTGAAAAAGTTCATTGAGAATGTAACCGATTTTCTTTCCGGGACTGATTCCTGCATTTATTAAGTCGTTTCCGTTTATTTTTAAGTCTTTTAATGACAGGGCGGAATTTTCGTCTTCGACTTTTTTAAGCCTTTCTTTTAATTCAAGGATATTCTGAACTACGGGGCTTTCAGGTCCTGCTTTCTGACAGCTTTTTCCGTAATTGTCTGCAAGACGCAGTGCAAAAAGATCTTCAAAGTAATCTTTTCCAACCCTTACGGCGAATCTTCTGACAGCAGCATCTGTCCAGTCTGTCTGAAAATAGAACATGTGTTCTTTTATAAGGTGGCAGACTCTTTCAATCTGTGCGTTTGAAAATTTTAATCTTGTAAGTACGGTTTTTGCAATTTTTTCAGAGGCAGCTTCGTGATTCCAGAAATGAATCAGTTTTACTGTTTCTCCTATATGTTCAGGATCTTCTTCCTCTTTTTCGAACCTTACATCAACCTTGCCGGAATCGTGGAGAAGGGCTGCAATTCTGACAATGTAATTGTCCTGAGGGGCGCCGTCGCATGAATATATATTATGGTCAAGTACATCAAATTCATGAAAGCCTCTTGCGTCTGTCTGAGTAACACCGCGTCCCTGAGCAAGTTCCGGCAGAAAAAGTTTTAAGATCCCGCATTCTTCCATAAGAAAAAGGCTTTTTGAGGGTTTAGGAGTGAGCATGATTTTTATAAACTCATCCCTGAAGCGTTCAAGAGAAATTGAAGTAATTTTTTTTTGAATATCTTCTTTGAAAATTTCTGAATATGTATCTTTTTCTATACTGAAATCGAGCTGACTTGCAAAGCGAAGCGCCCTGATAGGCCTTAATCCGTCTTCCATAAAGCGCTCGTGCGGATTTCCCACTGTTCTGATGATTTTATTTTTGATGTCTTCCTGTCCGTGATAAGGGTCTACAATGCTTCCGTCTTCAAGGTCAGCGGCAATTGCATTCATCGTAAAATCCCTTCGGCTTAAATCTTCCTCAATTGTGTCTGCAAAGAAGATTCTGTCAGGGTGCCTTCCGTCACTGTAGCCCTGTTCTGCACGGAAAGTTGTGATTTCAATTTCTTTTTTCATAAAATGAACTGTTACCGTTCCGTGTGCAATTCCAGTCGGAATAACTTTATGAAAAATACGCATGATGTCATCAGGGCGTGCATCAGTAGTTAAATCCCAGTCGTGTGCTTCTTTTTTTAAGAGTATGTCCCTTACAGCTCCACCTACAAGATAAGCCTTAAAGCCATTCTCACGGAGGATTGAATTCATTTTTTTCAGTTCATGCGGAATGTGTATGTGTGTCATTTTAAGAATCAAGTCCCTCTGTAAGAATTTCTACTGTTCCTGAGGCGCTGCAGAGAAATAGTGCTACAATAAAAAATACTGTAAAAATTGCAAGATGAATATAAAAATAAACTTTTTTAGTTTCTGCAATAAAATAAATGCATTCAACAGCAGCTGCAAATGAGAAAAATGCCATTCCTATTGCAGTGCAGGTAATAATAAAAAGAATCAGCCTTAAGTTTTCGTCGAGAAAATTCTGTATGTTTCCGCTTAAGAAAAGCAGGAGCTGGGCAATAAGTAAAAAGAAAAAGAAGAAAAATCCGCGTCTTGTCAGCGAAAGTACCTGGGGCAGTTTCCTGAAAATCGTGAAGCGGTTTGAGATAAGTTTTTTTGCTGTATGTGTAAGTTTATCTGCAATGTTTTTCATTCTTATTGCTTACTGCTGTATTTTTAAGATAAAATATTTTTAATTATTATGGAAATCTCTAAAAATTGCAATTTTTAGAGATGCACTTATAAATAAAAGGGTGTTTATGAAAAAGGGAATCTTAAGTTCTATCATCATTTTATTGTTCGCCGGTTTTGTTTTTTATACTGGTTATGCAAGCATAAAAGTACCTTCAGCCAGTTATGGAATTCTTGTTTCTAAAACCAGCGGCGTCTATCCAAAGCTTATTGAGAACGGAAAGTTCTGCTGGCGCTGGGAATTCCTTATTCCGCGCAATTCAAAGCTTTATATATTTTCAGATACTCCGCGTCATTTTAAGCAGGCCTTTAACGGAGAACTTCCGTCAGCTTCAATCTATTCGTCTTTAATTAAAGGAAATCCAGATTTTTCATATTCTTTTGATTTTGAGTTTTATTTAAAGATTGAAAGTGAAAACCTTATTTCAGTTTTTAAAACTGAAAATTTTAAGAGTGATGAAGAGCTTTATTCATACCTTGAAAATGTATCCCTGAAGATTTCACGGGATTTGAGTCAGAAACTCATTGAAATGAACGAGAATACCGTAATTGCGTCATATAATGTCCCGGAGATTATAAAATCACTTGATCTTGAAAAAAAATATTCCCCGGTTTTTTTAAAAGACGTTTACATAAAAAAGGCAAATGTTCCAGATCTTCGCCTTTACAACATAGCACGCAGTTCTTATGACAAATTTCAGTCAGTTGTTGATGAAAAACTTTCTGAATATGCCTCGGCTCATGCAGAAAAAATTATTGCAGATGAAAATTCTGTTAAAAAATTAACAAAAATCGGAGAAATGCTTAAACAGTATCCTGAATTAAACGCTCTTCTTTCAAACGGAAGCACGGCTGATGTTTTAAAAGCGTTAAATGATTTAAAATAAGGAAATAACATGAACTCAATTTTTATGCCTAAGGTAAGGTTAAGACTTTTTGGTATCCGCGGTGCAAGCGGGGCAGAGAATACAAAAGAATCAATTACAAAAAACACTGTTGAAATGTGTAAAAAGATATTTACAGAAAACAATATCCTGTCAGAAAATATTGTCTCTGTTCAGTTTACAATGACCAAAGACCTTAATCAGATGAATCCTGCTGCGGCTTTGAGAAGGGGCGGAGACTGCGGAATTGATGTTTCTAATGTACCTCTTTTCTGCAGTCAGGAAGTAGACATAGAAGGAAGCCCTGAAAAAATGCTTCGCGTGCTTGTGACAGCTTATCTTCCTGTAAATGCTGTTCCTCATCATGTTTATATAAACGGGGGCGAAAAACTGCGTCCGGATTTTGCCGCCGTTATGGACGAAAAAAAACAATAAAAACTTTTAAAAAAAATAACAAAACCGTGTTGACACTTTTTTTATGGTTTGTTATATTATCAACACATCGCGTGAGTAACTTGTTACTTAAGCGAAAAAATAATAAATGCTGCCTTAGCTCAGTTGGTAGAGCACGTGATTTGTAATCTCGGGGTCGAGGGTCCGAGTCCTTCAGGCAGCTTTTTTTATTTAGGGGAGTTTCCCGAGTGGTCAAAGGGGACAGACT